>Ga0164295_10001216_pt1 | contig 21349 bp, 21 predicted proteins | sample GEODES006metaG_FD_111798 | JGI IMG/M metagenome (GOLD analysis project Ga0164295, IMG submission 111798) | Oligotrophic lake water microbial communities from Sparkling Lake, Wisconsin, USA - GEODES006 metaG | ecosystem: Environmental > Aquatic > Freshwater > Lake | place: USA: Sparkling Lake... | reverse complement strand
GCTATTTTGTTTATTCAATTTCGGAAAATCTTTCCCTTTCTGTAATATAGTACCTCTACAACCATTATTACAAAATATATATTTACATGATTTCATCATACTCTTTTTTATTTTCTTTTTTTCACTCTTACTAGTCTTAATTGGATGTAATGGTTTAAACAAATTCATACGTGTTTTTGTGTATAATTTACAAAATTTATTTTCACAGTTCTTTTTTGCAATTCTTTTTTGTGTTTTATTTTTAAACATATATATATATATAATTGAATTATATTTTGTTATTAATCAAATTATAATTCACTAATAATGTATAAAGTTATTAAGAAGGATGTTATCAATAAATGCTTGCAACACGTATATGACAAGCGAAGAATAAAATATTCCTTATGAAAAAAGAATGTATATTTCTCTATTACTTATTCTTTTCTTGTTACTAAAAAAATTTTATTATTATTATTAATTGGCTGTATCGTTATTTACGAAAGATATGTATTTAGAGATCATACAATGAAACAACTTATTTATGGAGCATTATTGGGTTCGATTATCGGATATATTTCTTATTCTATTGTTAATACTATCGAATCACTATTTCTCGTTTAAACCTTGAAGATTACATTTTCTCTCTTGAAGAAGGACATAATTTAATAATTATATAATATAACAATAATATATAATGGCTTCTATTCAAAAAAATATAAGTGAAATCATTTATAACGAAAATACCACAAAATATCAAAAATTATCAGATATTCTAAAGATTATTTTAGATTATTGTGATATTGATAATAATAAATATATGATAATTGCCTCTTATTGTATTAGGAATTATCGTGAAATTAATGATTTAGATATGAATATGATATCTTATGAGTGGGATAAACTACATAAATTAGTAAATCACGGAATTGGAATTATTCAAACTTATAATGGACAAATGCGTTATTTTTTAGACATGACTGATGAATATAAAAAAGTAGACCCAAACGCAAAAGATTTTTCTATTGAAATATTCAAAAAAGATTTGTATGAAGGGTTTCCAAATGAAACCTTTAGTATAGGATATTTACAAAACCATAATGGACTCGATAGAGATGAGAATAAACATTTATATTTTAATAAAAACACATTACTTCGTTGGAAAAAAACGATGATGCGAGAAAAAGATAAAGCAGATATTAAATTATTGGAAAACCTATTAAGAAAACGAAAAAAAAGGAAAACCAAAAGGTGTCCTAATGGTAAAAGAAGAAATAAAAAAACTCAAAAATGTGTAAAAAAGTAGTCATATAAATATTCAAGGTCTAAATAATTTCAATTCAATTTTTATACAATAAAAAAATTGAATCAAATAAAAATGATACACAAATCAGAAACAATCCCAAAGAAAATGTCTCAATTCAATATCGTTGCACAAAATTTGAATGAAGAATTTGTTCAAGAAGTTGTCCAAGAAGTTGTTCAAGAAGTTGTCCAAGAAGTTGTTCAAGAAGTTGTTCAAGAAGTTGTCCAAGAAGAAGTTGTTCAAGAAGAAGAAGAAGTTATGAATCCTGAAATCGACTGTCCTGTTTGTTATATGCGTATGGAAGCAAGAGATGTTGGTGATAATTGTGACCACGCATTATGTGGAATGTGTTTTACAAGAATTAGAGAAACAACGAATAAATGTCCTATATGTAGAGAACAATTAATGAATCCACAACCAGAAAATATTATACAAAATATTCTTCAAGATATTATCCAATATAATGTAGAACAATATGATAATCAGTATATCCACGAATTGATGATAAATACATTTAATTATGATGAAGTAATTCCTGGAGAAAGAGAAATTATATTTGAAGGTGAGGATGTTGAACCAACTACACAATTATTTAATGGACGAAGATGGTTTGATGTTACAACACAACAAATAAGAATATATCAAGATGGATTATTCTTATTAGATGCTGAATATAGACAAATAAATGAACATTATACTTCAGAAAGAAATATTGCGATCCGTCAATTAGCAATGAATTATGATGATTTTAATACACATCAAAATTGTCCTTTTTGTGGGATTCAAAGAACAATAGAGGCAAATAGATATATAATACATCGATTTATTCGTTATCACGGTAATGATGATGAATTTAGAACAAATATGAATGTTGGAATTACAAATGTAAATTATTGTTGGGGAACAAATACATTTGATGGACAAGGATTAAATTGTTGTTTATTATGTTGGATATCGTTTCGTAATTTAATGCATATTATTTATTAATAATTATAATTAATAATATATATATATGTCTAGACCTCAAATAACAATAGATAATATTACATTTTTTTTAATTCGTGTAGTTGATAATATGCACAAAAGATATAGTGATATTTTAGAAATTCATTCTCAAGAAGAAGGAAAATCACCTTTTTCTTTTTGGGTTTATCGTTCTAATAGTGAATTGGGCTTTTGGCGGTTATGTATAACAAAATCAAATTCTCTACAAAATCTTCTTTGGTATAAAGGAACCATTGATTATGTTCAAGCTACATTTGTTCATTTAGAATTACAAAATTTTATTAATGAAAATATACAATATGTTCCCAAAATACAATTAAATGCGATTGAAAAAATGACAGAATGTGTTTGTTATATAAATACAAGACATTGTAGTCCTTCTAATCAGTTAGCTCTAGAACAAATCGATGATCCAGAACGAATGATTTCAGAAGAACCATTTTCACTTATCCAATCATTGGATGATGATACTAAACATACACGTCCGGTTGGTTGTGGTAGAATACCGAGTGGTTTTACAGATGCCGACGTTAAAGGTATATTACAAGAATTTAGCGACAATTTAAAGAGTGAATATAGATATGATAGAAGAAGTTTAACTCGTGTTAGTTCTTTTTCATTTAATTTTGAAAAATTAATAGATTCTGTTGGTGAGATTTATTGTATAAGATTAAATAGAATAATACCATTAAAAGATTCTCAAACAAACACTGTTCTTATATATTTTTTAAAGACTAAATTAAATATTGACCCATTACTAATTGCGAATCCATCAAGATCATTATTTACTAGAAATATTACAAGAATATGTAGTAGAGACTATCACGTCTTTCCATTTTTTATTACAAATAATCATTCTAGAGTTACAAAGATGGGATTATATAGTAAATATATTCCTTCTGGATTATTTATTTGTAAATTATTCGATTATTATGGTTATAGTCAATGTACCGTTGAAGAAATGCGAAATGAAAAATGTACTATGGATTATTCATATATTGGAAAAAGATATGATGATTTATTTCCTCTAAAAGAAGCTATTGAAGAATTATCAAGTGTATGTGAAATTAGTGGTAAACAAACGCGTTCTAGTTCGACATCTTTATCTAAAGCATCATCATATGAAACTACTTCTTCACAAACTCCGTTGCGTTCTTTAAAATCGAGATTTTATAAAGATTTTAAAAAATTAAAACATTTTCATAAAATGAATAAATCAAAAAAAATAAAAAATAAAACAACCCGTCGTTTAAAACGTTCGACTAAAAGTAAAATATATAAAAAAATATTTAATTATTTATAAAAATATTGTAACAAAATAATAAGAATAAACCCAATGGAAGAAATATTGGGTCGTAATAATTTAAATAAACACAAGACATTACAAAAATAACTAGAAATATAGAATGATTGGGTAATATGTCAGAACAATTATCTGTTCTAAAAAAGACCCACAACCCAGCACATATAACAGAAAAGATTATTTTTCCATTTACTGAAATATTATCTAATATCATTTATATAAGTAAGTAAAATATTTTTAAAATTATATAATATATGAACGATAATGTTTTTGATGCAGTATTTTGGAGTTTTTTTATTACATCGGTTATAGGATGTATGCTTAAATGTTCATCGATTATCTACAAATTTAAAATTAGAGAATTTAATTGTTGTGGATTAAAAGTAATAAGAGATGTAGATGATGAGATGAAATTAGATGTGATGGAAGAACACGTCAATAAAAGATATATTCCATTAAATAACGAGTCGAATGAAACATCAAAGGTATAATATAATATAAATATAAATATAGATTTTATATTTATAAATGACAACTATTGTATTAAATATGATTGTAAAAAATGAAAGTCGTATCATTCAAAGGTTATTAGAATCAGTATATCCTATTATTGATTATTATTGTATTTGTGATACGGGTTCAACCGACAATACAGATAAAATTATTAATGATTTTTTCAAAGAAAAAAATATTAATGGAAAAATCGTTTATGAACCTTTTCAAAATTTTGAATATAATAGAAATTTTGCATTAAATGCTTGTATTGGTATGGGAGATTATGTTTTATTATTAGATGCTGATATGCAATTAAAAGTAAATAATTTTAAAAAAGAATTATTACAACCATTTGATTCAATTTATATTTATCAAGAAAATAATAGTTTAATTTATAAAAATACGAGAATTATAAAAAATAATGGGTTATTTCATTATAAAGGTGTAACACACGAATATATCAATTTTCCCAACAATATAAGTACTTATCAACTTGAAAAATCGGAAATGTTTATTATTGATATTGGAGACGGGTGTTCTAAAGGTGATAAATTTGAGAGAGATATTAAATTACTATTAAATGGAATCAAAATGGAACCCAATAATGAAAGATATCATTTTTACTTGGCAAATAGTTATAATGATTCTGGAAAATATGACGAAGCAATTGAAATGTATAAAAAAAGAATAGAATTAAAAGGGTGGAATGAAGAAGTATGGCATAGTTATTATAAAATTGGATCAATATATAAAATTCAAGGACAAATCGAAAAGGCGATTTATTATTGGTTATTAGGATATAATTATTATAGTGATAGAGTTGAAGGATTGTATAATATTATTTATCATTATAGAATTGAAGGGAAACAAAGATTAGCTAAAATATATTATGATATTGCTATTTCTGTTTTAGATAAAAAAATCAATTATAATAATTTTTTATTTGCAGAATATAATATTTACACTTATAAATTATATGTAGAATATACAATTATTGCCTATTATTTGGGTATAAAAAATATCAATGATAAAGTAATCATTATTTTAAATAATTGTAAAGATGAAAGAGAAATAAATTTACTTTTTTCGAATATGAAATTTTATAAAGATATTTTAATACAAAACTCTAAAAAAATATTAGATTCTAATTTTAAAGAAACTATTTTTGATGTAGAACATATATTTACTTCTTCTTCTTCTTGTATGATTCCACAAGATGATGGATATTTAATGAATGTAAGATATGTAAATTATATTATGGATAATAAACAAAATTATAGTTATAAAGAATCTATAATTACACAAAATAAATGTGTAAAAATGGATACTAATTTTAATATTATCGAAGAAAAACTATTAAAATATGATTTTGTGAAATCCCATTTAATGGGGATAGAAGATGTAAGAATTTTTTCAAAAGAGAACGATATATTATTTTTGGGAACTTGTTATAATAGAGAAAAAGACAAATTAATGATTGTAAATGGTAGTTATGATGATTTAGAAAATAAAAATTTTTCAATCCCAACTTTTTCAGATAATAAATGTGAAAAAAATTGGGTTTATTATAAAGATTCAAAAAACAATAATAATATTATTTATAAATGGTATCCATTAACCATTTGTCAATTAAATAATAATGAATTAAGTATTATAGAGAAAAAAGAAACACCTCTCTACTTTTCACGATTTAGAGGTTCAACAAATGGATTTCATTATAATGACGAATTTTGGTTTATTATTCATATTGTTTCTTATGAAGTTCCTCGACATTATTATCATGTTTTTTCTATTTTTGATAAAGATATGAATTTATTAAGATATTCAGCACCTTTTTCATTTGAAGGTGAACCGATTGAATATTGTTTAAGTATTATAGTAGAGAAATCTCAAGTATTGATTAATTATAGTATATGGGATAGAAGCACACGAATTGGTATTTATGACAAAGAATATATTGATTCTATTTTGAAATATAATTAATCATTTCATATGAAGACGATTATCTTATAATATTATTTTATTATAAGATATTATGGCTGAAACAAGATTTAATACTGATCCGTGTAGAATTAGTAAAAAATTACAGCAAATGACAGATGAAGGTAGATATAGATTAAATGTTCCAGGTTTGGGTCAATATCCAAGTTTTGTAGAAGACCCACAAATTATACCTCAAAAATGGGGAGGAAATCTAAGAACCAATATTATTAATATTGATAATGAACTAAGAGGTGTGAATCGACCATTAAATAAAGACTGTTTAGGAAAAGATGAGTATACAAGATTTGATTATCCATCTCAACCTATAACATATCCAATAAATGAAAAAATGTATACTGAACAATCGAGAGCCATTATGCCTGCTTGGACTGCTCGTGATTTGGAACAAGTGGATTGGTATTATTTACCTTTAAATCCTCAAGAAAATACTTGTATGCCTTTTTTGAATAATTTAAGCACACGAATTTTAGAAAAAGATTATTACGTTGAAAAAGTTCCTTGTAACATTTCAAATCAATATACTCCATTACCATTTACACCTAGAAATATTGGTTATCCTGGTGGTCCAGTTATATGTACTCAAAGTAATTCATGTAGTAAAATATAATTAATAATAGTTTATATATATATTATTATGGAATTTGCTATACCATTTATTGCTTTAGCTGGAGCATATGTAATTTCAAATCAAGAAAATAAAAATCTTCAAAATAGTCAACAAGCACAAAATATTAGATTAAAAAATGGGTTAAAACAAATTGGAAAGGAAGAATTTACAAATATGGGTAAAAAGACAAATTATTTACCAAATCAAATAGTTCCACCTCAAAATTATCCTATTACAAATGTGGGGGAGTTAACAGACACTACACACAAATATGATAATCCAAATACGGCTACAGATAAATATTTTAATCAAAATTATTTTGAAAATAAAAACATTAATGGACAACATACTGGAAATCAAATTCAAGAAATATATTCTTTAACTGGAAATTTTTTAGATTCTAAAGAGTTTAAGCATAATAATATGGTTCCATTTAATAATGGAAAAGTAAAAGGTCAAGTCTATCAAATGAATATTAACGAAACATTACTAGACAATATGAATGGGGTTGGTAGTCAAACCATTCAAAAAATAGAACAAGCACCTTTATTTAAACCCGAAAAAGATGTTAATTGGGCACACGGAATGCCAAATTGGTCAGATTTCTATCAATCAAGAGTCAATCCTGGTATGAATAACGCAAATGTGAAACCATTTGAAACTCAAAATGTCGGTCCGGGATTAGGAAAAGGTTATACTACAAAAGGAAGTGGAGGATATAACTCGGGAATGGAAGACCGAAATGCTTGGTTACCTAAAACTGTAGATGAACTTCGTGTTGATACAAATCCAAAGTTAGAATATACTTATGATAATCTAGAAGGTCCTGCAAGCGCTCCTGTAAAAAATGTGGGAATTTTGGGAAAAACTGAAAAATATAGACCCGATACTTTTTTCATTCAAACACAAGACAGATGGCTAACTACTACCGGACAAGAACACGGACAAATGTTGAGACCCATTGAAGAAGTAAGTAGTGATACCAATAGAAATAGTCTCTCTACTTCTTATGCTGGAGTAGCAAATAATATGAAAACAGCAAGTTATTGTACACCTAATATACGTTCGGCAAAAAAAGTAGCCATTCCTACACACGCTGTGGCTCACGGACATTCCATCGGTAAAGGTAATGGTGTCGACGATAAAGAAACATTTTTAAAAAGTGTCACAAATTATGAAAATCATCGTTCTTCAGTAAATCAACCTGATACTTTTCGAAGTTCATTTAGTCACGCAATTGGAGCTGTTGTAGCTCCTATTATGGATATTTTACGACCCACTAGAAAAGAAGAATATGGAAATAATTTGAGAATATATGGATTATCTGGATCAAATGTTCCTAATAGTTATATTAATCCTCCAGGAAATTACGCTCCTACCACTATAAAACAAACAACTTTATTCGCTCCCGATACTTATATTGGTAATCAATCTTATTCACAACAAGTGTTACATAATCAACAACCACCATTGTCGAACCAACGTGATTCCACCAATTGTAGTTATATTGGTAGTGCTGAATCTATAAATAATGCTCAAATGTCATATGATTCCAATTATAATCAACATAATAACGATAAATTAGAAGCAGTTCAAGTTAGTTATACTCCTCAAGGTGGAACACAAATATTTAATCAACAAATGAATGTTAGTATGAATCGATTAGATACAGATAGAGAAAATCCAAGACAATGGGGTGATCCTTGTTCTATCATATCACAAACACCTTTTGCAGAAAATATTTCTCCAATTAAGGGTAAACAATGTTATCAAGAAAATGATATCAATGTGATTCGTATTCAACCCGATATATTAAACGCATTTAAATCCAACCCATATACTCAAAGTTTGTCTTCTTACGCTACTATTTAATTATCTATTACTATTCATTATTTCTTAGTGTGATATATTCTTTTTCAGAACTTTAACAATTTATTTATTCATTATATAATATATAAATGCCTACGAAAAAGCTACAAAAAAAGAAAATAGGAACATTAAAAAACAGAATTAATAATTACATCTTAAATAAAGGAGATATTTGTTGTGAAAAGTATATAAATAAAAATAAAGTTATTGATTTGATTTTTCATAACTATATGGTTACTTATAAAATAAGAGATAATGATGGAGATAAAGATGAATATTTAGATGGAATCGATAACGATTTAGTAAAATTTATAGGATTTAGAGTAGATCTGGAAAATAAAAATGATAAAGAAGGGTTAGAAATTAGTGATATAATAAACAAAAAAATGTTAAAAAATAAAATACCGAATAAAGAAAATATCACTAAATTGTTAATGTCGTTGCCATTATATTATTTATTAGCATTTCTTGGTTACTCTACATATGAAAAATATAACGAAAAAGAACATTACCAAAAATTAGTAGATAATCGTGAAAAAAATAAAAAAAAATTATTTGGTATCTTTTAACTCATATTGATATAAATATAATAAATATATTATATTTATGGATAAAATTCTTGTATTATATGTTTTTCATAGTTATAATGATAGAGTAGAACATTTTATTAAAAACGCAATATTTTATGATGAAAATGTGGATTTTATTATAATATCAAATGATAAAAGTAATAAAATCGATGTTCCATCTTACGTAAAAACATTATTTAGAGATAATATTGGTTTCGATTTCGGAGGTTGGAGTGAATCATTACTAACAAATGATTTGTATAAAAATTATGATAAATTTATTTTTGTAAACTCTTCTGTAATGGGACCATTTATTCCATCTTATTGTAAAGAAAAATGGACGGATATTTATATTAATGGTTTGAAAGATAATATAAAATTATTTGGTAGCACAATTAATACTTGTTGTAACCCATTAAAGTTATCACACGTTCAATCTTATATTTTTTCAATGGATAAAATTACATTAGAGTATTTAATTCAACAACAAATATTTAGTTTGACTAACTATGCAAAAACATTTGGAGAAGCTATTTGTTATAAAGAAATTCTAATGTCTAAAAAAATAATAGAGAATAAATGGAACATTGGTTCTCTACTTGAATATTACAAAGATATTGATTTTACATTTTCTGAAAAAAAACCAGAAGAATATAATATTGACTTCTTAGATGATATAATGTTTCCACAATACAGAAATAAAATGTGGAACGATTATCAATTGGTATTTATAAAAGGAAACCGATGTAATATATCCAATATGTAAATAAAAAAAGTGGTTTTTAGAGGATATCCACCTTCCTTCAATTACATTTCAAAACAATCATAGAATAGTTACGTAATACACTTTTCAGCAATTTTTCCGCAAATCCACGTTCCAAGAACAATCCACATTTGGTTAATCATATTCCCGCCATTATTAATTACCCATCGCATCGCCTGGCAGTGTGGCGCCGGAGCCACAAAAGCTGATTTAATAATTCCCCATAAGCTTGTTTCAGCGCAATATCTTGGATACAAGTTCGCCGCCATCCAGTGTAGAATAATCCATCCAATGTAGATTCCAATAACACCAAAGACATTCTTGATGAAAATTTTTACTCTTTCAAAGTTCATATTCGATTCGATTCGTAAGTGTCTCCTGAAATAACATTTCTTTACATTCTAAAATTATTTCAATTTTTTTATTTATATTACTTATTATAAATCGGAAGCCAAAAATGTTATAAATTTAAAATGACGATAATAAATTTTTATTTTATTTTTCTAATGTTTCACTACTTATATTTTGGTATAAATATAGTATTTATATCAAATACATGGAATTACAAATTCATTCAAATATTATAGAGAAATTAAACTATTTCTATAAAATTCATAAAATACCCAATATACTATTTCACGGTAGTTCAGGTTGTGGAAAAAGAACTATTGTAGATTATTTTATTAACAAGATTTATAACGAAGATAGAGAACTAATTAAATCAATGACAATGTATGTAAATTGTGCACAAGGAAAGGGTATCAAATTTATTAGAGAAGATTTAAAGTTTTTTGCAAAAACACATATCCATTCTAATAACGGAAATTTATTTAAAAGTATTATTCTCTTAAACGCTGATAAATTAACAATTGACGCACAATCAGCTCTTAGAAGATGTATCGAATTATTTAGTCATAATACTCGATTCTTTATCATTGTTGAAGATAAATATAAATTATTAAAACCTATTTTATCACGTTTTTGTGAAATATATATTCCCGAACCAATGATTCAAGAGAAACCTATTAATTTATACAAATATAATTTAGAAAATATATATAAATTCGACGATATTAAAACACAACGTAATGATTTATTAAAAAAAGAATTAGACCAATTTAACAATAAATATTCCAAAACAAAAGATGTTGAAATTATTAAATTAACATCCAAATTATATGAAAAAGGATTTAGTGGATTAGATATAATGTATAATTTAGAAAATAATATTTTAAATAAAAAATTTTCCGAAGAAGAAAAATATGATTTATTATTTACTTTTCAAAAAGTCAGAAGTGAATTTAGAAATGAAAAATTATTTATTTTATTCATATTAAATCATTTATATTTATAACATCGTAAAACTATAATATTAATTATGATAATTATTAATATTAATGGATGACTTTAATATCAATGTTTTAAACGAATCGAAAAATGAATGGTGTGGTCGTTTATTAAATATACTTACACCATTTATTATTGAAGGTTTAAAATCTATCTTTAACGAATCTACCAAGTTATGTTCTTCTAATGGAGAAATGGATAAATATTTAATGACTTTCCAAAACTTTATCAGCAGAATACCTAAATGGAGTCAAACAATTATCGATCAAGAAAAAGAACGTATTATAGAGAAAAGTAAATGTAATTATTTAGAAGATTTAATTACGTGTGTACATATTATTCAATTAAAAGTATTAACTGCGATTCGTGTTGGAAATAAACAAAAAAAGATTGATATTGAAATTCCAAAATTAGATGTATTTATTCATAAAATATACATTAATATTGCAAGAAAAGTATATACTAATGTTTATTTATTCGAAATTAATGTACCCGCTCTAACCATTCAAAAAAACAATAGACAATTAGAAATCCTTGTTCAAGAAAGTATTATGAATACTATTAGAGATAGTGTTCCAGTAGAAACGATATTACGTGCATATATGGATGAAACCGTTGAAGAGGATGTTATCGAAGAAGTAAAGGAAAAAGAAGTAAAAGAAAGCGAAGAACTAAAAAAATTAAGAGAAAAACTAGAAACGCCTAGCAAAACAATTGAAGAAACAAATCCTATTCCTATTCTAAGTAAAAAAGATGGACAAGGAACAGATTCTGCCTTTGGCACAAATACAGCCTTTGGCACAAATACAGCCTTTGGCACAAATGAAGTATTACCCGATAAATTAGATGATAGTGATGATGAAGAAGATAAAAATATTAAATTTAATGATATGGATATGGTAAGAGATATTAATAATAATGATGATAAAGTATTGGCTCCAAAAACAATCGAACGATTAGATGAAATAAGTAACATTAGAAATGAACAGCGAAAATTAGACGAAGAAACAGATGATGATGACGACGATGAACCTATTAAACTTAAAATTTTTGATAACTCTTCTTCTAATGATTTAGGTATCGAATTATTAGAACCCGAAATATTAACTGATACTGAAAATTTATTAGCTGGAATGATTGAAGAATTACATTAAATAACTCGTTTAACTATTTTATAATTATTCTTTCATTTTATAAATGAATACAAATCACTTGTTTATCACTGCTATTTTAGTTTCCGTATTATATTTTTTATTAAAAGTTATGGAAAATAAAATTCTTAGTAAAGAAGATATGAAATTAAAAATTGTTTTTAAAGATAGTTTATTTGTATTTCTAAGTGTCATTATCGGATTAAACTTAATGGAACAAATAATACCTCTTATTTATGAAGGTGGTGAATTAGTTACCAACCCACCCGTTTTTACTGATACACCAGGATTTTAATAAATATTATTATATGAGATATTTATTTGAAAGTGTATTAGTTGGGATTTATTCTGTCATTATTTATTTTTTTATTAGTTATTTTATTCCTTCATTTTTTCTTTCTCTACTTATTGTTGGTTTTATAAAACACTATTTAGGATATTATATCGGTATTCATACATTTTATTGTAAATATGGAGATAAATGTTTAAAACTTCATAATGACAATACTAATTACATTTCTAATAATAATTTTATGTATTATTATTGTTTACTAGATGTTTTTCTCTACTTTATATTTGGTTATATTCTTACAATTCTATTTTTTTGGATTCATAATCTTAAAATAAAATATATCATTATTTTCTTTTTGATAGGATTCATTATTCATATGTTTTGTGAAAAGTATTTTATTCACGATATGTTTTGTATGATGAACTGTAATAAAGTATAATTATATATAAAATTGTGTTAGATATTTATCATAATCAGTTGGTAAATAATTATTATCTTTTATATTTATTTTTGTTATATTTGAATGATTTTCAAATATATCTGAAGACTTTTTAACTCTTTCTTCTATTTTTGATAAATCTGTAAAATGTTCATAATTATATTCTTGATGCGAAAAGTGTTGAATTTTATTTTGAATGAATTTAGAATCGCCAAAATATGATAAATGCCATCCACTATTTGATATTTTTACGCAATTTAATCCACGAATATTGCTACAACTTGTAGCAATATCCTTATATTTACCATATGATAGTATTTTACCTAATGTCCATTTTATATTTTGTTTTGTATTCAAATTATAGTAATAAAAATCCATTTCCAATGTATTTATACTAATCGTTATATTTTTGTCTTTAATATTACGTAATGTTTTTGGGTCAGGTATTTCATCCAAATCGGTTATTATCAAAATATCATTTGAGTCCAAATTCAACATATCTATTCCACTCGATATTTTATCTCTTTGAAATTTTTCATTTACCCATTGTTCATTATTTTTATAATTAATATTTGGATATTTAAAAGGAAAATCCTCTACAATAATATGTATTATTTTTTCATTAAATTTTTCAAATAAATGTTTATTTTCATTAAAATATAATTTCTTTTCTTTACCAGAAAATGTATGTGTAGACTCTACTATTACAAATTTATCTACAATATCATTCAAAATATTCAATCTATATGTTAATAAATTAATTTCGTTATAAAATATAAAACAATCTATTATTTTTATAAACATATATTTATTTATTTATTATTTATAATAACATTATAACGAATTAATGTTATTATATAATATTTCTCTTAGAGAATGAGGATATGAATAAAATATTTATTGCTTTATTAAATTATATAAATAGTATTATTTTTTAGGAAAAATATCTAGTTCTTCTAATATACATTTTTTATCTTCTTTTATTTTTGATAATGCATACTCACCACAAGTTCCACAATGATCCTCATTCGATAAATCTATTTTATTATTTATTTGTTTAGTACAATTCTCTATTTTCCACCTACCAAGTGGTTTTGATAATTCTTTCGGAAATATTTTGTTAATAATATTTATTATATACTTCATATTATTATTATAGATATCTTGTTTTTATATACATATATATATGAAAATAAAAAATGGATTTTCACTACAAAAAAATGGATGGACTTATATTTCTATAAAAGGGAATCCTAGAGAAAGAGGTTATGCATACGGCTTTTTGGTTGCTGAGGATTTTAAAAAAATACAAAAAATGTTAGATTTTTTTATATTTGAATCATATGGGTTTGAATGGAATTATTTTATAGAGAAAATAAATAATGATTTTTATGAAATGACAAAAAATGATTTTCCAGAATTTTTTGAAGAAATGATGGGTATCACAGAAGGATTAAATGCAAATCACTGTAAAACATCCATCCAAGAAATTATTGCTTGGAATTTTTATTTATCCATTTCTTATTGGTTTAAAGATCCAAATCACAATAAAAGTCATGAAGGAGGAGCAAAAGATCGATGTAGTGCTTTTATTGCCGTTGGCGATTGGACTGAAGATGGGAAAATCGTTTGTGCTCATAATTCGTTTACTGATTATATAGATGGTCAATATTCTTATGTTGTATTAGATATTAAACCTACACAAGGTCATCGTATTATAATGCAAACTAGTCCTGCGTGGATTTGGAGTGGAACTGATTTTTTTATTACTTCCAAGGGTATTATCGGTACAGAAACCACAATTGGGGGGTTTTTACCTTATGAAAAAAAAATACCTATTGGATATCGTATTCGAAAAGCCATGCAATATGGAAATTCAATGGATGAATACGTAACAATTTTATTAGATGGTAATTCAGGTGATTATGCAAACTCTTGGTTGTTTGGTGATATCCATAAAAATGAAATAATGAGAATAGAATTAGGTTTAAAATATCATAATGTAGAGAAAACAAAAAATGGTGTTTTTATCGGTTTTAATGCTACGTATGATCCACAAATAAGAAATATAGAATGCTCTAATCAAGGATTTTTTGATATACGACGACATCAAGGAGCAAGATATGTTCGTCTTTCTGATTTAATGGATGAATATAAAGGAAAATTAAATATCGAAGTAGCCAAACAAATTATTGCTGACCATTATGATGTATATTTAAAAACAGAAAATAAATGTTCAAGAACTGTTTGTTCGCATTATGATTTAGATCCAAGAGAATACATGTCTGCTGCGGGAAGACCCGTTCCATTTGCTCCACACGGTGCTGTAGATGGATTTGTTGTCGATTCGACAATGGCTAGAAAAATGATAATGTGTGGAAGATATGGTAATTCGTGTGGAACTCCTTTTATTAAAAAAGAATATATTAAAAATAATAGACAATTTGAAATGTTTGAACCGTATCTATTTGATAGACCTTCGCAACCATGGGTTGAAATTCCTTTTTATAAGAGTTTTACCAAGAAAAATAATATTCATAAAAGACATAAAACAATTAAAAAATATAAATAATATGTTGGGAGAAATTTATCTAGTTGTTTTATGCACAATTGGTATTGTTACTTATTTTCATTTTAAAGAACAAATATGTTCTGATGATAATATAAATAATATGGATGATTTAGATGACTTGGATATTCCTATTTATAAATAATATTATTATATTATATGATTATAGATAAAAAAAAAGGAAAGGTTACAACTTATATTGTAGAGAAAGATTATGATAATAATCAATTACAAAAAATATTAAATAAAAAGTTACAACCATCTGATATTTCATTTATTATTAATGAAGATGCTGATGTTTATACAAAAGATGGTAAATTATTATTAAAATTTCGTAAAAATGTTTTAGATAAAAAATGTATAGATTCATTTTATGAAAATGTAATAAAATTTGCTGAATTAACAACAAATAATAGAGGAAACGCATTAGGCAGTAAAAAAAAAAATATATATGATAATGAAAAAATAAAATCAAATATAATTGGATTCTTCGATACTTTATCACCACAACAAAAATTTTTATTAAAACAAAAAAATATAAAAAATATGATTTCTGTAAGACCCACACGTTTTGTAATCGATTATCCAGAAAAATATAATAAATTACTTCCGTTGGTTCAACAAATTGATGAATATTATAAGAAACTTACTCCAGAACATTATGAAAAACAGAGAAAAAAAGCAAATCAAACACATTTTAAAATAAAAAATACTTCTTTTACTACGATTACTACTAATGTGAATTTTCAAACAACTGTTCATACAGATAAAGGTGATGATATTGAAGGATTTGGAAACTTGTCTGTAATAGAGAAAGGTAAATATACGGGTGGTGAAACTTGTTTTCCTCAATACGGAATAGGTGTTAATGTTCGTTCAGGAGATGTATTGTTTATGGACGTCCACGAAGCTCACGGTAATCTTCCCATTATAACACATTCGGATGACGCAAAACGATTATCTATTGTTTGCTATTTGAGAAAAAATATTTGGGAAAAAACAAAAGGAAAATCTAAAGAATTTTTTAATAATCAAATCGAATTAATAAAAAATATTAAAAATCAAAAAACAAAAAAAAATAAAAGTGTCAAAAATAAAACGAGGAAAAATAGATAATTATATTTTATTAATATAATTATGTCTAATTACGTTATTGCAATTCCAACATACAACAGATATAACGTTATTTCAGAGAAAACATTAAAAACTTTATATGAAGGTAAGATTAATAAAAATAAAATATTTTTATTTGTAGCAAATAGAGAACAATACAAATTATATGAAGAACACGTTTCTAAAAATTTATATAATAAAATGATTATCGGAAAATTAGGAATCACAAATCAACGTATTTTTATTTCAAAATATTTTCCAGAAAATCAATATATTATTTCTATGGATGATGACATCGAAGAAGTTTCTCTACTCAAAGGAACTGATAAACTTGTTAAAATAAAAGACTTGAATTCTTTTTTCTTGGAAGCATATAAAATGTTAAAAGAAGAAGGATTATATATTTGGGGGATTTATCCAGTTAGGAATCCTTTTTTTATGAAGAAAAAAATATCCTATGACTTAAAATTTATTATTGGAGTTATGTTTGGATATATCAATCGTCACGATAAAAATTTATATCCTTCGACTAATAGTGAAGCCAAAGAAGATTATGAAATGAGTATTTTATACTATAAAAAAGATGGAGGTGTATTACGATTCAATAATATAAATCCAAAAACAAAATATAAAGCAGAAGGAGGACTTGGTACAGACCGTTTTGAAAGAAATAAATTATCAGCCAACTATTTACAAAAAACATATCCTGATTTAATAACAATATTTCATAGAAATAATGGTATGACTGAAGTGAAACTTGCAAGAAGACCACGTATCGAATAAAAAAAGAAATTTGATTAAGTTACCAAGAAATTTCACACAAACGTTTCATTGTCTCGTCAATCAGACGGTTTCTTCTTAATGGTTTTTTCAAACAAAGTTTCACTTTAAATCTCCTCAACACTTCTTCATAAATCTCTCCTCCTCTTTTAAGTGAAATATACACATCGTTACTCACATAAATTCCACTCCATTTGGTACCTCCTGCGTTGTTTGAAGTAATCTTTCTTGAATCAATCCATCCGTCCATTTTTGTTTCAATCCTAGATATAATTGCTGTCTTCATCACGACCACATCACAAGCTGTTTCCTTTGCCAATTCCATTCCACACGCTCCGTTGCTCTCCAATGTTTCTCCACATTCTGTTGTTTTACCACAGAATACTTCTTTTTTCGACGTATCCGACAATAGAACCTCATCATTATTCTTCTTTCCTTCTAATGGAACTTTAACGACTGCCCAGAGAAACACATCACCCTCTTCAATACCATACTCTGTGAAATCCTTATCGGCAACATAAATTCCAATTTGTCGCCCTCCTTCCTTCGTACCGTTCGATGAGCCAAGATGATTCGGCATTTTTGTCTTGATTGAATCGCATATTCTTCTCGCTGAACTATCATTGATTGTGTGTTTTGTAAATAACTCGCCTTGACGTGTCTTCTCTACATACAATTCCATATTTTCTCTCACGAGTTCATCCAAGGCTTCCTTCACTTTTTCAAGGTTATGGTTCTCTCCTGTAAGATACAACTCTGGAATAAGAGAAATGGCACACTCTTTCAGGCGTTCCACCTTGAATTTTATGTATCTTTCGTCAAGATCTTCCACACCACGAGTAAATTTAACAGGAATACAAGGTTGGGGAACAAGTTGTTCTTTTTTTTCTTCTTTTTCTTCTTTTTCCCCCTTTTCTTCTTTTTCCCCTGTACCCGAACCACCACCTGCCTTGCTTTGAGTGCTAATTGAAGGTTCCGTTTTGGTCTTGTAATTGTCTTTTGTCTTTTCGTCGGCAATCAAATTTCTGCAGTAAATAGGCATAACAGACGGAAAAGACCCAGTTGAAATTTGTTGTGTGAATTCAATGTATTTTTCCACCTCATTCGTCGTGTCTACATATTTCATTCCTGTTGTTTCGTTTAGCCGAATAACATCCTTTTCGAATAATTTGGTTGCTTTCAAGCAAACACGAATCAATGGATTTCCGTCATATCCACACATTCTTCCGAGAAGCCCTTGAAGAACCACATCTGTCCTTGAATTGGTTGATGTTTCCATCACAAACGAGATATTTTTCTTCTTCAATACTTGTCCCATTCGGCAATGTCCCTTGACAAGAATCAACGTCTTTCTCGTCAAGTTGGGTTCATCCAATAAGTCCAAAAACTGTTTGTTGGCAATTCTTCGGGGGTCTTCTGATTCTTGGTAGTAGAGAAACACTTCATAACCCAATTCAGCCGCCATTTGTGTAAATACGCGTTCGTAGGATTCCGTTTTTTCTTTTTTGCTAGAGTTTGGAATGCGAATAATTCCAATCTTATTTTGTCCTTCAAATCTGTCAAAATCCATCATCTGTAGTCGTGCTTGTTCTTTGATGTTGGTGTATTTAACAATCATCCCTGATTCCCACATTTGTTTGACACCCCAGTAATTTTCGCTCAGAACAAATGGAATCACCATTTTGCCTTGTGAATAATGCTGAATGTCACATATTTCCGAAAAAGGTGTTGCAGAAACCGAAAGAACGTAATTGTCTGATTCATTCAATCGTCGAAAATCACCATTGGGCAAGATTCCCATCGTATCCAAAAACCTGTCTGGACACATCTTCTTGTCTTGAGCAAAATGGCTTTCATCCCAAATAAACAGGGTTCTCCTCATTGAAGCATGAGGTTTGGCTCCTTCTGTTCCCCAAACGACTTGGAGATTATCATTAGCTTGTTTTTTTAAGTCATTCCATATGCGGCCGATCAAATTTTGTGGAACATTGTGTTCGTGAAACAGGCGTTGCTTGTAAAAGTCTTCAAATTCTTGGTTGTTAAGACACTCTTGAGTCTGTTTCTTCAGCGCCAGTTCTGCATTCCCAGAGAAAATAATCACATTACCGATTTGTTCCAGAAAAAACATCTCCATGAAGACAAACATGTAGGTAAATGTCTTGCCCGATTGCATTTGCGCCACAAGTATCGCGTATCGTATTACCTGTAGATGAGAAGAAGTGTCAGTAAATGTATCTAGAATGTTCTGACCTGCAGTCAAATTTGACTGGTATTTTTCGAGCATTGTTTTCGTCATCGGAGAAGACATTGTTGCGTTTGCGGTTTGTTTGCGTTGCGTTTGCGTTGCGTTTGCGTTGCGTTAATGCTTAGTTAAAAATATTAAAAAGTTTCAATTTTTTACTATTTGTATGTGTTTTTGAAGAACTGAAAAGTGTATTTTATATTCACTTATTCAATGAAAAAAGAAAGATTAATTAAATTACAAGACAAGACAAACAATAATATCATACATTAAATTTGACGAAAATCAGCCTCTGTCAGTTCAGAAAAATTTCTTCCAAAGTAAGAACCACAACATTCGTCCAGATTCATTATCACTGAAAATGGATATTTGTATATATCCACAACAGGAAATCCATTACGTTCGGCAATAAGACGACCTTCTTTCGCCCAAACATTCGACTGTCTAGGTCCTTCTTCTCCCCATGTTCGTCCAATCAACGCTTTCCACGCAACGTTCGGTGTTGTATACGCAATGCCTTGTTCGTCCTTCCACGCTCCTCTTTTCCAATTGGTTTCCCCTCTTGTTCTCACAAGAACTAATGATGCTGTTTGCTTCTTGTATTTCTCTGTAATTGTAATCGTATCACATCTCGCAAAAGTAGCGTCAACATCACGATTGATAACACTCCTTATTTGCTTCTTTTTTGTTTTTCCGCTCACAATCGTGTTTGTGTCATCTTGTTCATCTTCAAAAGAATCCTTTGGTCTTGGCGTATTTGGTACTTTCGGTCTTGAACTTTTTTTGGATTCTTTGTCAATTTCATCACGCAGTGCTTGTTCAGCATCAAGCCATTTTAGTTTTTCAGTAATCGTTATTTTTTCTTCTTCTATTTCAACCATTTGTTGCATTAACATTATCTTTTGGTTCATCAATGAAATCATTTCTCGTGGATTGCTTGACATCTTGTTTGCGATTTAATTAACACACAATTATATAATAAAATGATTTCAATTTTATTATTGTATGTTATAATAATTATCAATTAAAAAAGAAGATTAATTAAATTACAAAACAAGACAACTCATTACTTCAGTGTTGAAAATTCAAACCCAAGAATTTCCATTATTTCATCAACACCAACATTTTCAACAAACTCATCAAATGCTTCGTAAAACTCCATCATCAAATCTTCATCCGTAGCCTGCTCATCGTGGTCTGCGTCAAGAACACACGCATTATACATCGCGAAAAACGCATATTTGTCTGACTGATGCCACTGATACCAGTTGAGATTACCACCAAATATATCCTTATTACCCAATAGTTTGGGTATGAAAATTTCTTCAATTGCTTTTTCTTCATCACCTCCATAACGCTCTTCGACGATTTTTGGCATTCGTGTAAAAGTCCATAATCCATTAATAACTTTTTTACTGTGATTCTCAATTTCTTCGTCCATTTGGTTCTCCAGTTGCTCTTTCAGTTGTGCTTCATTTTCCAGTAGTCGTTCTTCATACCTTTGTTGCTTTTCTTC
>Ga0164295_10001212_pt1 | contig 21378 bp, 22 predicted proteins | sample GEODES006metaG_FD_111798 | JGI IMG/M metagenome (GOLD analysis project Ga0164295, IMG submission 111798) | Oligotrophic lake water microbial communities from Sparkling Lake, Wisconsin, USA - GEODES006 metaG | ecosystem: Environmental > Aquatic > Freshwater > Lake | place: USA: Sparkling Lake... | reverse complement strand
CAAGGCGCTGGTAGAGCGTTACATCACCGAGGGACAGCCGGTGGGTTCGCGCACGCTCTCACGGGCATCGGGCCTGGAGCTCTCGCCGGCCACCATTCGCAACGTGATGAGCGACCTTGAAGAATTAGGCCTGATTGTCAGCCCGCACACCTCGGCCGGCCGGGTTCCCACGGCCAAGGGATACCGGTTGTTCGTTGACACCATGCTGACCCTGCAGCCGGCTCATTTGAGCGCCGGCGGTATGGGTGCGCAAGTGCTGGCCCCCGACCAACCCCAGAAAGTACTCAGCAACGCGGCCCACATGCTGTCGAGCTTGTCGCAGTTCGTGGGTGTGGTCATGGCACCCAAACGCACATCGGTGTTCCGGCATATCGAGTTTTTGCGGCTGTCGGAGCGGCGTTTTCTGGTCATCATCGTATCGCCCGACGGCGACGTGCAAAACCGCGTCATCTTCACCGAGACCGATTTCACCCAGGCGCAACTGATTGAGGCGGCCAATTTTCTGAACTCCCACTACACCGGCATGGCCATCGAAGAAGTGCGCCAGCGGCTCCAAAACGAGGTGGAAGTGCTGCGCGGCGAAATCGCCAGTTTGATGCAGGCGGCCGTGCAGGTCAGCTCCGAAGCCAATGAGTCGCGTGACGAGGTGGTCATTTCCGGTGAGCGCAACTTGCTGGCCGTGAGCGACTTTTCCGGCGATATGGGCAGCCTGCGCAAGCTCTTTGATTTGTTCGAGCAAAAAGCCCAACTCATGCGCCTGCTTGATGTCTCCAGCCGGGCCGAAGGCGTGCGCATCTACATCGGGGGCGAAAGCCAGGTCGTGCCCTACCAGGAACTGTCCGTGGTGACAGCGCCTTATGAGGTTGACGGCCAAGTGGTCGGCACGCTGGGCGTGATCGGCCCCATGCGCATGCCTTACGAAAAGATGATTCAGATCGTTGATATCACCTCCAGGCTGGTCAGCAGCGCGCTGAGCCACAGCAAGTAAAGCCAGCGTCAGACGAACAGAAAAAATCCGTTCAGGGTGGCCCAAAAGCCCAGGCTGCCCAAAAAAATAACCACGTAAAACATGGCCGCAATAGAGCCAACCATGGACACCGACAGCTTCGTGCTCCCCGGCAGCATTGGCGTCGTTCAGGCTTCAAATCGAGGCAAGTACAATGAATTTCAGGGGCCTATAGCTCAGTTGGTTAGAGCAGAGGACTCATAATCCTTTGGTCCCAGGTTCAAGTCCTGGTGGGCCCACCACCGTCCAAACCCCCGTCAGAAATGCCGGGGGTTTTTTCATTGCTTTAAACTGCCTTATCACTTCGCATCAGGCCCATGAATATCAACGCCGATTACAGCCACAGGGTCGTGATTAATCACCATGAGTTGCCTTGGATCGCCAGCCCCGAATCGGGGGTAGAAAGGCGCATGCTTGAGCGCCAAGGCGATGAGCTAGCTAAGGCAACTTCTATCGTTCGATACAAGCCAGGTTCTAAGTTCCAAGCGCATCATCATGAGCTTGGGGAAGAGATATTGGTATTGGATGGAACATTCAGTGATGAGGCTGGCAACTATTGCGCCGGCACCTGCATCATGAATCCGCCGGGTTCTTCGCATGCGCCCTTTAGTGAGTCCGGGTGCGTGCTTTTCGTGAAGTTGCGACACCTTGGGTCAGATCAGTTGGAGCGAGAAGTCATTGACACTCATACCGCCACTTGGCATCAAGGCATGGTTTCGGGACTCACTGTGATGCCGCTCATGCAACAGGGCAGTGGCTCCACCTTGGTTCGATGGGCGCCCCAAACTTTTTTCAACCCCCACAGGCACTATGGTGGCGAGGAGATTTTTGTTATGGATGGCGTTTTTGAAGACGAGCACGGTCGCTATCCCGCAGGATCTTGGATCCGAAGTCCTCACATGAGCCTGCACAAACCTTTCAGTCAGGAAGGCTGCATCATCTTTGTGAAGACAGGACATCTACTCGATTAAGACATCCATGGTTTTAGAACCTTTGCACATGATGTGATGACTGAAGTGCTCGCAACTTCTTCTCCTTCGATCCTTAAGCCCGGCGCATCACAGCGGGTGCTTTTGTTGGGCGCAACCGGCACGATCGGCAGAGCCACTGCGCGTGCACTTCTTCAGCGCGGCCATCACGTCGTGTGTCTGCTGCGGCCCCGCCAAGGCAAAAATGGCTTGGACCCTGACTTGTCTGCGCAACTGGCCGGCGCCACCATCCGGTGGGGCGATGCCTGCGACCCCCAATCTTTGCGTGATGACGGTTTTGCGGGTGAACAATTTGATGCAGTTGTTTCTTGCATGGCTTCAAGAACCGGCACGCCGAAAGACGCTTGGCGGGTCGATCACCAGGCGCATGTGGACATGCTGCAGGCTGCCAAACTGGCGGGGGTTCGTCAATTTGTCCAGCTCTCGGCCATCTGTGTGCAAAAACCCTTGCTGGGTTTTCAGCATGCCAAATTGGCTTTTGAAAAAGCCCTGATCGACTCCGGGCTGGTCTACTCCATCGTGCGGCCCACTGCATTTTTTAAATCTTTGTCAGGTCAGCTGCAAAGGGTCAAAGATGGCAAAGCTTTTTTGCTGTTTGGCGACGGCAAGCTCACCGCTTGCAAACCCATCAGCAATGAGGACCTGGGTGATTTTCTGGCTGGTTGTTTGGATGACGAGAGCAGGCATAAGCGCATCTTGCCCATAGGGGGTCCCGGGCCGGCGATCACTCCGCGTCAGCAGGGCGAGCATTTGTTTGCGCTCATGGGCAAGCCAGCCCGTTTCAAGAGCGTGCCTGTGAGCCTGCTGGACGTCATCATCACGCTCCTGAGTTGGATTGGCAAAATCGTGCCTGGCGCCGCCGACAAGGCTGAGCTGGCCCGCATCGGCCGCTATTACGCCACGGAGTCCATGCTCTTGTGGGATGCTTCTACCCAACGCTACGACGTTGAGGCCACACCATCGCATGGCACGCAAACGCTGTTTGATGCTTACGAGCGCTGGGTCAAGGGTGAAGGCGTTCCCGACAGAGGCGATCACGCCGTTTTTTAGTCGGCTGCTCGCTGAATTCCTACAAGCGGATTACCAAGCTTAGCCGTTTTTTAAGAGCTTGCCATTGATCATGAGGAGTGACTCTTTGGTTTTTTAAAGCCACTCAACAATCATTTTGAGGCACTCCGGGTCACCAAAGGCAATCTCGTAAGCGCGTTGCGCATGCTCTGCTTTTTCGGTGTGAGTAATGAGGCCTTCGAGCGGAAGGCTGCCGTCATGAAACATGGCCACGACAGCATCCAGATCATGTTTTTTCCATTGTGCTGCCACGCGGATACTGGCTTCGCGCATGAAGGCCGGGGCATAAGCAAAAGACAAATCTTGTTTGTAAAAGCCCGCCAATACGACCTCACCACCGGCTGCCATTTTGGGAATGACCCGGTTCAAAATACCCGAGTCGCCACTGACGTCGCAAATGCAGCGGTAGTCTTTGCGCACATCTTGGTCGGGGTGAATGACCTCATAGCCCAAAGCGCCTTTTTGGCGAATGGCCTGCGTTTCCCACACCACCGGTGCGGGCTTGCCGGCGGCAATCACCATGCGCGCCAACAGTCGGCCCATGATGCCGTGACCGATGATCAAGTCCGGATAGGCCAAGGCTAAATTGTCCCGACCCACCGTGAACACATGATGTGCCGTGGCAGCCAGGGCCAGCAGCACGCCCTTGGCACCCAAAGCCGGGTCCAGTTTGACGGCCCGCTCATGCGGCACCACCAGGCGCTCGCCAGAGCCGCCGAATATGTTTTGCACCCCTTGAAAGGCGTAGGAGCCCGGTAAAAAAACCGAGTCACCGACCGCCCAGCCAGTGACTTCAGCGCCCATCTTGGCGATGGTGCCTACCGTTTCATAGCCTGGCACCAGGGGGTAGGACAGGCCGGGGAAGGGCGGCATGGTGCCGTCCCAGAGCAGGCGCTCTGTGCCGGTGCTGATGCCACTGAAGGCGACCGAGATCTCTAAATCGCGGGGCCCCATGGGGGCAAGTTCGAGTTCACGAACGGACAGTGAATGGGGGGCTTCAAAAACGATGGCTTTGGCTTTCATGCTGCTTATTCTGACTCAGTCGGACAGCGCCGGTCAAAGTTCAAACCAGCCTGAAACCATGCGCATGACAATCAGCAATACATCTTTTTCCAGTGCAAAGCGCCTCCATCAAGCGCAATTAAGGTATGCATAATGAAAAAGAATTCGAGGGTTTCAAGTCTCCTATGCGTCTGTATAAATCAATGAGTCTGGGTGCTATCTTGTTAATCAGTACAGTTTTGTTAGCGCTCGCTGCCTATGGTTTGTGGGCGCCTGATCTGAGCTTGGGCGAGCTTCAAAAGCGTTACGACTCGACCGCAAGCAATGTGGTGAATGTCGACGGAATGCGTATTCACTACAAGGACACTGGCCCTCAAGCTGCGCCGGTGCTTTTGCTCTTGCATGGCTTTGGTTCGAGCCTGCAAACCTGGGATGTTTGGGCCGCAACATTGGCGCAAAAGTACCGTGTCATCCGGCTTGATTTACCCGGCTTTGGCTTGACAGGTCCTAGCCCCTCTCATGATTATTCAGAGCTCAATGACGTCAATACATTGACGCAGTTTGTCGACAAGCTGGGCGTCTCAGACTTGTCCGTCATCGGCCATTCGATGGGCGGGAAAATGGCCTGGACTTTTGCGGCTGCGCACCCTGACCGGGTGAAGGCTTTGGTCTTGATGGCGCCGGATGGATTCCCGCAGCCAGAGGCCATCGGCACCAAACCCTACGCCATGCCGGCCATCATGGGCGTGATGAAGTTTTCTCTGCCCAGGTACTTTGTTCGCAAATCCATTGAGCCTGCTTTTGCAGATCCGAGCGCGCTGGATGACAAGTTGGTCAGTCGTTACCACGACATGCTCAGGGCGCCAGGCGTTCGGGGGGCTATTTTGGAAAGAGCCAATCAAACCATTTACACAGACCCGGTGCCCCGCTTAAAACAAATCAAGGCGCCCACTTTGCTCCTGTGGGGGGAGGCGGACAAAATGATTCCCAGCAGCAACGCTAAAAGTTATGCGGGGGTATTAGCGCAGTCTCAAACCGTGTTTATTCCCAAACTGGGACATCTGTTGCACGAAGAGCAGGCTGACATCGGTCTGGCGAAGGTCACCGAGTTTTTGGACGCCAAGCTACTCAGCTCTCAATAATCTGGTTTGATGGGTCGGTACAAAGGCGTGACGCAGCCCTTTTGGGCTTAGGCGGGGCACAGAGCTTTGGCCAGCGCGTGGGCGCCAGGGCTTGTTGCGTCCTGTGTCTGAGTCTCTGAGCGACTGAGGCGGGCGAGCCGCCCGCAGGTGTCAATCCATATTGACATTGTTTCGTGTGATGATATATTGACACTCAGGTCCGTCATTTTTACTTGACGGATTCCTCAAAAAGGGGGGTGTTATGAGTCTTTTGAAGCGAGCCGAAGCGGCGCTGCAGTCACACTTTCAAACCGCCGCCGGTGTGGGAGCTCCGCCCCGCTTGCAGGCTGCCATGCAACACGCCGTGTTTTCCGGCGGGGCCAGAATCCGCCCCCAGCTGTGCATGGCAGTGGCCACTGCCTGCGGTGACGATGCACCGGAGCTCACGAATGCGGCCGCGGTGGCTTTGGAGCTGATGCACTGCGCTTCCCTGGTGCACGATGACATGCCCACGTTCGACAACGCCGATGTCCGCCGTGGCCGTCCCACCGTTCACAAAGCCTTTAGCGAGCCCTTGGCCTTGCTGTCCGGCGACGGTTTGATCGTCATGGCGTACCAGGTTCTGTTGCAGGCGGGTCGCCAACACCCCGAACGTCTGATCATGTTGATGGACAACCTGTCGCGCGGCGTAGGTCTGCCCGCTGGCATTGTGGCGGGCCAAGCCTGGGAGTGCGAAACAGCTGCTGATCTGGCGCAATACCAGCGTTCTAAAACCGGTGCTTTGTTTGTTTCGGCAACCTGTGCGGGTGCTATTGCCAGCGGTCGCGCCTGTGAGCCCTGGGCGCCCTTGGGCGCGTTTCTGGGCGAGGCTTATCAGGTGGCCGATGACATTCGTGATGTGCTGGGTGACGTTGCCAGTTTGGGCAAACCCGTTGGCCAGGACACGCTCAACGACCGGCCCAGCTCTGCGCAAGCGATGGGTCTGGAGGGAGCGATCGCTCACTTTGACGCGCTGATCAAGCAAGCCGGTGACGCCATTCCTGATTGCACGCACCGGGACATGCTGGGGCAACTGGTGCTGCACGAGTCTGAGCGTCTGGTGCCCAAATCCATGTGCGAGGGCTATCGCAAACCAACAACTGCGGTGCTGCCGGTCAAAGCCCCGGCAACGCGTTCAGCTGCGGCGCGCTAAACCTCCAAAGCCTGCAATGACACAGCCCATGGATCTCACCAGCATCCCCTATGCGTTCCGGGAAGTTACTTCCTGGCGTGACCGTTTATTGCAACGTCTGGAGCGTTTGTACGCCAGCCCCTCCTTGTACCAGTGGTCTTTGAAGAACCCTTTGACGCGCTGGATTGTTCGGCGGCGTACGCAAAAACTGTTCGACCTGATGTCCGGCTTTGTCTACACCCAGGTCATGTTGGGTTGTTTGCGCTTGGATTTGTTCAAGCAGTTGCACCAGGCGCCGGCTGATTTACAGCAAATTGCGCAGCGCGTGAAAGTGCCTGAGCCGGTCTTGCAGCGCTTGCTCTTGTCTGCCGTTTCTCTGGGCCTGTTGGAGTGCCGCAGCAACTCGCGTTTCGGCCTGGGGCCGCTGGGTGTTCCTTTGGCGGTGCACGAGGGCATAGGCGCCATGATTGAGCACAACCATTTGCTCTATTGCGATATGCAAGACCCTCTCGGTTTTTTGCAGAATGCCTGGCAAGGCGGTATGGCTGAGTACTGGCCATATGCCCATGACGCTCAAGCAGCTGAGCGTGTGGCAAGTGAAAAATTCCAGCGCTATTCGGATTTGATGGCCGCATCCCAAGGCTTTGTGGTTCAAGAGATCTTGTCGTCCCATTCATTCGCAGGCCACCGATGCGTATTGGATGTGGGTGCCGGCAAGGGGCGCTTCACCAGCGAACTGGCTGTGCATGCGCCGCACTTGCAGTTAAAACTTTTTGATTTACCGCCGGTGTTGGAGCTGGCCGGCGCCAATTTCAAGGCCAAAGGTTTGAGCGACAGAGCAAGCCTTTACCCCGGCAATTTTTTACATGATGACTTGCCGCAAGGCGCCGATTTGGTGACCTTGGTGCGCGTAGCCCACGACCACCCGGACGAGGTGGTCAAGCAGCTGTTGCAAAAAATTCACGCAGCACTCCCTGCGGGCGGCGTGCTGCTTTTGGCTGAGCCGATGGCGCAAACCCGCTCTGAGTTCAATCCAGGCGCAACGCAAACAGACGCGTACTTTCATTTTTATCTGCTGGCCATGGGCGCCGGCCGCCTAAGAACGCCGGAGGAGTTGATGCGACTGATGACCCAGGCCGGTTTTGCGGATGTAAAGCGTGTGAACAACACCATGCCTATCCATGCCCAGCTGCTTTTGGGGCTGAAATCCTAGTGATTACCCTAGGTTTAAAGAAATAATGTAAATCTAATTTGACACTTTACTGTGTAAGCTTAAAAATACAAACATGAAATCAACAGCAGTCGTTTTTGACGACCCCGGACACATGTCTCTGCAGGCGCTAGAGCTGCCGCAGCTGCAGTACGGTCAAGTCGAAGTGGCTGTTCAATTCAGCGGTATCAGCACTGGCACCGAGCGCATGCTGTGGGATGGCAGCAGCCAGACCTTGCAAGGCATGTACCCCCTGGTGCCTGGTTACGAATCCGCAGGGCTGGTTGTAAAAGCCGCAGCTGGTAGCAAGCTCAAAGAGGGTCAAGCGGTTTTTGTACCAGGTGCCAATTGCTTCACAGGTGTACGCAGCCTGTATGGCGGCGCTGCTTCTCGCTTGGTGGTGTCTGACCAAGCGGTATTGCCGGTTTCCAATGAGCTCGGCCCTGACGCCGTTTTGCTGGCCTTGGCTGCCACGGCCTACCACGCTGTCTCTGGTGGCGGTCAGCAAAAGCCCTTCACTCCCCCTGACCTCATCATTGGCCACGGCGTCATGGGGCGTTTGCTGGCCCGGCTCACTGTTGCCGCCGGTTGCGCAGCACCGACTGTTTGGGAAACGCAAGCCGGGTTGATGCATGGCGGCGATGGCTACACAGTGATCAGGCCACAAGAAGATACACGCCACGACTACCAGGCCGTCTACGACGTGAGCGGTGACGCTTCAATTCTGGATCAACTGATTCAAAGAATTCGTCCCGGCGGTGAAGTGGTGCTGGCGGGCTCTTACCCGCAAAAGCTGCAGTTCAGCTATGCCCCGGCCTTCATGCGCGAAGTTCGGCTGCGCATTGCCTCCGAATGGAAGCGCCCTGATTTATTGGCTGTCAATCAGTTGGTCAATAACGGACGGCTTTCTCTCAAAGGTTTGATCACACACGCTCAAAACTTTGAATCTGCCACCGCTGCCTACGAGACAGCATTCGGTGATATTTCTTGTCTCAAGATGGTACTGGACTGGAGCGCGCACGCATGAACACACAAACTTCTAGCAACGAAAAAACGATTCAATTCGTGGATCGACTTCGTCATGAGGCAGCCATGCCCCCCGAGCCGGTGATCACCAAAGAGCCGACCAAAGAAACGCAAATCATCGCCATCTATGGCAAAGGCGGCATTGGTAAAAGCTTCACGCTCGCCAACCTGAGCTACATGATGGCGCAGCAGGGCAAAAAGGTTTTATTGATCGGATGCGACCCGAAAAGTGACACCACCAGTTTGCTGTTTGGCGGCCGTGCATGCCCCACCATCATTGAAACTTCTTCGAAGAAAAAATTAGCTGGTGAAGCCGTTGCCATTGGCGATGTCTGCTTCAAGCGCGACGGTGTTTACGCCATGGAATTGGGCGGCCCTGAAGTCGGTCGTGGTTGTGGTGGCCGCGGCATCATTCACGGCTTTGAGTTGCTTGAAAAACTCGGCTTTCATGAGTGGGGTTTTGACTACGTACTGCTCGACTTCCTGGGCGACGTGGTGTGCGGAGGCTTTGGCCTGCCGATTGCCCGCGACATGTGCCAAAAAGTGATTGTGGTGGCCAGCAACGACTTGCAGTCACTGTATGTGGCCAACAACGTGTGCTCTGCGGTGGAATACTTCCGCAAGCTGGGCGGCAATGTGGGTGTGGCCGGCATGGTGATTAACCGTGACGACGGCACCGGCGAAGCCGCTGCCTTTGCCACCAAAGTGGGCATCCCGGTGTTGTCCACCATTCCTGCCAATGAAGACATTCGCAGAAAGAGCGCCAGCTACGAAATCATCGGCCGCCCCGAATCTGTTTGGGGCCCCATGTTTGCCGAGTTGGCAGCCAACGTCCACACCTCAGTGCCGATTCGTCCGAACCCGATGACGCAAGACCAGTTACTGGGCTTGTTTGCAGCTTCGGCTGTAGGACGCGATGTAGTGCTTGAGCCCGCGACGCAGTTTGACATGTGCGGCAAGACAGACACCAGCAAGCCTACGCTCGAAGTTGTGTACGACGAAGTATGAAGCCATGAGCAAAACGATTCCTATCGTTCCTGTGAGTCAAGCGCCGGCGGGCATGAGCACAGCCATCGAAGGTGATGGCATGGGCTGCCATTCGGGCGGCGAAAAAATGCTGGCGGCGGCCAAGGCATCGGGCAAGTCGGAAGTGCTGGCGCAATATGCCAAAGACTATCCAGTCGACCCCAAGGCCGGACCCCACGATCAGCCTCAAAGCATGTGCCCCGCATTTGGCTCACTGCGCGTGGGTCTTCGCATGCGCCGCACAGCCACCATTTTGTCGGGTTCGGCTTGCTGCGTTTACGGTCTGACCTTCACCTCCCACTTTTATGGCGCCCGGCGCAGTGTGGGCTACGTGCCTTTCAACTCGGAGTCATTGGTCACAGGCAAGTTGTTTGAGGACATTCGTGAGTCTGTTTATGACCAGGCCGATCCTGAGAAGTACGACGCCATTGTGATCATCAACTTGTGCGTGCCCACCGCCAGTGGTGTACCACTGCAATTGCTGCCCAAAGAGATCAACGGTGTTCGCATCATTGGCATCGATGTACCTGGTTTTGGGGTGCCGACGCACGCAGAGGCCAAAGATGTTTTGGCTGGCGCCATGCTCAAGTTTGCGCGCGAAGAAATTCTGGCGGGTCCTGTTCAAGCGCCGCGCACTGGCCGGTCTGACAAACCCACCATCACCATGGTTGGTGAAATGTTTCCCGCCGACCCCATCATAATTGGTCGCATGCTCGAGCCCATGGGCCTTGCAGCCGGCCCTGTAGTTCCCACACGTGAATGGCGCGAACTGTATGCAGCGCTCGATTGCGCAGCCGTTGCTGCCATCCATCCCTTTTACACCGCCAGCATTCGGGAGTTTGAAGCAGCAGGTCGTCCCATTGTGGGCTCAGCGCCTGTCGGCCATGACGGCACCGAGGCCTGGTTGCAGGCCATCGGCAATGCTGCCAACGTGCCGCAAGCCAAAATTGACATGGTGAAAAACATCATGCTGGGCGCCATCAAAGGCGCTCTGGCCAAGTCACCGATCAAAGGTCGCATCACCCTCAGCGGCTATGAAGGCTCTGAGTTGCTGGTGGCACGTTTGCTGGTGGAAAGTGGTGCCGATTTGCGCTACGTCGGAACTGCTTGCCCCCGCACACCCTGGAGCGCATCTGACTGTGAATGGTTAGAAGCTCATGGCGTGCATGTTCAATACCGCGCATCGCTTGAACAAGACCTGGCGGCCATGCATGAATGGAAGCCTGATCTCGCCATTGGCACCACACCGGTGGTGCAAGCGGCCAAAGAGCTCAGTATTCCAGGCTTGTATTTCACCAACCTGATTTCCGCCCGTCCCTTGATGGGGCCTGCCGGAGCCGGATCATTGGCGCAGGTAATCAATGCGGCGATTGCCAACAAGTCGCGCTTTGACGAAATGAAATCTTTCTTTGGAGACACCGGTACCGGCCATGCAGCTGGCGTCTGGGAAGCCTCTCACGGCGTGCCGCAAAACCGGCCGGAATTTGAAGCGGAAACACGAAGACTCCTCGAGAAGCAGGCCAAAAAACGCAAAGCGGAGGCGATGATCTGATGCTGGTCCTCGATCACGATCGCGCTGGTGGCTATTGGGGAGCGGTGTACGTTTTCACCGCCATCAAAGGCTTGCAAGTTGTCATTGACGGCCCGGTGGGCTGTGAAAACTTGCCTGTCACATCGGTATTGCATTACACAGATGCACTCCCGCCCCATGAGTTACCCATCGTTGTGACAGGTTTGGCGGAAGAGCAATTGGGCCGCGAGGGCACTGAGGGCTCTATGCGTCGCGCTCATGCCACGCTCAATCCGGATCTGCCTTCAGTGGTGGTGACGGGCTCGATTGCGGAAATGATCGGTGGCGGCGTGACGCCCGAAGGCACCAACCTGCAACGCTTTTTGCCGCGCACCATTGATGAAGACCAGTGGCAATGCGCCAACCGCGCCATGTATTGGCTGTGGCAGCAGTATGGCTTGCGTCATGTGCCCCAACGCGAGCGCAAAGCGGGTGAAAAGCCGCGCGTCAACATCATTGGCCCCAGCTACGGAACTTTCAATTCCCCCAGTGATTTGGCCGAAATACGCCGCCTGGTTCAAGGCATTGGCGCTGAAGTCAACATGGTTTTCCCCTTGGGCTCACACCTTGCCGATGTGTCGCGCCTGGTTGAAGCTGATGTGAACATTTGCATGTACCGTGAGTTCGGTCGGATGTTGTGCGAAGCCTTGGAGCGCCCTTATTTGCAGGCGCCTATTGGTCTTCACAGCACCACCAAATTCCTGCGATCTCTCGGTGAATTGTTGGGCCTGGACCCAGAGCCCTTCATCGAAAGAGAAAAACACAGCACCATCAAACCGATTTGGGATTTGTGGCGCTCGGTGACGCAAGATTTTTTTGGTACAGCCAATTTTGGCGTAGTGGCCAATGAAACCTACACGCGCGGCATACGCCACTTCCTGGAAGACGAAATGGGCTTGCCATGCAACTTTGCCATCTCGCGCATTGCGGGTGCCAAAACAGACAACGCAGAAGTGCGCAAACTGGTGACTGAAAAAACGCCGCTTATTTTGTACGGTAGCTACAACGAGCGTATCTATTTGGCTGAATGCGGCGGCGGCGGCATGATGAAAACAAGTTTCATTCCTGCCAGTTTCCCCTTGCCCATTATTCGTCGTCATACGGGCACGCCTTTCATGGGCTACGCAGGCGCCACTTACATCATTCAAGAGTTTTGCAACGGCCTTTTCGATGCGCTCTTTCACATCCTGCCACTGGGCACAGAGATGGACAAGATTGAAGGCACCCTGGGACGCTCTGCGCCCAACACCACAGTGCCGTGGGAGCCTGAGGCGCAAGAGCTGTTCGACGCCTTGCTTGAGCAACAACCGATTTTGGTTCGAATTTCAGCAGCTAAGCGAATGCGCGATCAAGCGGAGCGAGATGCACGGGAAACCGGCCGCGCTCATGTTGAAGCTCAAAGATTCACAGAATTGTTCGGTAAAGCGAATGAAGGAGTACATGCATGAAAGATGTGAACCTGAATTCGTTGTGCTGTCCAATCCTCCGGCTTGTCCGGAGGGCCATCTGTTGCGGTGTCAAAGCCACAACAGTCCGTCCTGATTCCGTCAGGTTTCAGGGTATCGCCGAAAGGCATTTAGAGAGAGGCACAAACTATGACTGATGCAGCTAACCCCTCAGGGCTGACAGACCAAGAAGCCCAAGAGTTTCACCAGTACTTCATACAGGGTTACCTGTTGTGGGCTGTTGGAGCTTTCTTCGCCCACAGCTTGGTGTGGATCTGGCGTCCCTGGTTCTAAGAACCTAGCAACGGAGAAAAATATGACTCACCCGATCAATAGCAGCGCAATCGTTCACTCGCCGAGCCACTTCCATGGCTACGGAGTAATTTTTGTTTTGCTTTTTTTAGTGTTCATTGTTCTTGCCTTGGCTGGGCAGATGTTGGTACTTAACTGGCGCAACTGGCTTCCTGGGGCTGAGGGTTCAACGAGCACTTTGGACGGCGTGAAGTCCTCTGTTTACACCGTTATTTCTCAATTGAGTTAAGAAAGGAAATTACTATGTGGCGCATGTGGCGTGTAATAGATCCCCGCAAGGCAATCGTCCTGGTTGGACTGTTGATTGCTTTTGTGTCAACGTCGATTCACCTGATCCAGATCAGTGGCGATCGATACAACATCAACAGCTGGCATCCCGATACGGCCAAGGCCGCAGCGGCGAAAGCTCAGCAACCCCAGAACGCGGCTTTGCCGCAAAAGTAAAGACCTCGAGTCTTTATTAAGACAGGCGCACTTCGCTCACTTTGAACGATGCGTCTGTCCTTTTTAAGATTTTTAAAGTGAAGCCTAGAAGACCTTTAAAACAGTCATTCGGTCGGAGGATGCAACTATGTCCATGCTAAGTTTTGAACGCCAATACCGCGTAAGAGGCGGTACCCTTTTCGGGGGCGACCTGTTTGACTTTTGGGTCGGCCCCTTTTATGTCGGCTTCTTTGGAGTCACGACACTGTTCTTTGCCCTGTCCGGCACCATGATGATTATGTGGGGCGCCGCGATGGGGCCCACGTGGAACCCGTGGCAAATCAATATTGCGCCGCCAGACATTTCATATGGACTGCGTTTTGCACCCATGATGGAAGGCGGCTTGTGGCAACTTATCACCGTCTGCGCGATTGGCGCATTTGTATCGTGGGCGCTGCGAGAAGTTGAAATCTGCCGTAAGTTGGGCATGGGTTTGCATGTGCCTGTGGCGTTTGGCATGGCCATCTTGGCCTATGTCAGCTTGCAGGTGGTTCGACCCGTGTTGATGGGCGCTTGGGGACATGCTTTCCCCTACGGCATTTACAGCCATCTTGACTGGGTCAGCAACACCGCTTACCAGTACTTGCACTTTCACTACAACCCGTGGCACATGATTGCTGTGACTTTCTTTTTTGCAGCCACGCTCGCGCTCTCTATGCACGGTGGCTTGGTGCTGTCAGCTACCAACCCCGGCAAAGGCCAAGTGGTGAAGTCGCCTGAGCACGAAGACACTTTCTTCCGCGACCTGATTGGTTACTCAGTCGGTACCTTGGGTATCCACCGCCTTGGCTTGTTCCTGGCACTGGCAGGTGTGTGGTTTGGCATTGTTTGTATTGTTGTCAGCGGACCATTTTGGACGGGTGCCTGGCCTGAGTGGTGGGGCTGGTGGCTGAACATGCCTATCTGGCGCACCTGATCAAGAAAAGAGGAAATTGAAATGGCTGAATATCAAAATCTTTTCACATCGGTGCAGCCCGTAGGGCCTTTGCACGACGGCATTGAATTGCCACGCGGCGATGACAAGCGCACTGGGACACCGTTTCTGGTACACCTGCTAGGGCGCATCGGTAACGCACAAATCGGTCCTGTTTATCTGGGCACGCTAGGTGTTGCCTCACTCGTCTTTGGCATCGCTGCTTTCAACATCATTGGCTTCAACATGTTGGCTTCAGTCGACTGGAATCCGATCCAGTTGCTGCGCCAATTGTTCTGGCTCGCGTTGGAGCCGCCGCCGCCTGCCTACGGTTTGAGCATACCGCCGCTGGCGCAAGGCGGTTGGTGGCTGATTGTGGGCTTCATGCTGACCGTCTCCATTTTGCTGTGGTGGGCTCGAACCTACAGGCGCGCCCGTCAGCTTGGTTTGGGAACGCATGTGGCCTGGGCTTTCGCCGCCGCCATATGGCTTTACCTGGTTTGCGGTTTTTTTCGCCCCGTCTTGATGGGCAGCTGGTCTGAAGCGGTACCCTTTGGCATCTTCCCGCATCTCGATTGGGTCTCTGCACTCTCATTGCGCTACGGTAATTTGTTCTACAACCCATTCCATGCGCTGTCGATTGTTTTCCTCTACGGATCTGCACTTTTGTTTGCGATGCACGGCGCCACGATTTTGGCGGTGGGCCGCTACGGCGGTGAGCGTGAGATTGAGCAAATCGTCGATCGTGGAACAGCCTCTGAGCGTGCTGGCTTGTTCTGGCGCTGGACCATGGGGTTTAACGCCACCATGGAATCTATCCATCGCTGGGCCTGGTGGTTTGCTGTGCTTTGCCCCCTGGTTGGTGGCATTGGCATTCTGCTGACGGGCACAGTGGTAGATAACTGGTACCTCTGGTCGGCCAAACACCATGTTGTGCCTGCTTATCCGCTGGTCAGCCCGGTTGTTGTAGACCCCGCCATTCTCGGAGTAAAGCCATGATCAACATGATTAAAACAAGCTTGTTACTGACCGCTGCATTGCTGCTGTCAGGCTGCGAACGTCCTCCCATTGAAACAGTACAGACCGGTTACCGTGGCACGGGCATGGAGCAGATTTACAACCCCCGCACCTTGGCTAAGCAGGCTTCTTTGAATGCCGCACCTGTTGCGGCAGAAGCGGCCTCCGCCGATGGACCCAAAGCACGCGACGTTTACCAGAACGTCAAGGTGTTGGGCGACCTGAGCGTGGGTCAATTCAATCGTCATATGGCCTCCATCACAGAGTGGGTTGCACCGGAAGCTGGTTGCGCTTACTGTCACAACGTTCAAAACTTTGCAGATGACGGTAAGTACACCAAGGTGGTGGCCAGGCGCATGATTGAAATGACGCAAAAGGTAAACCAGGACTACAAAGCGCACGTGGCGGAAACCGGCGTGACCTGCTACACCTGCCACCGTGGCAACAACGTACCCACGCAAGTTTGGACAGTGCCCAAAGATCGTTTGTATGCAAACAGCTTGTTGGGTGATTTGGCAGGGCAAAACATGGCTACCAAAGCGGCTGGGTTATCGTCTTTGCCATCGGATCCTTTCTCGCCTTATTTGATGGATGCACAGCCTATTCGTGTGAACAGCGACACGGCTATGACCGGTGCTGGTGCCTACGCCAATCGCGCATCAACCAAACAAGCAGAACACATTTACTCGCTTATGCAGCACTTTTCTTCATCGTTGGGTGTGAACTGTACTTACTGCCACAACACTCGTAACTTTGCATCATGGGAAGAGTCAAGGCCGCAGCGCGTTACTGCATGGCATGGAATCAGGATGGCGCGCGAGTTGAATAACGAGTACATCATTCCGCTCACCGATCAGTTCCCTGCCAATCGACTCGGACCCAAGGGTGATGTAGCCAAGGTCAATTGCAGCACATGCCACCAAGGTGCCTACAAACCTCTTTATGGCGCAAAAATGGCCAAAGATTTTCCTGAGCTTCAAGTTTTAGCGAAGCCTTAAAATCTAAGTATCGAAAGGCCTGCACACTTTGGAGGTGCAGGCCTTTTTTTATGGATATTTCAAACATGCTGACGGGACAACTTCCAGCGCAAGAGGGTCAAACGGCGGTCGTATTGCTGTCTGATATTGTTGAAAGCTCCAGACTCTGGGGCTGGTCGCGCATCGTCAAAGGGCCGAGAGCCTTGCGAGTTGTGCCAGGGCTTGTTTTTTCTAAAGTGTTAGGCAGTGGTCATGAGGGTGGGTTCGGACTGCGGCCCAGTGCCTCCCGCCAGGGTTTGTTTGCTTTGTTTGAATCGGCCCAAGCAGCGGCCAACTTTGTTGCTTACTCGCCCTTGGTCCAGGCTTACCGCGACCGCTCCCGCGAGTTTTGTTGGGTCACGCTGCAAACCTGGTCGTGCCGCGGCAGTTGGGACGGCCATTCTTTAGAGGTTCTTGCAGAGCAGCCTTCGACCGGGCCGGTGGCTGCATTGACGCGTGCTTCCATCAAGTTCAGCAAGGCGCCCGCATTCTGGCGGCATGCACCACCCTCTCAAAATGCACTTCACAGCGTCAAAGGTTGCCAGCTGGCTGTGGGTTTAGGCGAAGCCCCGTTTTTTCGCCAGGTCACCTTCAGTATTTGGGACAGTGTGGCCGATATGAACGCCTACGCCCGGTCCGGCTCTCATTTGGAAGCGATTCAAGCGGCCGCACAGCACGGGTTTTTTTCAGAGTCCATGTTCGCCCGTTTTGTTCCAGTAGGCATCAAAGGCCTGTGGCACGGCAAAACATATGCCTGAAGCGCAGCGAACGCCTCGCGTGGTGGTGGTGGGCGCCGGTATAGCGGGTCTGGTCAGCGCACTGGTGCTGGCCCACCGCGGTCTGGATGTCACCTTGGTGGAAAGTGCTGCGACACCCGGCGGAAAAATTAGGCAGGTGCAGGTCGATGGTGTGGGTGTTGATTCCGGCCCGACGGTCTTTACCATGCGTTGGGTCTTGGACCAAATGCTGCAAGAGATGGGTACCTCACTGCAGGACATCGTTAAGCTGGAGCCCCTGAATGTGCTGGCCAGGCATGCCTGGGATGGCTCGCCGCAAACGCTGGACTTGTTTTCTGACACGGCCCGCACGGCCGATGCCATTGCGCAGTTCAGCAGTCCGCAAGAATCGCGGCGGTTTCTAAAATTTTGCCAACAGGCTCAAAGTCTTTATGCGACCTTAGAAAAACCCTATATACGCAGTGAGCGTCCGGATTTACTCAGCATGGTCGGCGACTTGGGGCTCAGTGGCATGGCCACACTCACTGGTTTGGGACCCTATTCAAGTTTATGGAACAGCCTCAGCCGCCATTTCCATGACCCGCGTTTGCAGCAATTGTTTGGCCGCTATGCCACCTACTGCGGCTCATCGCCCTGGTTGGCACCTGCGACGCTGATGTTGGTGGCGCAAGTAGAACTCGATGGTGTTTGGTCGGTCTCCGGTGGCATGTTTCAAGTGGCACATGCTTTGGCACAGTTGGGTGAAAAGCATGGCGTCAAAGCCAGGTACAACAGCCCGTGTGCCCGAATCCTGACAAAAGACGGCAAAGTCCATGGTGTGCAACTCAGTTCAGGCGAAACCCTAGAGGCTGAGCATGTCGTTTTCAATGGTGATGTCTCTGCTTTGGGTGCGGGTCTGCTGGGAGATGGACTCGATTCTCACTACACGCCGGTTCCAGCAGCCAAGCGCTCCCTTTCGGCATTCACGCTGTCCATGCACGCGCAGACACAAGGTTTCCCTTTGGTTCGGCACAATGTTTTTTTCAACCAGGACTACCGGCGTGAATTCGATGATATTTTTCAAAAACGCAGACTGCCTGCGCAAGGAACGGTGTATGTTTGTGCACAGGACCGCAGTGATACAGGGCTGGCCCAGCCGGGCCTGGAAAGAATTCTGTGCCTCGTCAACGCGCCAGCCGATGGCGACACCTCTTCATTCAACACCAAGGAGATACAAGCGTGCGAAACAAGCAGCCTGGCCCTGATGCGTCGCTGTGGCCTGGAAATTCAGGCTACGCCGCAGCAAGTGGTGCGAACATTACCCCAGGACTTTGCTCAACTTTTCCCGGGCAGTGGGGGCGCTCTGTATGGACAAGCGACCCACGGTTGGATGTCGGCCTTTGCGCGCCACTCCGCTCGCAGCAAAGTGACGGGCTTGTACACGGCGGGGGGCAGCGTGCACCCGGGTCCAGGCGTGCCGATGGCAGCTATGTCCGGGCGATTGGCGGCCGCGACGCTGATGGCGGACCTCGGTTTGACCAGGAAGTCGCGCCGGGTGGTTATCTCTGGTGGTATGTCGATGCCCTGAGTGACGATGGCCAGCATGGACTGACCATCATCGCTTTCGTCGGCAGTGTGTTTTCACCTTATTACGCATTGGCGCGCAGCCTGGGCGGTGGCCTTGCTGATCCGGACAATTTCTGTGCCTTGAATGTTGCTCTTTATGGCAAATCAGGCAGGCGCTGGACCATGACTGAACGCGGCCGCTCGCACACAGAACGCAGTGCAAACCACTTCAAAATCGGCCCCAGCTGTCTTCGCTGGGATGGTCAAGCGTTGACCATTGATATTGATGAAATCAATGTCCCTTGGCCCATGCGTGTGCGCGGACGTGTGACTGTGCGGCCTGCGGGCCTGTGTCAATTTGTCACGCCCTTGGACAACATGGGCCGGCACCGCTGGGGACCCATCGCCCCTTGTTCGCGGGTTGAAGTTGAGATGAACAGCCCCGGACTGCAATGGCAGGGTCATGCTTACCTGGATTCCAACGAAGGCGATGAGCCCGTAGACAGAGGGTTCAAGGATTGGGATTGGGCGCGCGCTGAAATGGCCAATGGCGACACCAGTGTGGTTTACGACGTCAGGCCCAAACAAGGTCCAGGCCGCGTGGTGGCGCAGCGCTTTTCCCCTGATGGCAGCTACGCGGCATTCACAGCGCCAAAGCGTCATCACCTGCCGGCTTCCGGCTGGAGAATTGCACGCAGCATGTGCTCTGAATCAGAAAGCAGCCCTGAAGTGCTCGCCACCCTGGAAGACACGCCGTTTTATGTGCGTTCACTGCTGCGCACGGATCTCTTGGGTGAGAAGGTCACTGCCGTGCATGAGTCGCTGGACATTCCAAGAGTGGTTTCCTTGCCTGTGCGCATGATGTTGCCCTGGCGCATGCCCCGTCGCGCATGAGCTCAGCGCCCGGCTTGCTGCGTACGGCGTAATGTGCGCTCACGCTCTCTGGGCCCGAAGCTCGAGGCCAAGGCTCCTTCAGCGCGTAAACCTTCCAGGTACATGGCTTCAATTTCAGGGGCGGCGCGCAGCAGCTCACGCTCTGCAAATGGCATGTGCAACAAAGCACGCAGTGCAAACAAAATGCGCATCCAACCCGGCAGCCATACTCTGGACTGCCGCTTGACCATGGCGCGCACAATGACACGCGCTGTTTCTTCTGGTGAAGTTTCACGGTTCAAGGGACCGGGCATGGTGGCGCGCAGTCGCACAAAGCCCGGGTGCAGTGCGCCTTCACTCACCAAGGGCGTGCGCACCCAACCGGCGTGCAAAACACCCACAGCGACGCCATGCGCTGCCAACTCGATGCGCCAGGAGTTGGCCATGGCCTCCACCGCTGATTTGCTGCCCGCATAAGCCGACATCATGGGCGGGTGGGCAAATGAGGACACCGAGGCATTGATCAAGACATAACCACGCTGCTGCATCAACGCAGCCAGTGCTGAGCGCACGGTATTGAAAACACCAAAGACATTGACTTCCATGCAGCGCTTCCACGCGCCCGGATCCACATGCGCCAAGGGGCCGAATACGGCAACCCCCGCATTAGCAAAAACTACATCAATACGGCCGTGCACTGACAGTGTTTTTTCAACCACTGCTTGCATCGCACAAAAATCTGTGACATCTGCAGTCAGGTAAAGGGTGTCCGGCCCACAGCACTGCGCCATGTGCGCCAGCGGCTCTTCGTCACAATCAACCAGCACAGGCAGACCGCCCTGGGCTACAACTTCCAATGCCGTTGCAGCGCCTATGCCGGACGCTGCGCCAGTGATCAAAATGACACGGGAAGCAAGTGGCGAGGCTGTTGTAGCAGGGCGCTTTGCCGGACTCATGAGCGCTGGGTGGTTAAACCGACTTGGTGACCATGAAGTAAACAATCGGCAAAGGCAGCAAGGTTGCAATAGCGCCGGCAATTTTCCATACCTGCGAAAGGCGCCAGTATTTTTCGCAGACGGTGTTTGTGTTCTTAAGCAAAGAGCGTTGCTTCAATTGAATAGGCACGAGCACAAACAGCCATATCAAGCCCGAAAATGTCAGCAAGGCATAAGACCATTGAATCCACGGATGACCGGCTTCACCGCCGTAATTCTGTGCCATGGCGTGCCCTGTCCAGACCACACCCATGGCGCCCACCAGGGTGAACATGAGGTCAGTGATCAGGACCAAGCGATTGCTAAATTGAATGATGGCGTGATCTCGGGTGCGCTCAGCCAGCAAGGCCCACACACCACTGACAATCACGTTGCCCAAAAAAAGGCAAGCGCTAACCAGATGAATGACTTTCAGATCAGCCCCCATCGAGGTCTTTCTGAGCGTTGGAGTCAGGCGGTTTTTTTTCCTTACGGCTGCTTTCCCTGGCACGTCGCAGGTCGTCGAACTGCCACCAAAAAAACAAAACGCCGGCGCCCAGCAATACCAAAACTTCGAATAATTTCAGCAAAGCAAGGCCCTAGCGAACGGTTCTTTCCCGCTGTTCCAGTTTGCCGAACAAATCTACCATCCACTCAACGCGCTCCTCAAAACTGCGCGACGGCACGGTCCAGGGTTTGGCGTCTTCTGATGGGTTTCGTTCCCTGCTGACAATGTCAACCAGGTAATGGATGGCTGGCACGGGACTCAGTGCGACGGCAGGCGCTGCGGGCACCATGAATGCAACGGAGGCAGCTCTGGCAATCAGCGCAAGTTTGCGGCGTGTAGACACAACGGTCCGGCGGTTGACAGAGT
>Ga0164295_10001211_pt1 | contig 21383 bp, 20 predicted proteins | sample GEODES006metaG_FD_111798 | JGI IMG/M metagenome (GOLD analysis project Ga0164295, IMG submission 111798) | Oligotrophic lake water microbial communities from Sparkling Lake, Wisconsin, USA - GEODES006 metaG | ecosystem: Environmental > Aquatic > Freshwater > Lake | place: USA: Sparkling Lake... | reverse complement strand
CGCCAATCGGTTTCGACGTGCTTCCATCCGTACTGGGCGGCGGCTTCCTTGACCTTGGCCTCATTTCGACCGCAGATCGTGTGCATGTGGACCTCCACCGGCAAATCTGGGAAGAAGTGATTGACCTGTCGGTAGGCGTTTGAGTGCGCCTTACCCATGAACTGATAACCGATTAGACCGACGTTGACTGTTTTCTTTCCCGACATCGTTGTTGCTCCTGAACGAGCCCTTAGTTTGGCCGGAAGACGAGAAAAATATCAGTCGTTGTCGCTGTCCGCGTACGGTGAGCTGTAGTTGGGTGGCTCTTTCGTGATCATCACGTCGTGCGGATGGCTCTCGCGCAGGCCAGCATTCGTAATTTTCAGGAATTCGGCATTCTCGCGAAGGTCGCTCAAAGTGCTCGCCCCGACGTAGCCCATGCCGGACCGCAGACCTCCGATGAGCTGATTCATCGTGTCTGCGAGGGAGCCCTTGAACGGAACTCGGCCTTCAACGCCTTCCGGAACGAGCACGCCGCCTTTCTCCTTGACTTGCATATAGCGGTCGCTGCTTCCCTGCCGCATGGCGCCAACCGAGCCCATGCCTCGGTACACCTTGTAGGCTCGATTTCGGTAGATCTCGATCTCGCCCGGACTCTCTTCGGTTCCGGCGAACATGTTGCCCATCATCACGCAGCTGGCACCCGCCGCCATGCTCTTAACCACATCGCCCGAAGAGCGAATTCCGCCGTCCGCAATTGTTGGGATTCCAAGTTCGTTCGCCGCTTCGCAGCAGTCCAACACCGCCGAAAACTGCGGGACACCGACGCCAGCAACCACTCGGGTCGTACAAATCGAACCTGCGCCGATACCGACTCGGAGCGCATCGGCACCAATCGCTACCAAGTCTCGAACCGACTCCTTGGTAGCAACGTTGCCAGCGACTACCTTTAGGTCTGGAAGCTTGTCCTTCAGCATCTTCAGACAGTCCATGACGCCTTTCGAGTGGCCATGCGCGGCGTCAATGACGATGAAATCTGCCCCGGCATCGTGCAGCGCTTTGGCCCTCTCAAATGGCTCTCGCAGTGCACCAATCGCCGCGCCAACTACTAGTCGTCCTTTGTGGTCCTTGGTCGCCAAGGGATGGCGTGCAACCTTGAGAATGTCCTTGATCGTAATGAGGCCGCGAAGCTTGAAGTTATCGTCTACCAGCGGGAGCTTCTCAATCCGGTGCTTCGCAAGCATTTCTTGCGCGGCGGCGAGATCGGTTCCCACCGGCGCAGTGATGAGGTCTTGACTGGTCATTCTCGATCGGATCGAGGCTGTGTAATCCGTTTCGAATCGAATATCTCGGTTAGTCAGGATGCCAACAAGGGTGCCGTCTTCATCGATGATCGGAACTCCCGAGATGTGGAATCGCTCCATCAGGTTCACCGCATCCTGAATCGAGGCATCTGGTCCGAGCTTAAACGGCTTCGTGATAACGCCACTTTCCGACCGCTTAACCCGGTCGACCTGCTCAGTTTGCTGGTCGATGGTCATGTTGCGGTGGATCACGCCAACGCCACCTTCTCGTGCGATCGCGATCGCGAGCCGGGCGTCGGTGACCGTATCCATCGGTGCCGATACGATGGGCACTCGGAGTCTAATGGATGGAAGAAACTCGGTGGAAAGGTCTACGTCGCTAGGAAGCACCTCGGTCTTTTTTGGGATGAGCAGAATGTCATCAAAGCTGAGGCCTTCTCTAAACGTGGGCATAAGAAATTATGACCGAGACCGCTGCAAGGTTCGTCTAAGATATCCGCACTTATTGGTATTTCCTAGCGATAGCGCGTGAGGATCGAGCACTTGAGGACGAACTGGCATCCATTCGCAAGGTCGCCGAAAAAATTCAAACAAATTTTCATTCTCGTGCCATTTATCACCAACGTCTCGCGTACTATGACTTGAGAAACGTTTCGCGAATCGTTTCTTTCTGACCAATGGCGGCCACGATCAAAGACATAGCAAGGGTGCTGAACATCAGCACAAGCACCGTGAGTTACGCACTCAACGGCGGACCTCGAAGCGTTCCTCAGGGCGTGAAGGACCGGGTTCTCGCGACCGCCGCCGAATTGGGATATCGGCCGAATCGTCTCGCCAAGTCGATGGTCACGGGCAAAACGAGCACGTTCGGAATCGTCCCTCCAGGAACGTCAATTCTCGCCGCAGCGAGTCCCTACTTCCAAATCGTACTGAACGGAATTCTTTCCGCCGCCGATGAGGTGGGCCACGATGTCCTCATTTTCACCGGCTTTCGAGATGGTAACGAGGATCGATTCATTGACAACGTTCTCGATGGCCGGGTCGACGGCTTGATCTTTCTCGCCCCGCCGAAAGGAACTCAGATATTCGCGCATCCAGAGCTCACCAAAGTTCCTCACGTAATGACGAACTGCTGGCTAGAGTGTCCGGTACCGGCGATTAACTGCGATAACGACTCTGGAATTCGGGATGCGCTTTCGTATCTGGTCGAGTTAGGGCACCGAGACATCGGAATGCTGTACGGCAAGCTTGACCTTGACGACGGAATTCAACGCCATGCCGCGTTCATGAAGTTCATGTCCGACGCTCAGTTGCCCATTCGCGGGGAATGGATCAAAGACGGAGACTTCACTCCCGGCAGCGGCTACTCCGCGGCCTATGAGTTGCTGACGCAGGATCGTTTACCTACAGCAGTGATGTGTTGCAACGACGAGATGGCAGTGGGCTTCGTTCGAGCCGCAGCCGAACTGAAAATAAACATCCCAGACCAAATCAGTGTCGTCGGGTTTGATGACTCGCCAATGGCCGCTTCGGTCCATCCAACGATCACGACAATGCGGCAACCGCTAGAAGAGATGGGGCGTGCAGCCGTACTTGCACTCTCTGCCCTGATCTCGGGCCTCCCAGTCCGCAACCAAACATTTTCAACCCGGCTCATCGTTCGAGCCTCAGCAAGCCGTCCATCGGAGGACAAAAACATCCATGAATAAATCAACGCGAAGTGCGTTCACCCTCATTGAACTACTCGTCGTGATCGCGATCATCGCGATCCTCGCTGCCATCCTCTTCCCTGTCTTCGCCCAGGCTAAAGCCGCCGCAAAGAACACGAAAACCATCAGCAACATCAAGCAGACCGGTACAGCATTTGCGCTCTACCAAGGTGACTATGACGACACCTTCCAGTTCTCTGGAACGATGAACGGCAATGGTGCCTCTTGGGGCACCGGAGCTTGTTCCGATGCCAAGGGCGGTTGCCCAGGCTGGGACAACATCATGTTCCCGTACATGAAGAACTTCGAACTGTTCCGCTCGGACTTCGACCGAGTCCCGACTGGTTTCTCAGCCTATGGACAGGTTAAAAAGAGCTTCCGTGTGGCTGGAAACGTCGTGCGAGGATGGGCTGGAGTAAACACGTGGGACGGTCAGGACTATGGTTTCAGCCCGACCAACGCAACCTCGATCCCATCGCCGGCAGACACCATCCTGGTGACCGAGCAGCGAAACCCCGCGATCTACGAATGCACATGGTGGGCTGGTGCTTGGATCTATGAGTGCAACGTTTGGTGGAACCGATCTGCCAATACTCTCGCGAACACCGACCCGATTGCGTACGGAACGGAAACACGAGAGACGCACCGGTATACGTCAGGGATCGACTTCCAGCGGTCAGATCGAGCGAACTACCTCTTCACCGACCTTCATGTTGGTTCTCGCGGACGGGGCTTCATTTTCCCGGGCTACCAGCGAAGAAAGGATATGAACTCGCCGGTGGACAACACCCTAAATGGTGTTTGCCTGGATGCAGATCCGTTCCGGCCAAACGCGAACGACTGCACGCTCCCTCAGTAACCCAACTGCAACTACGCGGGCCGATGGAATTTCGGCCCGCGTACCGGAATCATGAAAAAGCCCATTCCAGTCCCCGCAATCATCATTTCCATTGTCGCAGTGGTGGCCGTTGCCGGATTCTTGTTGACGCGAGGAGACAGCACTTCCGAGTTTGCCGCTCCCAAGACTGACAAGGTCATTCCCCGATACATCTGGGACACTATGTCGCCAGCTACGAAATCCAAGATGGAGAAAGATGGCTATATCGTCGGTGACGTCACACCAGCGAACCAACCATCCTCCGCTCCTGGTGCTCCTTCCAAAAACTGACTTGAACCTAGACCGGGCGTTTCCTTACCCCTCGCCCGGTACAATCTCAAGGATGGTCACCCTTTCCCACGACGTTGCTAACCTGGAGCTAGCACGGCTCGGACGAGATCGAATTGCTTGGGCAGAGCGAGATATGCCGGTCCTTCGAGCGATCCGAGAACGATTCGCAAAAGAGAAGCCACTCCAGGGCCAACGCATCACCGCCTGCCTGCACGTTACGACAGAAACGGCAAATCTAATGCACACCCTCGTGGTGGGCGGCGCGGAAGTAGCCATCTGCGCAAGCAACCCGCTCAGCACCCAAGACGACGTTGCTGCATCTTTGGTCTCCGACTTTGGTGTTCACACCTTCTGCATCAAGGGCGAAAACAACGAGACCTATTACCGCCACATCCATCAGGCGCTTGACATCAAGCCGACCATTACGATGGACGATGGCGCCGACACGGTTGGCGTGATTCACAACGATCGCCGAGACCTGATCGAAGGCATCATCGGTGGCACGGAAGAAACCACTACCGGCGTTATCCGCCTGCGCGCAATGGCCGCAGACGGCGTGCTGGAGTACCCCGTTATCGCGATCAACGACGCAGATACGAAGCACCTCTTTGACAACCGCTACGGCACCGGTCAGAGCACGCTCGACGGAATCCTCCGCGCGACCAACATGCTCCTCGCCGGACGAGTCGTTGTCGTTTCTGGCTACGGCTGGTGCGGTCGGGGCGTCGCCTCCCGCGCAAAGGGCATGGGCTCCCACGTCATCGTCACCGAGATTGATCCAACCAGCGCTCTCGAAGCGGTAATGGACGGCTTCACCGTCATGCCAATCGCTGAAGCCGCAAAGGTCGGTGACCTGTTCATCACGACCACCGGTAACAAGAACGTCGTCGCTGGCGCAGCCTTCGCAAACATGAAGGACGGCGCGATCATCTGCAACAGCGGTCACTTCAATGCCGAAATCGACATCCCGGCGCTCGAAAAGCTGGCCGTAACGAAGTCGGTTGCCCGCCCGTTCGTTGACGAATTCAAACTCGCCGACGGCCGCCGAATCTACTTGCTCGGCGAAGGACGACTCATCAACCTCGCCGCCGCCGAAGGTCACCCAGCCTCGGTCATGGACATGAGCTTTGCCAACCAGGCCCTCTGCGTTGAGCTCTTGGTCAACGAGGCGAAAGGCTTCACGAAGAGCGTTTACTCCGTGCCGAAGGACATCGATAAGGAAGTCGCCCGGCTCAAGCTCGCGTCGATGGGCATTCAGATCGACACGCTCACAAACGAGCAGACCGCGTATCTGAACAGCTGGCAAGAAGGAACCTAGGCCAGCACGCAAAAATGCCCAGCCCCGACTTCGGGGCTGGGCATTTTTTGTTTACGCCGCGCGAACGGCGTTGTGGAAGGTTGGCGTGTAGCCGGAGTCTGGGAAGACCGCGCTCAAGTTTGTATTCTTAAGCCGCTTCTGAACGACTTCCGCGATGATATCGCGGTAGTCGGTCGTAATCGCCAAGGCGTTGTATTCGTGGAGCAACTCAGAAGCAAGTCCTGGCCAGGTTCCGAGCACCTGTCCGCCGTTCACGTTCTTTCCGAGCAACATCATCACGTTGCCGTGACCGTGGTCCGTGCCGTAGTTTCCGTTCTGTTGAACCGTTCGGCCGAACTCGGAAACGATCGCAACCGTAACGTTGCCCATGAACCCGGACGCTTCCAAGTCGGTGTACAGCGCCCGCAAGTTGGTTGCCAGCGAGTACATCCCCATGTACATCGGACCGTAGTATTCAAACGGAGCCTGGTACTCGTGAGTGTCCCATCCACCGAAGTCGACGTGAACGGCTTCAACACCAACATCGGCACGAATTAGCGAAGCCGCTGCTCGCATCGAGTTACCAAAGTCGCTGGCGGAGCCGTAGGTCCCGCCCCCGTTTGGCATCGGTTGGTTGTACTGAGCGCCACCGGCAGGCTGGTAGTTCGAGAAGTTCAAGCTGCGAAGCAGGTCGATCGTCTTGAACGTGTTGTCCGCGGCTTCGGCTAGGGCTGGCTGAGCCGTGGAATAGGCTTGCCGGAGCCAATTAACGCGTGCTGCCTCAGATTCAGAACGTCCGCCGTAGCGGGTGTCTTCCATGTTTGCCAGCGTCGTGGTTCGCGGCCCGCCCTCTAGGGTGAGCGCGAGCGTGCCGCTCAGGCCAACTGCCCGGAGAAGCGCACCTTCCTTCATTTCACCGATGCTGGCCAAGTGCCGACCGAGCCAACCGGTCCACAGGTTCTTGTCCGCCTTTCCAGCTTCCATGAACTGCTGGGCGTCGAAGTGGGAGCGGGTGTTGTTCGTTAATCCAGTCGCGTGTACGACAAGGAAATGACCGAGGTCATACAGCTCTTTCAACGGCTGCATGGCCGGCGGAAGGCCGAAGAACCCGTTCAAGTCCACGGCTCGATTTGCGTTCGTGGTTTGATCCGGAGGCGGAACCGCGAGGGAGGATCGATGCTGATAGTAAGCCGCATCACCGTAGGGAACGCAGACCGTGAGACCGTCGCAACCACCGCGGAGGTAGACCGAGATCAGCACGTCACGATCTGCCGGGCCGAACTTGCCTCGATAGTCGCTTCCAAACGTTACAGACGGCATCCACGCTGGGGCGATGCCCCGGAGAGCTTGGTGACCCATCTTTTCGATGAGGCCACGACGACTAAGATATTCGTACTCTTGACAACCAACTTTTCGTTGCATTTTGCTCTCCTCAATACATCTGGAACTCAGGCGAGGCAAGGGCCAAGCCAAAAGCTTCTCGGATCTGGGTGTTTGTCGCGGTGCTGTTGAGCACGCCTCGGAATTGCTCGCGGCGAACCGAGCTCATTTGACCGCCATACAGGTTTCGCTCAATTGCGCGAATCACGCCATCGCGTGATCGATCTTTGAACAGTCCGTAAACATCGACTCGAGCGTTCCAAAGCCAGTTCATTGGCATTTGGAAGGCCATGTACCATCGCGGTCGAAGGTTCTCCACCCAAACGTTCATCGCGTCTGGGTAGCCGTTGGGCGGCGCCCAGTGCAACGGCACCTGCCGCATATTGTTCAGCAGTTCCCAAATGATGGATTCGGAATCCGTCATCTCCGCCTTCATGGCTCGGAGCGCGGAGATCGTGAAGTGATAGGGGCGCTTGAGCTTCGGCTTGTACCACTTGGACAACCGAATGTCCCGAAGAATGTAGTTGAGAACGGTTCGGATGTTTCCATTAGAAGAAATGAACGCATTCGCCGCCGCTTCGATCGTGTTGTAGCTTGGCTCGTAGGTCAGGAACTTTCGGCACAGCTTGCGTGCGATGTTCCAAGCGGTCGATGGGTGGGTCGCCAATCGTTGCAGAAGCAAGTCGCCCTGCGATTGACCACCGGCCGGAATCAGATGCTCCGGCAAATCGCCCATAAAGTAGCGCTGGCTGGTGTCGTGTTTGTCCGCGTAGAACTTGAACTTGCCCCAGTTCCGGTTCGTCGTCTGGTCCCAGGGCCACTCGTAGTAACCGTCCATTCCCCATCCGGTGAAGACAGCGGTTGCCGTTTCGACGTCTCGCTGCGTGTAGCCTCCGTCAACGCCGAGCGTGTGGAGCTCCAACAACTCCCGGCCAAAGTTCTGGTTCGTAAAGCCGTTAACGTTGTTCAAATTGTCCAGGTACCACATGACCTGAACCTGCTTCACCACGTTCGTGAGAAGCGTATGGAAGCTTCCCAAGCAGTACTTGCGGATCGTTGCGATGTGGGTTGGCATCAATTCGCTGGCGGAGTTGTGAATGTAAACGTTGAAGTGGTCGAGCCAAAACTCAACCATGATTTCTTGAAGCTGCCGCTTGGAGTAGATCGCACGGACAATCTGCGATTGCACACACTCCCAGCTCGGATCGATACTTTCATCCAATCCGCGCAGGCAGTTGTAAGGCGTCATTTCCAAGGACTGGAACTGTCGCAGTCGAGAGGCGCATTCGGAATCGTCAATCTCGGTCGGATTCAGCTGCTCTTCGAGATAGGCAGCATAGCCCATGTTGTCGAAACGGTCCGCTTCCTCACGATTTAGGCCGTAGGTGATTCGATTTACGAGTCCGTAGGTTCCGAGGCCCCGCTCCGTTCCAACCGGTCCCGGCTGGATTCGACCACCGGCCCAGTCTTGGGCCCTTGAAGTTTGTGCCAGGGCAAGCGCACCAATCGACGCGGCTCCAGCTTGCAAAAACGCGCGCCTTGAGGCGCCATCCGCAGTTGTTTGACTCATATTCGTCTCTCCCTTCCCAAAAAAATGATCTGGCCGCAGACTTTGCGACTCAGATCATTTTAGGCACTAATTTAGGATTTGGTGCAGAAAAGTGTGACACCCCTGCAATTCCTAGCAACTCCTACTAGGGCCTAGCTTGGGAGATAACCGCGTTCTTGCATCAGTTCCGCAATTTGTACGGCATTGAGAGCCGCGCCTTTGAGCAGCTGATCACCAGCGATGAACATGCACAAACCGTTCGGATTGCTTGCGTCTGGGCGAATCCGACCGACGAGCACGTCGTTCTGCTCACCCGCTAAACGCGGCATCGGGAAGCGATTCGCCTCGCGGACGTCCACTAGCCGTACGCCAGCAGCATCGGTCAAAACATCCCGCACCGCCTCGACGGATGGCGCGGCATCCGCGAACTCGACGGTCACCGATTCGCAATGAGCACGGAGCACCGGAACGCGAACACAAGTGACATTGAATCGAATCGATTCGTCCCCAAGGATCTTTCGTGACTCGACCATGACCTTGGCCTCCTCTTCATTCGCGCCAGATTCGAGGATAGGCGTGTTGTGACTGAATACGTTGAAGGCATACGGCGGCAATCCTTCCGGCCGGACTTCGACTCCTTCCTCACCATCCAAGTACGCCTTCGTGTCGTCGAGCAGGTACTGCATCATCGCTGCCCCACCGCCGCTCGCGCTCTGGTAGGTGCTCACTATAACGCGCTGGATCGAACCGAGCGCTCTTAGCGGCGCCAGCGCCATGCAGAGAATGATCGCCGTACAGTTCGGCACCGCGACCAGCTTTGTCGATTCTGTGATCGCGTCTCCGTTAATCTCTGGAACGACCAGCGGAACGTTTTCATCCATTCGGAAGGCGCTGGAGTTATCAATCACGACTGCGCCAGCGGCGTTGGCAACCGATGCCCACTCCTTTGAACGGCTTGCGCCAGCGCTGAAAAAGGCAACATCGACCCCTTCGAAAGCTTCTGCGGAAACCGCATGGATGGGGAGCGATTCGCCCTGGAAATCTGCTGTTTTGCCTGCCGAGCGAGCGCTGGCAAGCAGCTTCAGTTCGCTAACGGGGAAGTTTCTTTGTTCGAACAGTCGGAGGAATTCACCACCGACGGCACCTGTTGCGCCGAGAACCGCAACGTTTAATCCTGTTGACACGACAAAGGTGATACCTGAGCTTCGTCACAAACATGATGTGTATTCGTTGTACACTCCATACCGGGGGAACGGGGTGCGATCAGAGGATATTGAGAATCATTTAGAAATCAGCTTTGATTGCGGTCCGCACGCGTCGTTTAACCGAAAACCCGAGTTTCAGGGGCACGGACACATTCGATGTGACAGCTACAGCGGCACGAATCTTCGCACCGCCAACGGACACCTGACCATTCCAGAAGGGATGGCAGCGGTTGCGCTGAACTATTACGGGACGCTGATTGCCCGGCACACTGCTCACGGTCCGCTCGTTTTGATTCCACCGCGCAGCGTGCTTTTCGCTCGATCCTCCGAACTCTTGCTTCAAGCCGCCCGGGGAGACCACCAAGCGACGGTGATTTCCTGGAACCTGAAATCCACTCCGGTGCTCGAAAGCTGGCTCGCGCGACCCGGCAAATCAGACCCGAATATGGCTCGCAGCATTTCTTGCCGACCATTTTCGCCTTTCTTTCTCAAGTCAATCGATCGCTTGCAGGACGCCATTGCGCGGCCTTCGGAGAGTAGCGAACTCCATGTACTGAGCGTTGTTTACGAAATCTCCGCTCATTTGATGCTGAGTCCAAACCTGGTTCAGCTCTCCGCCACCCCGCCAGACCTCCCAGAAACGGTCAGCGAACTGGTAACCGCCGTCCGAGAGAACCCGGTCGGACCTTGGCCGTTGCGCGATGCCGCAGATCGCGCTGGCTATTCCCCGTTCCACTTCAGCCGAGTCTTCAAGGGCCTTGTTGGGTACGGATTCCACGAGTATGTGGACCGGTGCCGAACCGAAGCCGCCGTCCGAATCTTGGTCAGTTCCGACAAGCCCGTCGACAAAGTTGCTCAGATCGCCGGATTTGGTACGACTCAGGGCCTCCGCGAAAGCATCAAAGAGTATCTCGGCCTGGTCCCTTCGGAGCTTCGATCGACCAACGACGGCACCAGTTCAAACGAAGAGGCTTGACTTTTCGCCCCAAACATGGGAATAATACTAGTTCCATCGCGGGGTGGAGCAGTCTGGTAGCTCGTCGGGCTCATAACCCGGAGGTCATAGGTTCAAATCCTGTCCCCGCACCCAAATTCATTTTAAGAAGAGAGATCACCAAATTAGGTGATCTCTCTTCTTTTTGCAGAGCTTGGTTAGATTATGCATACAATAATGTTCAAATGTATGCATAATCTAACCGTGAGAAACACCTGGGTGAATCTGATGGAGCTAGCGGAGCGCCAAGGTGTCATCACACCCGGCGATGTGCGGGCGCTTGGTCTTGTACCGGAGAATCTGAACAAGCTCGTGAAGCTGGGCAAGCTAGACAAGATTGGAAGAGGACTTTATCGACATCCAGACTTCGAAACGACGAAGCATCACAGCTACGTCGAAGTAACAAAGTCAGTGCCCGACGGAGTGATATGTCTGCTATCCGCACTCAGCATTCATGAAATAGGAACCCACATGCCTTGGGAGGTTTGGGTAGCCATACCGCGCGGTCGACGAATCCCGGAAGCTCGTCAAACCCGAATGCGAGTCGTTACCATGGTCGGCCCAAGCTACATTCTCGAAACACAGGAAAGATCGTTCGAGGGTGTGAGCGTAAAGGTCTATAGCCTCGAGAAGACAATTGTCGACTGTTTCCGCCTCCGACGTCTGGTCGGTCATGACGTCGCCATTGAAGCACTACGCGAAGCGATCAACGGTCAAAGAATCAACGTGTCCAAGTTGATGCAGATTGCGGAGCAGCTCCGATCGAGGCGCCTGATCCAGCCCTATGTCGAGGCACTACTATGACAAGCGAAGGAAAAGCTGCGTCCGCCAGACAGCGCCTCCTCAACCTCTCTCAATCAAAAGGCGAGGATTACAACCAAGTATTGATCCGCTACGTCGGTCTACGATTCCTCGCTCGTTTGGCTGCTTCCGAACATGCCGCTCAATTCCTGCTAAAAGGGGCCACGATGTTCCTCGTGTGGCGTGGCTCGATGCATCGTCCAACAAGTGACATCGATCTCCTAGGCTTCGTAGAGGCGGACGAGGAAAAACTGGCCGAAACCGTCCGAGCTATTTGCATTCAAGAAGTCGAGGACGATGGAGTCCGGTTCGACCTTAAATCTGTGAAAGTCGAAAAGATTCGATCGGAAACAGTCTATGGCGGACTCCGATGCCTTTTCGACGCTACGCTCGGTTCCGCGAAGCTCAGAGTTCAGCTTGACGTCGGGTTTGGCGATGACGTCACGCCTGAGCCAGATGTAGTTGAAGTCCCGAGGCTACTGGAGGACGAGGTGCGGCGAGAGCTACGAGCTTACACACCCGAAACCGTCATTGCCGAGAAATTCGAGGCCATCGTCAAACTGGGCCTTGGAAATAGCCGAATGAAGGACTACCTAGACCTTGATCTGCTCCTGAGCAGCGGCAAGATTGATCGAACCATGCTTGCGAACGCCATAGCGCGTACATTCAGGCGCCGCCGCACACCGATACCTACTACCCTCCCGATGGGTCTCACCCAAGAGTTTTGGAATGATGAGATGGCCCTGCGTCGTTGGCAAGCATTTTTGAAACGAAATCGACTTCGCAGCTGTCCGCTTGACGAAATCTGCCTGCGAATCGGAAACGAAGTGCTCGCAGCGTTGACCCTCATTCCCGATGTGGAAGCCCGACCAATTTAGTTCCCGCATGACTGTCCGTGTCTGCGGTGATTACATCACCGATCATCCCAAGCGCTCGGCAACGTGAACCTTCGGTAGTCCTCGACCGCAAAGCGATCGGTCATCCCAGCCACGTAGTCAATCGCCCCGAGCACGCCCTCGTAGCCTTCTGGTAGCCGACCGGGCTCAAGATACATTCGAAACAGCTCAGCCACCAATCGCTTCGCCTTTCCGATTTCCGGAAACCGAACCGGATACTCAAGATAGACATTAATGAACAGCCACTCCTTAAGCGCGTTCAAAATCTCCAGCATCTCCGCCGAAAGCCGAATGTCATCGCTGTCTAAGCTGTTGTAAATCAGGTCTTCGACCATCACCCCGATTCGGTCGGAGTGAGTCTGCCCGACCCGGAATTCGCCGGGAATGACTTCGATCATCCCGCTTCGAAGCGCATCGTCCAAGTCGTGGTTCAAGTAGGCGATACGGTCGCAGATTCGCACAACTGCCGCTTCGACGGTGGACTTCACTTCTCCGTCCGCCGCGGACAGGTGGGCTCGTCCTTTGCTGTGACCATCAATCCCGGCCCGTGTTTCGTGACTGAGATTTAGGTCCTCGAGGACGTCCACGATTCGCAACGACTGTTCGTAATGCCGGAAGCCAGTTGGACCGTCCTCCAGTTGCAGCGCCCCAACCGCCTCGTCCAAAGCGTTCTCGCCCGCATGGCCAAAAGGCGTGTGCCCAAGATCGTGACCCAAGGCAATCGCTTCGATCAGATCTTCGTTCAATTGCAGTGCGCGCCCGACCGTGCGTCCAATCTGGGCGACTTCTAGTGTGTGCGTCAGTCGCGTGCGGTAGTGATCTCCAAGTGGATCGATGAAGACCTGAGTTTTGTGCTTCAGACGCCGAAACGCTTTACAGTGAAGAATTCGGTCGCGGTCGCGCTGAAAGCAGGTTCGCACCGCATCTTCTTCCTCCGTGCGTCGACGGCCTGCGCTTTTTGCCGCCAATGCCGCCCGCGGGCTCAAATGCTGCGCTTCTCGTTGTTCAATGCTTTGGCGGACGTGGCTCAACACGAGGAACTTGACGAATCAACCGCGTGGTTTGCCGCGCCAGAACCGATAACGGAACAAGGTTGAGAAAGCCTCGGGGGCGTCCGTCCATCGAATCTTCTTCCCCGCCGCCTTGTTTCGCGGCTCGTAGCGAATTGGGATCTCGATAATCTTCTCTCCAGACCGAAGGGCCTTTGCCGTAACCTCCGGACAGAACTCGAAGCGCTGACACTGCAAATCAAAGCCCTGGATCAGCTCGGTCCGAAAAGCCTTGTAGCAAGTTGCTTCGTCGGTCATCGGCACTCCGTAGAGAATCCGTACCGAAAGCGCCAACAGCACGTTTACGATCTGATTCGGTACCGCCATCCCTTTCGGGAAGCCATTCTTAAATCGCGTGCCGTAAACCACGTTCGCCTTCCCATCCAAAATCGGCTGAATAAGCGCGGGAATCTCTTCGGGGAAGTACTCCAGGTCGGCATCCTGAATGATCGTCGCCGTTCCGGTCGCCAGCGGGAGGGCCTTACGAATGGCATTCCCCTTTCCGCTGGGTTTTTCATTTCGCAGAACCCGAACTCGGTCCCCAAAACCTCTCAGGATCTCGCTGGTGCCATCGGTGCTGCCGTCGTCAATAACAATTAGCTCAACCCGTAGCGGAATCTCTAAGACGCGTTCCACAACGTCGGCAATCGTGTTTTCTTCGTTCAGCGCCGGAACTAGCACCGTCACCTGCGGTCGCAGATCAGTCATTCGCGCCTCCTTTTGGCCGAACGGGAATCGTAGCCGGCCCCTCGGCAATCATCGTCGCCCCCAAAAAAGAAACTTTCGAGAGTTGCAAGGCACCGAAGAGCTGCAAATCGCGCTCCAAATCCAGAATCGGATTTAACGTCTTCAGCAGAGCTTCTCGAGACAGTGGGTCGGCCCGCTTTCCGTCGAAGTCAATCACGGCGTCGGTCAGGTGAAGCTGATTCGCTCCCCTAATTTCCAGGCGAGCATCAACCTCGAACTCGGTGGCAACGACCAGGAACTCTCCGTACCCGGTGACCTTCACTCGGTCGCCGGCAAAAGTGATCGCTACCCGCTTGATCTCGGAGAACTTCTGAAGAACAAACTGCTCAAGCGCAACCGAGTCCACCTCGACCCGCCCGGTGCCGATTCCGCTCCGGCTTAGGCGAATTTTCTTTTTCGAAAGGGCCAGAGCCGGGTCAAATCGGCAGTCTGGAATTTGGGCGGTTAATCTCTTCACGCGCAACTGCTTCAACTGGAAGTCGGTCAGGTCCAGTTCCAGCCGATGAAGGATTCCCTTTTGCGAGCGTTCTGGCTCGGTAAACAGCGGCAAAGCTTGAGCCGAAAAGTTCTTTGCCCGGATCTTGGCCGAACCGATTTCTTGCCAGAGTCCGCTCAGGCCGGCTCGGGTGCTCACGTTTACAACGGCGGGACCTTGAAGTTGGGCCTTGACATCTCGCGCCGCAGAAATCTCGAATTCCCGCACCAGCCCGGCGGATGCAATGAGCCCACCGAAAAGCCAAACAAAAATTGGGCTCATGCTGTGATACCGTGCGCTTGCCGGTGAGCGTAATTCATAATCGTAAGCGTCCTTGACCAAACCATCCGAATCGGTTTAGGGACGCATTACTGCTAACGGTATCCCGATGTCCGACCTACTCAACTACACAACCGCCGAGGTTGTGGCAGATTATGACCGCCTCCGCGATGATTGCGCCCTCATCGAGCTTGCGGATTTTGGCCTCTTCGAACTCACTGGTGAAGACCGCAAGGGCTGGCTTCAAGGCCAAGTCACCCAGAACTTGCGCACCTTCGACGAAGGGACCTCAACTTCTTTCTGTTTTTGTGAATCAACCGGCCATGTGATGTCGGTCTGCGATGCATGGGCCGTGCAGGAGAAAATCCTTTTCACTGCCCCTTTGGCCACGGTGCCGTCTGTGTCGAACCGGATTGAACAGATGGTTGTGCTCGAAAGCGTCGAGCACCAAGTCGTAACAAAGAAGTTCAAGCTACTCAGCATTCAGGGCCCAAGAGCCACGGCGGTTCTCTCCGAGTTCGTTTCATTCCCGAATCTAGACGCCGGGGTTTCAGAGCTCGATGGCGCCGAGATTTTTGTTCTCCGCTCCAATCGCACCGGGATGGGTGGCTGGGATTTGTGGATTCCTGCAACGAAGCGAAAAGCCATCACCCGAATCCGAACGGCGTTCCGCGCGGTGTCTGATGCTGCCTACCGGCTTGCCGCGCTCGAGGCCGGACGACCGCGATTTGGCGTGGATATGAACACACGAACCCTCCCGCTTGAAATGGGAGCCGCGTTCTCGACCAAGCACGTGAGCCTCAACAAGGGCTGCTACGTGGGCCAGGAAGTGCTGCAGCGGATTCACAGCCGAGGACATACGAACCGTACTTGGGTTGGCCTGGTGGCGAGCGCGCCCATTCTGCCCGGGCAAATTGTCGGACACCTGCGGAAGGACGATGTTGGCTCGGTCACCAGCGCGGGCTTTTCGCCTGACTACGGCCACATTGGGGCTGCCATGCTCCGGAACGAAGCGGCGTACGAACGAGAAGTTGTCCGAGTGAACACCGACTCCGGCTGGGTGGAGGCGGAAGTTCGGCATCTGCCGATCCTCCGGCTCGACTAATCGAAAAGAAGCAACTGTTCGGAATCCTAGCGCTTCTCAACGTGCTCTGGGCTCCGGTCAATTTGCTCGTTAGCCTCGCCGTAAAAGACGGCGCATCACCGGTCGCCATCGCCGCCACACGCTGGTGCAGTCTTGCCCTACTCTTGGGGCTCTGCCTCACTGTTCCCAGCTTTCGGCGGTTCACCAATGCTCGTTGGCCGATAACAAAAGATCGCATCATTGCGATCGCGCTCGGGTTCTGCTTCTTCGGTCCGGCCCACGCGATTTACTATTACGCGATCACCCGAACTTCAACCTTCGAAGGCAACATTCTCGGCACCACGGCGCCGCTTTGGGTTGCGGTCCTCTCGTTCTTCTTCCTTCGAGAGCGCATCAGCCGCATTCGCGTCATCGCCATTGTCGTCGGATTTGTTGGGGCATACGTGGTGAGCGTGGGCTTTGCCGCGCCGAGTCTCAATCAGGGACACACCTTCGGCAATTCCTTATATCTCGGTGCGGTGGTCATCGAGAGCATTTGCGGCGTGCTAGCTATCCAAATTGCGAGACGCTCGTCCGGAATCACCACGCTTTGGCTCCAGGTCGTCGGTGCAGCGATCTTCTTGAGTGCCGCGCCAATCGTGTTGCCCAGCGTTTTTCCGTACACTTTTAACGGTTCCGGCGCAACCACCGCGTTTGTCCTGACCTACCTCGTGCTCATAAGCGGACTCGTCACCTTCGGCATTTGGTACACCCTCGCCGAGAAGGCGCCCCTCTCGCTTATGGTCATCACGCTCTTGCTACAACCGCCGCTGGCAACTGGCTTGGGGATGCTGTTCCTGAACGAAAAGCCCAATCTTCAGACCGCGCTCGGATCTGCGCTGATCTTGGCCGCGCTGCTTATCGGAACGCTAGAGAAAGGGTCAGCTCCGGTACGTGCTGAGAGAGTGTCCGACGGCGAGCCCGATCAGGGAAACCGCTGAGATGATCACCATTATGCCAGCCGGATAAAGTGCCCCTTCGGTGAAGAACGGACCCGCGAATCGGGCGATCAGTCCAACGCAAACGAGGCCGCAAAGGCCATAGCCGACCAAGGTGTTCTTCTTGCTGATCTGAACGCCCGCCAAGATCAGTCCAGCCGACAGAAATCCGGCAACCATGGAGATCACACTGCCTTTGCCCGATCCGGTGATGAGCGGCCCGAGGTAGCCAGCCGTTCCGATGCTTGCCGTCAGGAAGGCATATACAAACAGAAGAGGGTTCAACCAAGGCATACGGGTAGCGTACCGTTTCTAAAATGAGTGCTTAAAAAACAGGCTGCCGAATTGCTTAAGCTCGACAGCCATGCCACTTCCCTACTTTTGTAGGTTTGTTCGGCCATCCGTGGTCAATGCCCAGATGCGCCTTCAGGTGTTAATTCCAAGGGATAGAGGGGTTGAAGTTCTCTATTCGTTCGGTTCCCAACGATAAATACGTAAATTTTGAGTTAAGCGGTTCCGAAGGCCCAAAAACTGGGAACGTCTGGGCCCAATTTCACGAAGATCATTCGGTGAGTCTCGGGACTTTTGTCACCATCGCGATCGTCGCCGCATTCGTCTTGGCGGCGGTGGCATGGGTATGTCAGGTCTATCAGTACCCGCGCTTCTACTCTATTGCAGAAACTGATTTTCGGGCATTTCACGACTCGCACTGCCTGATCGTTGGCCTAATTGTTGGCCTGCCTCTACTCGCCGCACCGATTGCATCTGGCTACGTCGCGGTCATCTCGCGCGAGCCGATTGCTTGGGTCGCGTTTGCCCTCGGCTTAGTGGGGCATGGAATCACCTTCCTTCACTCTGCGGGATGCCACGCCGCGCTGAACAGCGCTTGGAACCGAGAAGTGATTGATCAGCTTCTTGCAAGCAACCTGTGGCGGAGCATTGCCTGGTCGCTCCAGGCGGTTCTGAGTCTCTGGCTTTTGCGACGATAACTGCCACACTGAAAAGATGGCGCGCTGGCGAGTTGAACTCCCCCTCATCGTTGCCATCTTCGCGGATCTGTTTGGATTCGGCATGATCATCGCCGGAATTCAGCTTCGGGCCGTGTCTCTTGTGCCCGAAGGTTGGAAAATCGGCACCGTCGTCGGTGCCTTGCTCGCCTCCACGTTCGTCATTCAGATTCTTGTTTCACCCCACTGGGGCGGACTCAGCGATCGGATCGGCCGAAAGCCCGTCATTCTCTGGTGCCAGGCGCTTAGCGCAGCGGCGATGTTCTGCTACGCCGGGCCAAATGATCTGTGGTTTCTGGCGGCGAGCCGAATCCTCAGCGGAATCGGCGCAGCGAACGTTGCGGTGGCTCAGGCACAAATCGCCGACGCTTATCCGGCGGATCAACGCGCTGGCCCGCTGGGCCGCCTTAGCGCAGCAATGAGCGCTGGGCTAGTGCTCGGTCCCCCGCTTGGTGGTCATCTGGCCAACTTGCCAAACGGGCATCAGTTGGTTGGCTGGATTGCAGGAGCCGCCTCCGTACTTGGCGTGCTGCTCATTCTCTTCTTGCTCCCCGCCGGAAGGCCCGCCGAGTCTCGAAACCCCGGCAAGAAGCTCATCATTTTCGATATCACCCTGCTTCGGGACTTTCCGTCCGTGGCCGCGTACGCAACCATCGCCGCCGTAGCCTGGTTTTCCCTCGCTACCCTGGAAGGCACCTTCGCACGACTTATTGAGCGGCTTTACGGCTTTGGCTCAGCCGAATTTGGAATCATTTTTGGTTACGAATCGCTGCTCGCGGTCCTTATTCCCGGAGTATTTCTGCTTGCCCTAACCAACCGGTTCTCCAGCCGTGGCTTGCTTCGGACGGCGTACGTTTGCCAAGGGGTTGGACTTGCTCTAAACCCCTTAGGCGCACAGTTCCCGGTGTGGCCCATGGGACTGCTGTTAATCGCCAGCACGCTTTACGCTTTTGGAAGCGGGGTCGCAAACCCGGTCATCAACGGAATCGTTAGCGAACTCACTCCGGCGGAACGGCAAGGCGAATTGTTCGGAGTGCTTCAGGGGGCGAGGTCGATTGGCTTCATTTTTGGCCCGATCTTAGGCGGAATGATGTTCGATTGGCTGCCCGTTGCGCCGTACTTCTTTGCGGGCGGGGTGTGCCTCATTGCCGCGCTCTTGGTTCCGGTCAGTCATTCGCCCAAAGGGCGTCGTGAAACTTCGATCGAAACGGAATGATCTTGGTGTTTTGGGCCGTCGGATGCACGCGGTTGGTCAGCAACACTGCCCAATTGCGGGTGTCCGGATCAATCCACACGCTTGTGCCCGTGTAGCCGGTGTGCCCGAAGCTGCGCGGTCCCATCAGGGTGCCGGCAGAGCTGCCTTCGGGTGACTTCGTGTCCCAGCCCAAAGCCCGTGAGCTGAGGTTCGACTGCCTCCGCGTCCACTCCAGAACTGTTTCCTTTGAAACGATATCTCCAGCGAGAAGCGCTTCGATAAAGCGAGTTAGGCCACCGATGCTGCTAAAGAGTCCGGCATGCCCGGCCACGCCTCCGAGAACCGTTGCCGTGGGATCGTGAACTTCGCCCTGGATAAACTCGCCCGCCACATTCGCGGGTCCGTAGTTCGGTCGGCGGAAGGTCCCTCGGCGCTCGCGCAAGTTCTTTCGCCAGTCCTCTGCCCGCTCGGTCGGGACGTACCGCGAGAGATCCTCCCCTTCCGTCGCCCCTTGCCGGTAGTGCAGGTCCTCGACCCTCACGCGCGCCATGAGTCGGGCAAAAAGCTGGTCCAAAGGGACTCCCGATGTGCGCTCGATGATCTCCTGCAAGGTGATCATGTTGAGGTCGCTGTAGACCATCTTCGTGCCCGTTGGATAGATAAGCGGTTCCGCCCAAATCGCCTTCCGAACGGTGGCGGCCTCAGTATGAGACTGGTGGTAGGGCCGAAAGGCGATCAGCCCGGAATCGTGAACGAGTAAGTTACGAATCGTGATTCGATCTTTACCGGCTTGGGCAAACTCGGGGACGAACTTCGCTACCGGATCATCCAATCCAAACTTCCCTTCCTCCACCAAGTGCATCGCGCAGGTCGTGGTGGAGACCACCTTGCTCACCGACGCCAGATCGAAGAACAGATCCGGTGTCATCGGGGCGGAATCCGGGCAGTAAGTCACGTGCCCAACGGTCCGGGTTTCAACAGAACCATCCTGACAAACGGCAAAGACGGCGCCAGGAAAGGCGCCGTCTTTAATTGCTTGCTTTGCAAGCTCGGTTGCATGCTGAATGCCCACCGGTTCCTTAGCGGTCGATTTCGCCAAGCACGATGTCAATCGATCCGATAATCGCGACGAGGTCAGCGATCATTCGGCCGATGGCTAGGACTTCGAGCGACTTCAGATTCATGAACGACGATGGTCGCTCGTGCCAGCGGTACGGTCGGTTCGATCCATCGCTGATGATGTAGAAGCCGAGTTCGCCCTTAGAGCCTTCAATTCCCGCGTAGGCTTCGCCGACGGGTGGTCGGAAGCCCTCGGTGTACAGTTTGAAGTGGTGAATGAGCGACTCCATGGAGTTGTCCAGTTCGGCGCGCGGTGGCGGCGATACCTTTCGGTCTGGAGTTCGGAATCCACCTTCAGGCAATCCGTCCATCGCTTGTCGAATGATCTTCAGCGACTCGCGCATTTCGGCGACTCGCACCAAGTAGCGGTCGTAAACATCGCCGGTCTTTCCGACCGGGATCATGAAGTCGAAGTCTTCGTAGCTCGAATACGGATTGGTCTTACGGAGGTCAAACGCGACGCCAGAAGCGCGAGCGATTGGGCCGCTGCAACCGATTTCGAGGGCTTGGCGTGCGGTCAGCACTCCAACTCCCATCGTGCGTTCCTTAAAGATTGGATTCTCGGTGAGCAAGCCGACGATCTGGTCGAGCTCCGCTGGGAATGCGGCAAGGAAAGCATCCAATCGTTCCGCGAAACCTTCTGGCATGTCGCCGCGAAGGCCGCCAGGCACGATCCAAGAAGGCATCATTCGCACACCGGCGAACATCTCAAACAGGTCAAGAATCTTCTCGCGCTGCGACATGCAGTAGAAGAACGGCGTCATCGCGCCAAGGTCAAGCGCGTGGGTTCCGAGCCAGACGAGGTGCGAGGCAACGCGGCTGAGCTCCGCAAGCACTACCCGCAGGTACTGTGCACGCTTCGGGATTTCGCAGCCGAGCAGCTTTTCGACCGCCAGCGCGTGGGCAAGGTTGTTCCCGTTCGCGTTCAGGTAGTCCATGCGGTCGGTCATGACCACGCACTTGCTGTACTGCTGATACTCGGCTTCCTTCTCCATTCCGGTGTGGAGGTAGCCGATGACGCACTTGCACTGGACAATCGTTTCCCCTTCCAGTTCGCAAATCACACGGAGCACGCCGTGGGTCGAAGGGTGTTGCGGCCCCATGTTGACGACCATCGTGTTTTCGCCAATGCGCTGAAACACGGTTTCGGTCGAGGGCATGAACGTGCT
>Ga0164295_10001209_pt1 | contig 21399 bp, 13 predicted proteins | sample GEODES006metaG_FD_111798 | JGI IMG/M metagenome (GOLD analysis project Ga0164295, IMG submission 111798) | Oligotrophic lake water microbial communities from Sparkling Lake, Wisconsin, USA - GEODES006 metaG | ecosystem: Environmental > Aquatic > Freshwater > Lake | place: USA: Sparkling Lake... | reverse complement strand
GGCGTCGCCGACTCACTCGGCATGCCCCATGCGGTGGTCGACCTATGCGACGCCACCGCGATGGCCGGGGCCGTCGATGCCGCGGTGGCCGCCCTCGATGGGGTGGACGGGCTCGTGCATGCGGCCGGCCGGGTGATCCCCGAACCGGTGGGCACCTACACCGAAGAGTCCTGGGACGCCGTTCTGAACGTCAACCTGCGTGCCCAGGCGATGCTGGTGCAACTGCTGCTGCCGCATCTGCGGGCGGCGGCCACCGGGGGAGGCTCAGGGAAAGGCGACCGTGGACCGGCGATCGTCGGAATCTCCAGTATCGAAGGCTTGACCGCCAATCCGTTCATCCCTGCCTACTGCGCGTCCAAGGCCGGCCTGCTGGGCCTGACCAGGTCGATGGCCGCCCAGTTGGGTCCGGAGGGGATTCGGGTCAACGCTGTGTGCCCGGGCTTCATCCGCACCCCGATGCTGCAGGTCGCCATTGACATCGACGAGGTTCGACAGGGTTTCGAGCAGGCCGCGCCGCTGGGCCGGCTGGGCCGCCCGGAGGAGGTCGCGGCTGCGGTCGCCTTCCTGATGTCGGAGCGCGCGTCGTTCATCACCGGCGCGCACCTGGTCGTTGACGGTGGAGTGACCAGCAGGCACGCCTGAAATCTCGCTCAAAAGAGGACTTACGTCTCTAACGCCAGACCGCCCGGTCGGTGAGAGTGAACACCGGCGTCCAGCGACGACAAGGCGTGTGACGGAGTATGAGCGCGAACTTTCCCGACCCGGAGACACTTCGTGCTGTCCTCACCCTGGCCACCAAGGCCCCGTCGGTGAACAATTCACAGCCGTGGCGCTGGCGGATCGGTCCCGACAGCCTGCATCTCTACGCTCACGCTCACGCCGATGCCGGCCACCACCTGCCGCGAACCGACGCCGATCGGCGAGATCTATTGCTGAGCTGTGGGAGCGCGCTACATCACTGCACGGTGGGATTAGCCGCCATGGGCTGGCTCGCCAGCATCGACCGACTGCCCGATCCGGCCGACCCTGACCATCTCGCTGCCATTGAGATGGTTCGACGGCCTCCCGGCGAACTCGACGTCATGTTGGCCGCCGCGATCGGCAGGCGCCGCACCGATCGCCGCAACTACAACTCCTGGCCGGTGCCGTGGGGGGACATCGCACTGATGGGTGCCCGTGCGGCGCGTGCCGGAGTGATGCTGCGCCAGATCGACCTGCTGCCACGTCGCCGCGATCTCGTCATCGACCCGGGCCGCAACAACCCCGATTCGCCGCCCGGTGAGGACAACGCGGTCATGGTCGCCCTGGGCACTGAGAACGATGACGATCTCGCCAGGCTCCGTGCGGGTGAGGCCACCAGCCTGGTGCTGCTGTCGGCCACCGCGATGGGTCTGGCCTCCTGTCTGGTGACCGAACCATTGGAGGTCGACGAGACCCGTGAGGCGTTGCGCGCGGACACATTCGGCAGCAGCGGCCATCCGCAGATGCTGGTGCGGGTCGGATGGGCACCGGTCAACGCCGACCCGTTGCCGGCAACCCCGCGGCGGTCGCTGCCGGAGGTCGCCGATTGGTCGAATGACGACGCAATCATCGTGGGCCCGGACCTCATCGGGGGCGTGAGCATCCCCGGCTGATCAGTCCCTGGAGAGAGTCTTGCGGTCGATATGTGATTGCTCCACCAATCGCTCGATGAACTCCCGCACCTGTTCCGGGTTCTCGAGGCAGTACCGTGCGGCTGTCGCACGGTCGCCGTCCTCGGTGTGACGGACCATGATGCCGACACCGTCGTGCAGGACGGAATCGAACCCGTCCTCGTCGGTCAGGTCATCGCCGAGGAAGATCGGTAACAGCGGTTCCTGGCCGGCTACCCGGGCGGCGATCCACTCCAGCGTCTTGCCCTTATCCCAATCCACGGCCGGCCGCAGTTCGACCACTTTGCGACCTGAGGTCACCTTCAGCCCACTGCGGCGGCCGACGTCGTGCACGGCTGCGGTCACGGTGCGGGCGGCTTCCGGTATCGCATTGCGGTAGTGCACCGCGACGGCGTACCGCTTGTGTTCCACCGATACTCCGTCAATGGCGGACAGTCGTCTAGTGAGTTCGGCGGCCGCGCGTTCGAGTACCGGGATCGCCTGTGCGGCAGTCTCATTGCTGTGGTAAGTGCCGTCAGGACCGATCATTTCGAAGCCGTGACTTCCCGCGTACCACAGACCAGCTAGACCGACCCGGTCACGAATATCGGCGAGATCTCGGCCGGACAGCACCGCCACCGGGTAGATCGCAGCAAGTGCGTGAAGTGCCTCGGCGGCCCCTGGCACCAGTGTCGCCGCGGATGGTTGGTCGACGATCTCCGACAGGGTGCCGTCGAAGTCGAAGAAGACGGCCGGCTGTCGCGCCCCCACCACTGCGGCGAGTTGGTCGAAGGACGCCAGTGCATTAGGCAGGGTGGACATCCGGCGGTCGATGTCGCGCACCGTCACCTCGGCCAGATCGCCGATCACCGCGTCCGCCCCGTGCTCGGACAGTGCGGCACCGGCCTCGCCGGTGCGGTCAACGCCGATGACCAGTCCGAACCCGCCCGCGCGGGCGGCGATGACACCGGCTTCGGCCGCCTCCACGACGACGGCACGGGCCGGCCGTACCCCGAGACGGCGTGCGGCCTCCAACAGCATTGCCGGGTCGGGTTTGCCCGGCAGGCCGAGTTCGTCGGCGACGACACCGTCCACCCGGACACCGACAAGGTCGGCGATACCGGCCGAGGTGAGTACGGCAGCACAATTGCGACTGGCCGAGAACGCCGCGACGGCGACCCCCGCGTCGGCCAGTCGCCGCACCAACGCGTGCAGTGAGGCGGTGTCGCTGATGATTCCATCGAGGTCGAACAGCACGGCGTCGTGGTACCGCGGGTCGATCCTCACCCGTGCACCCACCTCCGGCATGGGTTTGACGATAGGCCACGTCCATCAGGCTGCCGCGCCGAAACAGACCCGATCAGGGTCTTCTGACCGGCTATCAGGTGACCAATGCCCTCTGACCTTAGAAAACATCCGGCACTAGGATGATCATCGATCCCCGTGAAAGAGGAGTGAAATGGCAACCGCGGCAAGCACTCAGCCGATCGTCGTGGGTATCGACGGTTCTTCGGAGTCAAAGGTGGCCGTCGACTGGGCCGCGCGCACTGCCGCGCTGCGGGACGTTCCGCTGAAACTGGTTCATGTGCTCAACCCGCCGATGGTCATGGCTTTTCCGGAAGTACCGATGCCGTCGGGATATCTGCAGTGGCAGGAGGAAGAGGGCCGCAGGGTGCTCGCTGCGGGTGTCACGACCGCACAGGAGGCTACGTCCTCGAACCCGATCAGGGTCACTGGCGAGACGGTATGTGGGAGTTCGGTTCCGACCCTCGTCGAAGAGTCGAGTCACGCGCAGATGATTGTTGTGGGCTGCCGCGGTCGTGGGGCGTTGGCTCGTGGGCTGCTCGGGTCAGTCAGCACCGGACTTGTTCATCATTCGCACTGCCCGGTGGCGGTCATCCACGATGAGGACCCGCTCATTCCGCATCCGTCGATGGCACCCGTGGTACTCGGCGTGGACGGTTCACCGGCGTCTGAACGTGCCGTGGAGATCGCCTTCGACGAGGCGTCGTTCCGGGGTGTGGACCTGGTGGCCGTGCACGCCTGGAGTGATACCGGAATCTTTGAGTTCCCTGGCGTGGACTGGTCGGTGCTGCAGTCTGGTGCCGAGGAGACCCTCAGTGAGCGGTTGGCAGGCTGGCAGGAGCGCTACCCGGACGTGCTGGTGCGCCGCGTCGTCGTGGCTGACCGGCCGGCCCATCAACTGCTGGAACAGGCTGAATCAGCTCAGCTTCTGGTGATCGGCAGCCATGGCCGGGGCGGATTCGCCGGGATGGTGCTGGGTTCGGTGAGCACCGCGGTGGTCAATGCGGCGCGGATGCCGGTGATAGTCGCTCGGTGACGACCGGGCGACGCGTCGCTCCCCAGAGTCCGACACATATGCCGATCACCGCACCGCCGAGGCCGATCACGCGCTGAGAGCGTTTCATCTGGTGATGCACACCCAGCCCGCCCAGCAGGTCGGCTGCATCGGCGCCGCCGGATGCCAGGAACCATCCCCGGGTATCCCGCCCGCGCAGCGCTGCGGCCGCGAGCAGGCCGCCGATCAGAGCATCGCGATACCCCATGGAACGCAACAACAGTCGCGCGGTGGGGGCCGGTTCATCCGGATCTCCCCAGAGTCGGTTCGCACGAACCGGGTCGATCAGGAAAGAGATACCTGATGCGAGACGGATGCTGCCCGCGGCAAGCGCCGCGCGGTTGATCGACATGGCTACTCACCTTAGCTTCGCAATCAGGTCAGCGGTGCGGTCCAGCGCAGGATCGTTCCACCGCCCGGGGCTTCGCAGAGGACCAGTTGTCCGCCAACTTCCTCGGCGCGCACCCGAAGGTTGGCCAGCCCACTCGCGGTCACGTCGGTCGGCATACCGCAACCGTCGTCGATCACCTCGAGGCTGAACTCGTCTTCCACGCGCACATTCACAGTGAGCGTGCGGGCACCTGCGTGCCGCACCGCATTGCTGACCGCTTCTCGGACAACGGCTTCGGCGTGATCGGCAAGTCTTGGTTCCACCACTGACAGCGGCCCGACGAATTGTGTCGTGGTGCGCAGGCCCGATCCGGAGAAGGCGGCGATCGCCTCATCGAGTCGCTGGCGCAACCGGGTGGTCCCCGTGGAGCCGCCGTGCAGATCGAAGATCGTGGTGCGGATCTCCTGGATCACGCCCTGCAACTCGTCGACGGTGTCGGCCAGCCGCACCTGCATCTCCGTCGAGTGGGCCCGGGGGATTGCGCCCTGCAGTGACAGGCCCGCCGCGAACAGCCGCTGGATGACGTGATCGTGCAGATCGCGTGCAATGCGGTCGCGATCGGCGAGCACATCGAGTTCGTGCATCCGGCGCTGGGTGTGGGCCAGCTGCCAAGCCAGGGTCGCCTGGTCGGCGAAGGCCGCCATCATCTCCACCTGTTCGTCGGTGAACTCTCGGGCTCCCTCGTGACGCAGGACCACGACCACACCGGCGACGTTCTTGGTGGATCGCAACGGCAGGATCATGGCGGGTCCGTGATGGCCGACCAACTCCACCACGTCCGCCAGAGCGCTACACCTCACCGGGGTGCGGCTTGCGAACGCGGCGCCAATCGCGGTGTCCGCGACGCGCAGCGACGGCACCACTGGCGGCGGGCAGTCCCAGCCGGCGGTCTCAACCACCAGCAACTCGTCGACCTCGGGCACCGACATCTCGGTGTGGGCGGGTACCGCAACCAGCACCATATCGGCTCCGCTGAGATCCCTTGCCCGATTGGCGATGAGCCGAAAAGCCTGCGTCGGATCATCGCCCCGGAGTAACTCGGTGGCGATATCGCGGGTGGCCTCGATCCATGCCTGCCGAGCCCGGGACTGCTCGTAGAGCCTGGCATTGTCGATGGCGAAGCCGGCCTGGGCGGCCAGCGCCTCGGCGAGCACCTCGTCGTCCTCGCTGAACGGTTGGCCGTCGGCCTTCTCGGTCAGGTAGAGATTCCCGTAGACCTCATCTCGGATCCGTACCGGCACACCCAGGAATGTCCGCATCGGCGGGTGGTTGGCCGGAAAGCCGACCGAGGCCGGGTGGCAACGGATGTCGTCGAGGCGGATCGGCTTCGGCTCGTCGATGAGCAGACCGAGTACGCCCCGGCCTCGGGGCAGTGAGCCGATCAGCGCGTGCGTCTCGTCGTCCATTCCCGTGGTGATGAACCCCAGGAGTTCCTCTTCCGGCCCCCGAATGCCGAGCGCGCCATAGCGAGCGTCGACCAGTTCAGCTGCGGTGCGGACGATGGTCCTGAGGGTGTCGTCAAGTTTCAGACCGGAGCTGACGGCCAGCATCGCCTCAACCAATCCGTCGAGTCCGTCGCGACCCTTGACGATGTCATGGACGCGATCCTGAACCCGCCGCGGGCTCATTGGTCCCGGCGGTGCTGTTGAGCGAGTTTGGAAACGAAGATCGCCGCCTGGGTACGGCGTTCCATGCCCAACTTGGCCAGCAGTCGTGACACGTAGTTCTTCACGGTTTTTTCGGCCAGGAACATCCGGGCGGCGATCTGCTTATTGGTCAGGCCCTCACCGAGAAGGTTCAACAGCACCCGCTCCTGCTCGGTGAGGCCGGAGAGTGGATCGGAGCGTTCGGCGGCTCCGCGCAGCTTGGCCATGAGTGCGGCAGCGGCCCGGTTGTCCAGTAGCGAGCGTCCCGCACCGACATCCTTGATGGCCTTCGCCAGCTCCATCCCTTTGATGTCCTTGACCACGTAGCCACTGGCGCCGGCCAGGATCGCGTCGAGCATCGCTTCGTCGGAGGTGAATGAGGTCAGCATCAGACATCGCAGATCCGGCATCTTGGAGAGCAGATCACGGCACAGCTCGATGCCGTTGCCGTCCGGCAGCCGCACATCGAGTACGGCGACATCGGGCCTCAGTGCCGGAATCTGGGCCATCGCCTGGGCGACTGAGCCGGCCTCACCGATGACATCGAGTTCGGGATCGGCACTGAGCAGGTCGATAAGTCCCCGGCGCACGACCTCGTGGTCGTCGACGAGAAAGACTGTGACCATGGGGCAACCATAACGGGCGGGCTTCTTGATCACAGCAGCCGTTGGCGATCGACGACCAGGATCGTGCAGTCGGTGTCCTGCAGGGCGGTGAGTCCCCTCGGCCCGAGCAGTTCGTCAACACCGGTGGTGTTCGCTGCACCGATCACCATCAACTGGATTTCGGCGGCGTGCTTCGACAGGTAGGTGAGCGTACTTCCGTGAATCGCGACGGGTTGCACGTCGAGGTCGGGATAGAGATGTTGCCAGTGCGACAGCCGCCGGTCCAGTTGTGCACGGACCATCTGGTTGCCGTCGACCACCGCATGGGATTCATGGACGTCGGTGTAGCGCGACTGCCATGAGCCCAGCACGCGCAGCGGTGCAGCGCGCAGCCTCGCCTCCTCGACTCCGGACTGCAGCACCGCGGCACTGTCAGTGGTCTCGTCGAGTTCCACGACCACCCAGCCCGGGCTGTCGTCGGCGGCCCGGCCGGGACCGCGGACCACTGCGATCGGACAGTGCGCAGAGGCCACCAGCGCCGCGGTCGTGGATCCCACCCCGTTGCGATCGACTTGCTTGAGGCCCGCCGCGCCGACGCAGACCATCGCAGCGGCCCCGGAAGCCTCCAGCAGCGCAGGTATCGGCGCGCCGGCGATCACGTGGGTCTCAAGCCGGACTGGCCGCCCGGTGGCCGCCACGGCTGCGGCCGCGGAGCGCACGGTCACCTCGGCATCGGTCTGCTCATCGGTTGTCATCGCGGCGGCCACCAGGCGCAGCGGTACGTCCCGGCCGAGGGCTTCTGCGATAGCCCAGAGCGCGGCGTGCACCGCGTTCCGGGAACCGTCGATGGCGACCACTACCGAAGGCGGGGTGAACTGTTCAGACATTGCGGCTCCTACCCGGCAATCGGGTCGACGTCGACGGGGTTCCCAGTCTGCTCCAGGAGCCGCTCGGTGTCTGCCCGGGTGCATGGCGCGGTGCCCGGGGTGAGCAACATGGCCGCCCCGGCGGCGATGCCGGTGGCCCGGGTCGTCATCAGCCACCTTCGGCTGGCTCGCGCACCTCCAGCACCTCGGCCAGCGGTCTGCGCGGTGTCGCAGGTGGTTGGTCGCTGAGTGCCGGAACCTCGCCGATACGGATCAGCAGTTGCGGGTTGCCGGAACCGCCGGTGAGCGCCCGGATGATGTTGCGGCTGGCCTCCAGTTCGGTCAGATGGCTCAGCGTGCAGGTGGCCAGACCCGCCAGGGTGGCCTCCAATAACACATCGGAAAGCACCTCACCGCAACCCAGCGCGTCGCGTCGGGTGTCGCCGTAGGTGGACAGCACCACGATCACCGAACGATCGCGGTCCACTTCTGGGCGACGGTCTGGATGCTCACCGGTTGGGAATTTCCGCGCGATATCAACTCGGTCACCCTCGGAGGCTGAGACGAGTGCGTCGTAGGGAACCCCGTCTGTTGTCTCGAAAGGTGTAGTCCACCATTGTAATTCGGCATGATACGACGAGTCGTAGCGGCGCAGCGACTCCGTGAGTCGGGAAGCCTCAGCCAGCTGTGGCCGGACTGCTTCAGGCAGCACCGCCAGCGTGGCTTGCTCGGTGTCGACGGTCCCGATTAAGACGGGCAGGAAAGCTGCCCACGCGGCCGGCGCTGCGAACGGCAGCCGGTCGGTATGGCGGTGGATGATCGCATCGGCCCGGGCACGTACGGCATCGGTCACGAACGGCATCGGGCTGAAGTTGATCGTAGCCAGGTGGTCGAGATTGTTGGGATTGGGGAAGCGGGCGATCTTGGCCTGCCAGCCTGCCGCCTCCGCAGCCACCCTCAGGTGATCGAGAGCCGCGCCGCAACTGATGACAGCCTCCCGGCCGGTTCTGTCGGTGGCATGAGGTGCGCGGGAGGGCGCGAAGAACAGTCGCAGTTCGCCACCCTCGGCGATCCAGTGCCATGGCTGGCTGTTGTGGACCGACGGGGCACGGCAGGCCGATTCCACGGCACTGGCCAACATCCGGGGATTCATCATTGTCTTGGTCATGGTCACAACACCGCTTCCGCTGTCTTGTTTCAACCATAGGTCGGTCCTGGCCAGACGGCAGGGCCGTAAGTCACCAAGCGGCGCTTACCGCTTCCCCTTACTGCGGACCCGGGTGCCTGATCGGCGCCACATGGCGGCCTTAAGCCCGCGTCGTAGCCGGGTCGCCGCCGAAGCGTTGGGATAGCCACACCGGAATCACCGCGACGAGAGTCAGGGTTGCCGCCACAACGTTGATGACCGGGGCCTGATTCGGCCGAAACAGGTTGCCGAATATCCAGATCGGCAGAGTCTGAACGGTCGGGCCCGAGGTGAAAGTCGTGACAACGATCTCGTCAAAGCTCAAGGCGAACGCCAGTATCGCGCCGGCAACAATCGCACCCCGCATCATCGGGAAGGTAACGAAGCGGAACGTCTGCCAATTCGAGGCGCCGAGATCGGCCGAGGCGTCCTCCAGTCGGGGACCGAGTCGCCGCAGCCGGGCCTGAGCGTTGTTGAACACGATGACCATGCAGAACGTCGCATGGCCGATGATGACAGTCGCAAGGCCAAGAGTAGCTCCGAGGGCCGAGGTGAAGGTTGCGTTCAACGCGATGCCCGTCACGATGCCCGGCAGCGTAATAGGAAGCACGACAAGGAAGCTGATCGCCTGCCTGCCGAAGAAACGATGTCGCTGCACGGCGAAGGCTGCCATGGTGCCCAGCACCAATGCGATTGCCGTTGCGCATAATCCGACAACCACCGAGTTGCCCAGCGCTCTCCACATGCCACTGCTGGACCACGCGTCGGACCACCATCGAAGGGTGAAACCGCTGGGCGGGAAAGCGAAGGTCTTCGATGAGTTGAAGGCATTGACGACAACGAGAAGCAATGGGGCGTAGAGGAAGATGATGACCAGGACGGTCCAGGCCCGGGTCAGGCGGCGAATCGAGTCCGGCAACATCAGACGTTCTCCAGGGCGCCGGTCCGCCGCATCGCCAACAGGTATCCGATGATGGCGAACAGTGGTATCAGCGACAGCGCCGCCGCCAACGGTTGATTGTTGGCGGTCACGAGTTGGCCGTAGATGATATTGCCGAGCATCTGGGTCTTTCCGCCGACGATGGTGACGGCGATGTAGTCGCCCATCGAGAGCGAGAACGTGAAGATCGACCCCGCCGCGATCCCGGGAAACACCAGCGGCGTCATGACCGTCCGCAGCGTCGTCCATCCGGAAGCCCCGAGATCGGAACTGGCGTCGATCAAATCCTCCGGCACCCGCTCGAACGCCGCAAAAACCGGAATCACCATGTAGGGCAACCAGAGATAGGTCAACGTCAGCACGGTGGCGACCAGGCCGTAACCCGGCGTGTAACCCGCGACCCAGGCCAGCGGGCCCTGTCCCGATAGCAGCATCCGCCATGCGTAGGCCTTGACCAGATAGCTCGCCCACAGCGGAGTGGTGACGGCCACCACCAGGGCCAGCCGCACCCGCGGCGAGGCCACCTTGGCCATATAGAGCGCCAGTGGCACCGCCAGCGTGATGCAGATCAGCGTCACGGCCAACGCGATGCCGACCGTTCTTAGGGTGGCAGCGCGGAACACTGCGTCGGTGAGGACCCGCACGATGTTGTCACCGGTGAATGTGCGCACAACTGCACCGGTGAAGGAGTTGGTGCTCCACAAGGCAGAAACCAGCAGTACCGCGAGTGATCCCAGATAGACGACGATCAGCCATGCCAGCGGTGGGATGAGCAGGAACGCCAGGGAAAGCCTGGAGCGGAACCGATGCGAGGATCGGCCCGCAGTGATCACCCCTTGATCTGCTGCCACTTGTCGACCCACTCGCTGTAGGCCGTGCAGTTGTCGCCGCTGCCGTCGACGCATTTCTTCTGCGGTGTGGTCCAGTAGCTGATCCGCTTCGCGTAGTCCGCGTCGGTGGCGTGGAAGGTTGCGCAGAAATTCTTATCGCTGGTGAACTCGCAGGCCTTGGTCTGCGCCGGTGCCTCACCGAAGTATTCAGCGACCTGGGCGTTGACCGTCGGCGAGGTGATGTAGTCCATCCACTTGTACATGCAATTGGGGTGGGCGGCCTTCGATGAGACCATCCAGGTGTCCGACCAGCCGGTGGAACCCTCCTTCGGCAAAACGGTGGCGATCTTGATCTTGTCGTCGGTGGTGAGCATGTTGGCGATCACCTGCCAGCTGGTCCCGATCACCGACGTGCCTGACTCGAAGGCCTGGACGGCTTTGGTGTAGTCCGACCAGTACTCACCGATGTTCCCGTGCTGGACTTTGAGTAGTTCGGTGGCGGCATCGAGTTGCTCCGAGGTCAGGGCGTAGGGATTCTTGATGCCCAGTTCGGGTTTGGTTTTCGACAGGTACAGCGCGGCATCGGCGATGTAGATCGGCGAGTCGTACGCGGTGACCTTGCCCTTGTACTCGGCAGCGCCGGGGAATACCGCGCCCCAGGAGTCCGGCGCGTCCTTGACGACGTCGGTGTTGTACATCAGCAGGTTGGCACCCCAGCCGTGCGGGATGCCGAACATCTTTCCGTCCACCGAGTTCCATTCCTGGTCCTTGAGGAACGCCGAAATCGTGTCGTAGTTCGGAACCAGCGTGGTGTTGACCGGTGCCACGTCGCCGGCGTAGATCAGCCGCAGCGTCGCATCCCCGGATGCCGATACACCGTCATACTGTCCGGTGCGCATCAGTTGGACCATCTCGTCGGAGGTGTTACCGATCTTGATGTTGACCTTGCAGCCGGTCTGCTGCTCGAACGGATGCACCCAGTCCACCTTCGGATCATTGGACCCGTCCTCGGCGTAACCCGGCCACGAGACGAGGTTGAGCTGTCCTTCGCCATTGCCGAGACTTGCCAGCGGTTCCTGTTGTGACGGCACGGGCGCGGTGGTGCCGCCACCGGAATTGGTGGAGCTTGAACATGCGGCGACCAGAGCGGCGCAGGCGGTGAGTGTGACGCCCAGGCGAAGGGTGGTGGTTCTCATGACGGACTCCTCTATTTGTGCATGGGTTGGGGATTCAAGAACTCAAGCGTCGGACCGCACTATCCGGCCAGGCCAGCATGATCGGTGCACCGTGGCTGATATCGGTGTCGGTATCAGCGCTCAGCACTGCGGCGGTGAGGCGCACCCCGGGCGCGGCATCGGCGGTGATGCGGGTGATCGGCCCGGCGTACACCACCTCGGCGACATCAGCGGCGACGCTGCGCATTCCGGCGGGCACTGCTTCACCGGGGGACACCAACACGATCCGTTCGGGCCGGATCGCGTAGCTGCCAGGTCTGCCCAGCAACGCCTCAGCCGTCGCGCCGTCGAACACATTCGAGGTGCCGACGAAATCAGCCACGAATCGGTTGGCCGGGTTCTCGTAGACCTCGCGCGCTCCACCGATCTGCTCGATGCGACCGTTATTGAACACCGCGAGTCGGTCGCACAGTGTCAACGCCTCGTCCTGGTCATGGGTGACGATCACGAAGGTGATGCCGACCTCGCGTTGGATCGCCTTGAGTTCAACCTGCATCTGTTCGCGCAACTTGAGGTCCAACGCGCCTAACGGCTCATCGAGTAGCAGCACCCTGGGACGACCTACCAGAGCGCGGGCCAGGGCGACCCGTTGTTGCTGACCGCCGGATAGCTGCGTGGGCTTGCGGGTGGCCTGAGCCGACAACTGCACCATTTCCAGGGCCTGCCCGACGCGGTCCCGGCGCTCCGCTTTGCCCACCCCCTTGACCCGGAGCCCGTATTCGACGTTCTGGGCCACCGTCATGTGCGGGAACAGGGCATAGTCCTGAAACACCGTGTTGGTGTCCCGCTGGGCCGGGGGATATGCGGTGATGTCCTGGCCGCCGAGGTGAATTGTGCCCGCGGTCGGCTGTTCGAAGCCGGCGATCATCCGAAGTACGGTCGTCTTCCCGGAGCCGGACGGGCCGAGGATGGCGAACAACTCGCCGTCGCCGACGCTGAAATTCGCACCCTCGACGGCGATCGTCTGGTGTCGGCCGTCGCCGAAGACCTTCCGGACGTCCCGCAACTCGATCTGCGGATTGTCAACACCGGCAGCGGGATTCACCGAGGGCGCCGGGTCAGTGCGGGGCGCCGACGCGACACTCCCCGAAGGCATGGGTGGATAGTACGGATATCGGAGCGTCGTTGTCGGCTGTTGCGTCAGTGGCCGAACTGTCCGCACTGCGGGACGGGTCGGGCTCGCAGCCCTGGCAGCCGGCCGCAATTCGCGCGGTGGGACGGACCGAATTCGGCAATCAACCTACTCGAAAGTAGGTTATTGCCAGCAAACTTTTGAATACAATTTCGGTGAACATTTGTCGACTGAAACTCCGGGCACGTGCTTGGTTGCGGCTGGGCTACCCCGGCGACCGATGGAAAATTCACAGGTAACGATTTGATAACAATCAGGCGTTGAACAGCTACGTTGTGGCTACTCGACCGTAACCACCTGCACGCAGGTCGTTTGACCCGACCGGTTCCGGCACCCAATTGATCCGCCGTTACTCATTGTTGTGTTACTCGCGCGTAGAACTCGTCAGTAACCAATATCCGCAGAGAAATACGCACCGTTCATATGGGAACCTTGGGGTTATTGGCAGGGGTAGTCGCGTGCGCCAACAGATACGACGGAAGCTTTCGAGGGAGACGGACACCGGTGACGATCCACGAGCACGACAGGCTGCGTACCGATGATGCCGACCGCGCCAGTCTCCAAGCACTCGTGGACCGTCTCAATACCGGTGAGCCCTATGCCGTCGTCTTCGGTGGGCAGGGCAACAGCTCATGGCTTGCCAGCCTCGAAGAACTCGTCACCACGGCCGGCATCGAGTCGGAGCTGGCCACCCTCGTCGGCGAGGCCGAACTACTACTGGAACCGGTTGCCGACGAGCTCGTCGTGGTGCGGCCGATCGGCTTCGAGCCGCTGCGGTGGGTGCGGGAGCTTGCCGCCGATGAGCAGGTGCCCTCCGCGCGCCACCTGACGTCGGCTGCGGTGTCGTTGCCCGGTGTTCTGCTGAGTCAGATCGCGGCGATCCGGGCACTGGACCGACAGGGCTTGGATTTCGCGGGCGCGCCACCCGTCGCCGTGGCCGGCCACTCCCAGGGTGTCCTCGCCGTCGAAGCGCTCAAAGCAGGCGGCGCCAAGGATGTGGAACTGCTCGCGCTGGCCCAACTCCTGGGTGCCGCCGGAACATTGGTGGCCCGACGTCGTGGCATCGTCGCTCTCGGCGAACGTCCGCCGATGGTGTCGGTGACCAACATCGATCCCGAGCGCATCAGCCGGCTCCTCGCGGAGTTCGCCACCGATGTGCGAACGGTGCAGCCTCCAGTGCTGTCCATCCGTAATGGTCGACGCTCCGTCGTCATCACCGGAACGCCCGAACAGCTGTCGCGCTTCGAGCTGTATTGCGAACAGATCGCCGAGGCCGAGGCCGCCGAACGCAAGAACAAACTGCGCGGCGGTGCTGCGTTCTCGCCCGTATTCGATCCGGTGGCGGTCGAGGTCGGCTTCCACGCGCCGCAGTTGGCCGATGGTGTGGACATCGTCGGCCGCTGGGCTGATGCGGTCGGACTCGACGTCGGCATGGCCCGTGAACTGGCGGACGCCATTCTGGTGCAGCCGGTCGACTGGGTTGACGCGGTCACGGAGATTTCCGATGCCGGTGCCCGATGGATTCTCGACCTCGGCCCGGGCGACATCCTGACCAGGGTGACCGCGCCGGTAATCCGCGGGCTCGGGGTGGGAATCGTGCCGGCGGCAACCCGGGGCGGTCAGCGCAACCTGTTCACCGTCGGCGCTGCACCGGAGGTGGGCACGCCATGGGCGAGTTACGCACCGTCGGTGATCAGCCTGCCGGACGGTTCGGTCAAGCTGTCGACCAAGTTCACCCGGCTCACCGGCCGCTCACCGATCCTGTTGGCCGGGATGACGCCGACGACGGTCGACGCGAAAATCGTCGCGGCTGCAGCCAATGCCGGGCACTGGGCCGAGCTTGCCGGCGGCGGCCAGGTCACGGAGGAGATTTTCGAGCGGCGGATGGCCGAACTGAGTGCGCTGCTGGAGCCCGGCCGGATGGTCCAGTTCAACGCCCTGTTCCTGGACCCCTATCTGTGGAAGCTGCAGGTTGGCGGTAAGCGCCTGGTTCAGAAGGCTCGCCAGTCCGGCGCCCCTATTGACGGTCTGGTCATCAGCGCTGGGGTGCCCGACCTTGAGGATGCCGTCGCGTTGATCGACGAGCTTCACGACGTCGGCATCGCGCACGTCTGCTTCAAGCCCGGCACCGTCGAACAGATCCGCTCAGTCATCCGGATCGCCGCCGAGGCGCCCACCAAGAGTGTCATCGCCCATATCGAGGGTGGTCGTGCCGGTGGTCACCACTCCTGGGAAGATCTCGACGATCTTCTGCTGACCACCTACTCCGAATTGCGTTCGCAGTCCAACATCACCATCTGCGTGGGCGGCGGAATCGGCACGCCTGAGCGCTCTGCCGAATATCTCACCGGAACCTGGTCGCGCGCCTACGGCTATCCGCTCATGCCCGTCGACGGAATCCTCCTGGGCACCGCCACCATGGCCTGCCGGGAGGCCACCACCTCGAACGCGGTCAAGCAGATGCTCGTCGACACGGTCGGCACCGAGCACTGGGTGGGTGCCGGAAAAGCCAGTAATGGCATGGCTTCCGGGCGCAGTCAGCTTGGCGCCGACATTCACGAGATCGACAACGCCGCATCGCGATGCGGTCGGCTGCTCGATGACGTCGCCGGTGACGCCGAGGCGGTGGCAGCGCGTCGCGACGAGATCATCGCCGCGATGGCGATGACCGCCAAGCCGTACTTCGGCGATGTGGGCGAGATGACCTATCTGCAGTGGTTGCATCGCTACGTCGAACTCGCGATCGGCGACGGTGACAGCACCGCCGACACCAAGCAGCCTGATTCGCCCTGGTTAGACGTCACCTGGCGGGATCGCTTCGCCGCGATGTTGCAGCGCGCCGAGGCCCGGCTGAATGAGAAAGACAACGGCAAGATTCCGACACTGTTCGGCACCGCCAAGGCCCAAGACCTCCTGGAGGATCCGGACCGGGCGATCGCCGCACTGCTGGCCCGCTACACCGACGCCGGCACGGTGCTGCTGCATCCCGCCGATGTGCCGTTCTTCGTGGACTTGTGCAAGACCCTCGGCAAGCCGGTGAACTTCGTGCCGGTGATCGATAAGGACGTTCGCCGTTGGTGGCGCAGCGATTCGCTGTGGCAGGCCCACGACGCCCGTTACACCGCAGATCAGGTGTGCATCATTCCGGGCACTGCCGCGGTCGCGGGGATCACCCGCGTCGATGAACCGGTCGGCGATCTATTGGACCGCTTCGAGAAGGCCGCGGTGGATGAGGTGCTTGCCACCGGCGATCGGCCGCAGCCGGTCGCCTCCCGGCTGCAGGTGCGAGCCGACGTCAGCGGTCCGCTCGGCGTCGTGCTGGACTCCCCGGACGTGCTGTGGGCCGGGCGCACGGCGATCAACCCGGTGCACCGGTTGGCCCCGCCATCGCAGTGGCAGGTGCACGATAATCGCTCGGAGGGCAGGAGCGCAGCGACCCGGGAATGCTCAAGCGCGACAAGCCATTCCACCGGTGCCCGACTCGAGGTCGTGTCCGCTGACCGGGTGATTCTGAGTGTTCCGCTGTCGGGCACCTGGATCGATATCGCCTTCACGCTCCCCACCACCGTCGTCGATGGCGGGGCACCGGTGGTCCTCACGACGGATGCCGCCGCGGCGATGCGCGCCGTGCTGGCCATCGCGGCCGGTGTCGATGGCCCTGATGACCTTCCTGCCCTCGTCGGCGGCTCGACGACCGTCACGGTGGATTGGGACCCCGAACGTGTTGCCGACCACACCGGCGTCACCGCAACCTTCGGCTCGCCTCTGGCTCCCACCCTCTCAACGGTTCCCGATGCCCTGGTGGGCCGGTGTTGGCCGGCGGTGTTCGCGGCCATCGGCGACGCGGCCACCGACATCGGGTTCCCGGTCGTTGAGGGTTTGCTGAGCCTGGTGCACCTCGATCACGCGGCTCGGCTTCTCAAGCCGCTCCCACGTCACAGGACTCAATTAGTCATCACCGCAACATCTTCGGTGGCCGTCGACACCGAAGTCGGTCGCGTGGTGCCGGTCACGGTGAACGTCAGCGATGCAGCCGGGACGGTGCTGGCGGTCCTCGAGGAGCGGTTCGCGATCCGCGGCCGCACCGGCCCAGCCGAGCTCACCGATCCGGTACGGGCCGGGGGAGCGGTGTCGGAAAACGCCACCGACACCCCGCGCCGACGCCGCCGCGACGTCACCATCACCGCCCCGGTGGACATGCGGCCGTTCGCGATGGTCTCCGGTGACCACAATCCCATCCACACCGACCGGACCGCGGCGCTGCTGGCCGGACTGGATGGACCGATCGTGCACGGCATGTGGTTATCGGCCGCCGCCCAGCACATCGTGACCGCCACGGACGGTAAGCGCGTCCCCCCCGGCAAGCTGGTGGGGTGGACCGCCCGGTTCCTGGGCATGGTCAAACCGGGTGATGAGATCGACTTCCGGGTGGATCGGGTCGGAATCGACTTGGGCGCAGAGGTTTTGGAGATCACCGCTAAAATCTCTGGCGAGCTCGTCATGTCGGCCACTGCCCGGCTGGCTGCCCCCAAAACGGCGTACGCATTCCCCGGACAGGGTATTCAGCACAAGGGTATGGGCATGGAGGTGCGCGCCCGCTCCAAGGCTGCACGCAAGGTGTGGGACCGCGCCGACAAGTTCACCCGCGCGACCCTCGGCTTCTCGGTACTGCATGTGGTCCGCGACAACCCAACCAGCCTGATCGCCGCGGGCGTGCACTATCAGCACCCTGAGGGGGTGCTGTATCTGACACAGTTCACCCAGGTCGCCATGGCGACGGTGGCGGCCGCTCAGGTCGCCGAGATGCGCGAGCAGGGTGCCTTCGTCGAGGGTGCCATCGCCTGCGGGCACTCGGTCGGCGAGTACACCGCGGTCGCCTGCGTCACCGGAGTCTTCGAACTTGAGGCTCTCCTCGAGGTGGTGTTCCACCGCGGCAGCAAGATGCACGACATCGTGCCTCGCGATGAGCAAGGCCGCTCCAATTACCGGCTGGCCGCGATCCGGCCGTCGCAGATAGATCTCGGCGATGCCGACGTCAAGTGGTTCGTTGCCGAAATCTCTGCACGCACCGGGGAATTCCTGCAGATCGTCAACTACAACCTGCGCGGCTCGCAGTACGCGATCGCCGGTACGGTGCGGGGTCTGGAGGCCCTCGAAGCCGAAGTCACGCAGCGCGTGGAGATCACCGGGGGCAAGCGGGCCTTCATTATGGTTCCCGGTATCGACGTGCCGTTCCACTCCGATGTGCTCCGCGTCGGTGTCGACGAGTTCCGTCGCTCGCTGGAACGGATCATGCCGCACGGTGCCAATCCCGGTGCGCTTGTCGGCCGCTACATCCCCAATCTGGTACCCCGGTTGTTCAGCCTGGATCGCGACTTCATCCAGGAGATCCGCGATCTGGTTCCCGCCGAGCCACTCGACGAGATCCTCGCCGATTACGACACCTGGATCACCCAGCGTCCCGACGAGGTGGGCCGCCGGGTGATCATCGAACTGCTGGCCTGGCAGTTCGCCAGCCCGGTGCGGTGGATCGAGACCCAGGACCTGCTGTTCACCGAAGAGGCCGCCGGCGGCCTGGGCGTCGAGCGTTTCGTCGAGATCGGGGTGAAGTCCGCGCCGACGGTTGCGGGCCTGGCCAACAACACCCTCAAACTTCCTGAATATGCTTACAGCACAGTGCAGGTGCTCAATGTGGAGCGCGATGCCGCGGCGCTGTTCGCCACCGATACCGATCCCGAGCCGGACGCCGAGGAGGAAACGCCCGCAGCTGCCCCAGATGTGGTGGCCGAAGTGGTTCCTGTTGCGGCCGCCGCGGTGCCGGTAGCCGCCTCCGGTGCGGCCCGGCCCGAAGACATTGCGTTCGGCGCCGCCGACGCCACCGTGGCGATGATCGCGCTGTCCGCCAAGATGCGGATCGATCAGATCGAGCCACTGGACTCGATCGAGTCGATCACCGATGGTGCGTCTTCGCGGCGCAATCAGTTGCTGGTCGACCTCGGCTCGGAGTTGAACCTCGGCGCCATCGACGGCGCCGCCGAAGCCGACCTCGCCGCACTGCGCGGTCAGGTCAGCAAGCTCGCCCGCACCTACAAGCCCTTCGGCCCGGTGCTCTCGGATGCGATCAATGATTCCTTGCGGAGCGTGCTCGGCCCGTCGGGCAAGCGGCCGGCTGCGATCTCCGAGAGGGTCACCAAGACGTGGGAGCTCGGCCAGGGCTGGGTCAAACACGTCACCGTGGAACTTGTTCTGGGTACCCGCGAGGGCAGTAGCGTCCGCGGCGGTGCCCTCGGTGGGCTCCATGACGGCGCACTGCCTGACGCGGCAGCAGTGGACAAGGCCATCGACGGCGCGGTCGCCGCGGTTGCGGCCCGACACGGTATCGCGGTGTCGCTGCCGTCGGTCGGCGGCAATGCGGGCGGAGGCGTCGTCGACTCGGCTGCGCTGGATGAGTTCGCCGCAACCGTCACCGGTCCCAGTGGTGTGCTGGCATCGGCCGCGCGCCTGGTGCTGGGACAACTCGGCCTGGACAATCCGGTCACTGTCCCGCCGTCAGCCTCCGATGCCGAGCTGGTCGACCTGATCACCTCTGAACTCGGCTCGGACTGGCCGCGACTTGTCGCCCCGGCGTTCGACGCCAAAAAAGCTGTGCTGCTTGATGATCGCTGGGCAAGCGCCCGCGAGGATCTGGTCAAGCTGTGGCTTGCTGACGAGGACGACATCGACGCGAATTGGGCGACGCTATCGCAAGCCTTCGAAGGATCCGGCCACACCGTGGCCACCCAGGCCGACTGGTGGCGCGGTCGCGCCCTGGCCGAGGGTCGACTCATCCACGCCGAGCTGTATGCGCGCATTGCTTCCGGCGCGGAGAGTCCCGACACAGGGCGCTACGCGGATGAGATCGCCGTCGTCACCGGCGCGTCCAAGAGCTCCATCGCCGCATCGGTGGTGGCCCAACTGCTCAACGGTGGCGCCACCGTCATCGCCACCACCTCCAAGCTCGACGACGACCGGCTCGGGTTTTACAAGTCGCTGTACCGCGATCACGCCCGTTTCGGCGCGGCGCTGTGGGTGCTGCCGGCCAACATGGCCTCCTACGCCGATATCGACGCACTCGTTTCATGGGTCGGCAACGATCAGAGCGAAAATCTCGGGCCGCAGGCGATCCATGTCAAGGACGCCCAGACTCCCACGATGCTGTTCCCCTTCGCCGCGCCACGGGTGGCAGGCGATCTTTCCGAGGCGGGCTCGCGCTCCGAGATGGAGATGAAGGTACTGCTGTGGGCCGTCGAACGGCTCGTCGGCGGATTGTCGGCCATCGGCGCCGAACGCGATATCGCCTCGCGGCTTCATGTCGTGCTGCCCGGTTCGCCCAACCGCGGCATGTTCGGCGGGGACGGCGCCTACGGCGAGTCCAAGTCGGCTCTCGACGCGGTCGTGACCCGCTGGGGCGCGGAGTCGTCCTGGGCTGCCCGGGTCACCTTCGCACACGCTCTGATCGGCTGGACCAAGGGCACCGGACTGATGGGTCACAACGATGCCATCGTCGATGCCGTCGAGGCTGCCGGCGTTACCACCTACACCACCGAACAGATGGCGGCGATGCTGCTGGGCCTGTGCACACCCGAGGCCAAGGTGGCTGCTGCCGCAGAGCCGCTGAAGGTCGACCTCACCGGCGGACTGGGTGACGTCGAACTCGATATGGCCGAATTGGCCGCCAAGGCTCGCGAGGAGATGTCACAGGATTCCGGTAGTGCGACCGACGAGGGCGGACCCGCGGCCGGCACCATCGCCGCGCTACCGTCCCCGCCGCGCGGTCATCGGGGGTCTCCGCCACCGGCCTGGGCCGATCTCGATATCGATCCAGCTGAGTTGGTGGTGATCGTGGGCGGCGCCGAACTCGGCCCCTACGGCTCATCGCGCACCCGGTTCGAAATGGAAGTGGAGAACGAGCTGTCGGCCGCCGGGGTGCTCGAACTGGCATGGACCACAGGTCTTCTCGCATGGGAGGACGATCCCAAGCCGGGTTGGTACGACACCGCGACCGGCGATCTGATCGACGAGGCCGACATCGTCAATCGCTATCACGATGCCGTCGTCGCGCGGTGCGGCATTCGCGAATTCGTCGCCGACGGCGCCCTGCACGCCGACCACTGCGCCGAACTGCTTGTCAGCGTCTTCCTGGATCGCGACTTCCAATTCGTGGTGTCCTCGGAGGCTGAGGCCCGGGCGTTTGAGCATGCAGACCCCGAGCGCACCGTGGTGCGCCCGATTGCCGACTCCGGTGACTGGGAGGTGATCCGCAAGGCGGGCACCGAGATCCGGGTGCCGCGCAAGGCGAAACTCTCCCGAACCGTCGGCGGTCAGATCCCCACCGGATTCGACGCGAAGGTGTGGGGCATCAGCGCTGACATGGCCGCATCCGTCGACCGGGTGGCGCTGTGGAACATGGTCGCCACCGTCGATGCGTTCCTGTCCTCCGGGTTCACACCCGCCGAACTCATGCGCTGGGTGCATCCCAGCCTGGTCGCCAACACCCAGGGCACCGGCATCGGTGGTTTGACCAGCATGCAGACGATGT
>Ga0164295_10001206_pt1 | contig 21419 bp, 15 predicted proteins | sample GEODES006metaG_FD_111798 | JGI IMG/M metagenome (GOLD analysis project Ga0164295, IMG submission 111798) | Oligotrophic lake water microbial communities from Sparkling Lake, Wisconsin, USA - GEODES006 metaG | ecosystem: Environmental > Aquatic > Freshwater > Lake | place: USA: Sparkling Lake... | reverse complement strand
GGCGCGCAAGGCTTCTTCTTCGCGTAGGCCTCGAGGAAGTCGGCCACCTGATGGACGAACGAATGCTCGTAGCCGATCGCCAGGCCCGGCACCCACCACTTGTCCATGTAGGGATGGTCGCTGTCGGTGACGTGCACGCTCTTCCAGCCCCGCATCGGGCCCTCGTCCTTGTAGTCAAACACCTGCAGGCGATGCAGATCGTGGAGGTCCCACTTCAGGCTCATGTTCTCGCCGTTGATCTCGAACGTGTAGAGGGCCTTGTGGCCACGGGCATACCGCGTGCTCTCGAAGAGTCCCAGCGAGCCATTCTTGAAGTGGCAGAGGAACGAGCAGGCATCGTCGATGCCGACCTTCTCCACCTTCCCGGTGAGTTGGTGCTTCCGCTCCTTCACGAACGTCTCGGTCATCGCCGTGACGTCGGCCACCTGGCCGTTGAGCCAGATCGCCGTGTCGATGCAGTGGGCGAGCAGGTCGCCGGTCACGCCGCTGCCGGCGGCGGCCGCGTCGAGCCGCCAGAGGGCCGCACCACCCTGGGGCAGGTCGGCGTTGATCGTCCAGTCCTGGAGGAACTCGGCCCGGTAGTGGAACACGCGGCCGAGGGCGCCGGAGTCGATGATCTGCTTGGCGAACGTCACCGCCGGGATGCGGCGGTAGTTGTACCAGACGGTGTTGGGCACGCCGGCCTTCTCGACCGCCTCGCACATCCGCTCTCCCTCGGCCACGTTCATCGACAGCGGCTTCTCGCAGAGGATCGCCTTGCCGTGCTTGGCAGCCTCGATGGCGATCTCGGCGTGGAGGTTGTTGGGCGTGCAGATGTCGATCGCGTCGATGTCGTCGGCCGCGACCAACTTCCGCCAGTCGGTTTCGACCCGCTTGTAGCCCCAGCGGTCGGCGAACGCCTGCGCCTTGCCGGCATCACGGGCCGCCACGGCCTGCAGCACCGGCAGGTACTCGAGGTCGAAGAAGTCCTTGACGCGGTTGTAGCCATTGGAGTGGGCGCGGCCCATGAAGCCGTAGCCGATCATGCCGATGCGGAGTTGCTTAGCCATGAGGAAGAGTCCTTGGTGTCAGGGTCGGCGTCGTCAGGAGTGGCCCGGCTCCGGGATGGCAGCAGTCTCGTCGCGGTGGGCCGCGGACGGCCCAAGGCTCCTCGAGCAGCCGCCAGTCCCGTCGCCTCGTCGCTCGGTGCACGAGAGACGTGACAACAGGACTCGGCGCTGGGTGACACTCGCGTGAGCGACTCCGGTCTCCTGGGGAAAAGAAAGTGAGGGTTATGCCCAGCCGTGGGCGTCGCGGACGGCGATCATGGTCTTGAGGATGGTGTTCCAGGTGTTAGGGTTTTCGAGCGTGGCGTTGGGGAACATGCAGCCGTCCCAGCAGATGTGGTGGATGCCGCGGTCGGCCGCGTCCTTGAGCCAGAGCCCCGAGCATTTCACGATGTCGAGTTTGCCGTTCGGGTCGTCGGCCGGGCAGTGCTTGCCCGTCTTGTCGTGCGACCCCGCACCGTGCACCTGGCCGTCGTTCTGGGCGACGTGGAAGTCGATCGTCCACGGCCGGAGTTTCTCGACCATCGCCTCGTAGGCCGGCCAAAACTCGGCGTCCGTGTAGCCCGCCTTCACGAGGGCGTGTTCCGGAGCGTTGTAGCCGAGGAGGTAGAGGTAGGTATGGGCGAGGTCGGCCTGGAAGCCGAGCGCCTCGGGCATCCCAACCTCCTCGAGCAGATCGAGCATGTCTTTCCAGGAGTGCATGCCCGCCCAGCAGATCTCCCCCTCGGCAGCCAGTCGCTGGCCGTTGTCTTTCGCGATCTTCGCCGCCTCGCGAAAGGTTTCGGCGATCTTCACGGTGTTGGCTTTCGGGTTTTCCCGCCACTTCGCCACGCCAAACTCGGCTGAGTCGATGCGGATCACGCCGTACTTCCGCACGCCCTGCCGCTCGAAGACCTTCGCGATCCGGCAGGCCATCTTCACGGCCGAGAGAAACTTCTCTCGGGCCGCCGCGTCGCCCATCGCCGAGTCACCCACCGTGCCCGGCCACACCGGGGCCACGAGTGACCCGACCGAAAACCCATGCCCTGCGATCGTGTCGGCGATTGCGAGCAGTTCCGAGTCACTCGCCTCAGGGTTCGTGTGAGGCAGAAACAGAAAGTAGTCGATGCCATCGAACCGCTGGCCATCCACGGTCGCGGCGGCCGTCAGTTCGAGCATCCGTTCCAGAGAGATCGGCGGCTCCTGGCCGGGATCGGTGCCCTTACCGACGAGGCCGGGCCACATCGCGTTGTGGAGTTTGGGGGCGGAGTGGGTCATCTGCGTTAGGTCCTCGGTTGGGCTATGTCAGATCACGCGAGATGTGCCGGGGCTGCCCGTGCCATCTCGCCGGACGTTCGCTGCGGTCTTCATGTCTTGCGTCCGTGCATGGGCAGGTCGGAGTGGACATCCGGGCCGAAGTAGCGGAGCGAGACAAGCGGGCCGGGGCCGGTGTTCTTCACCGTGTAGCCGGCCGTCGCGGCATCGGCCGAGATGAAGAGTTCGTCGGCTGTCATCTGGCCGAAGCGGATCAGGGTCGGCGTGGCCACGTCGTGGACGCCCACCGTGCCCTCGCCCTGCACCGTGATCCAGCCACTCGCGCCCGAGTCTTTCACCGTGATGCTCGCGCCCGGCTCGAGCGTGAGTTCCTTGGCGCTGAAGAGCTGCCGGCCGTCCACCTGGCCGTACACAATCCAGCGGTCTTGGGCGCCGCCGGCCGAGCGCTTCTCGTCGAGGATCGGCTCGAGGTAGTTGGCCTCCTTGAAATGCGTGTCGACGTTCTTCTCCCAGTCGAGCTGGCCGATGATGAAGTCGAGATCGTGGTGCTTCTCCTTGGGCATATCCTTGACCAGCAGGCTCCAGGGCACCGCCCGCCCTTCGACGAGCGACTGAAACATCGCGAACACGTCGCTGCCCCACTGCGGTTCGTAGGTCAGCAGGGAGCCGGGCGCATGGAGAACGCCGGGTGGAATCAGCCAGCCGGTGCCCCGCTTCAGCCGGTAGGCCTTGGCGAGGTCGATGATCCCGTTGTCGCCGCGGTTCCAGTTCTCGAGGCAGCGGCGGACGTCGTCCTTCGTGGTGCCTGGCTCCAGCCCCATGAAGGTGTAGGGGAAGTTGTTGTCGCAGTTGTTGTACTGCGGCGGAAAGTAGTAGCTCTCCGGCTTGCCTTCCTGGCCGACGAGCTTTGCGTCGTCGAACGACTGGTGCATGTGGTGCGGGATCGGCCCCATGTTGTCGAAGAACTTCGAGTACACGGGCCACTTCTTGTAGCGATCCCAGATCGCCTTCCCGACAAGCTTCGCGCCCCCCTCGCTCACCGCGTCGCGGAGCATGAATCGCTCGCCGCCGAACACGCACCAGGAGAGCCCCTCGTCGGGCACGCGGCCCTCGTTGGCGGCTTCGGTCGTGCTGGCGAACCAGCGCTCATCGATCCCGCCGCGGTCGAGGCCGTAGGCGTAGTAGTCGTCGGGGTGGAGGCGAACCCGCTTGCCGGGGTGGAGGAAGCTCCGCGGCACCCAAGTGGGCGAGAGCCTGAGGAGGCCCTTCCCGGCCTCCAGCGCCCGGTCGAGAGCGGCGGCCACGTTCGTGGCCTCGGGCAGGATCGCGGACGAGTTCGCGGTGGCCATGCAGTCCCCTTGAGTGCAACCGGAGCGCACGAGGCGCGGAACGCAAAGCCGCTGTTGTAAGGCTGCCTCGGCTGGGCCGCAAGCGCGCCGGGCCGCTGAAATGATGCGCGTTTTCACGCGGTGCGGTGGCGGCATACACTCGGATCCATGCGAAGCGGGGTAGTTGCTCGTGCCGCCATGGTCGCCATCTCCGTGGCCTGCTGGACCGGCGCGCCGCGGCCGTCGACCACGGTTCGTGCCGCCGAGGCCGCGGGCATCCATGCGATCGCCGACCGCGTGCTCGCCACCACGGTGAGCATCTCCTGCGACGTCGACGGCGGCTCGTTTACCGGTTCGGGTGCCGTGATCTCATCCGCCGGCCACGTGCTCACCGCCACCAGCGTGGTGCCCCGCGGGGCGACGCAGGTCACGGTGCTGTTTCCCGGCTTCATCCGCCGCCCGGCGGCGATCGTCGCCGTCGACGATGCCGTCGGGGTCACGCTCCTGAAGGTCGAGACAACCGGGCTGGCATCGCTGTCGCTGGCGTCAAACGTGCCCGAACTGGGCGAGGTGGCCTACACGGCCGGAGACGTCGACGACGTGATGCTCGCCAACGGCCGGGCCTCGTTCAGCCGGGGCGTGATCAGCGGTCTCTACGCGGTCGAACGGCAGGGAGAGGCGAGCTTTGCCGGGCGGGTGATCGAGACCACGGCGGCCGTCAATCCTGGATCGGACGGCGGCCCGCTGGTGGACCATGCGGGAAGGCTGTGCGGGGTCATCAGCCTCGCCGTGTCGCCGCGGCGGTGGCAGGGTGTCGCGGTGCCGAGCGCCACGCTGCTCGAGCGGTTCGAACCATTCGTCTCGGGCGTGCTTGGTCCGGGCACCGCGGCCGTTGCCGAGGGCGAGCCTCCGGCGTTCCTCCGCGGCCTGCGGCGGGCGGCGAGTTCGCTGGCGCCGCACCTGGTGGGGATCGAGGTGGGCCGAACCTGGCCGCCGGAGCAACTGCCGCAGGCATCGTGGCAGGACCATCGGCAGGCGCTGACCGGCTGGGATCAGCTTTCAGCACCGCAGCGGCGGCAGCGGTTTGCGGCCTTCGCCATCCGGTCGCGAACGCTCGACGTGAACCAGCTCCTGCGGCGGCCTCCTGGCGCGGCGACGGGGCTGATTGTGTCGGCTGATGGCTTCGTGCTCACGAGCCTCTTCAATGTTGGCGACGACACCGCCTTCGTCGCCGCACGCACCGGGCAGCCGCGGCGGTTCACGGCCGATGAGTCGCTGGAGAAGCTGGTCGCCGAGCCGGAAGGGGGCTTCGAGCAGCGGCCCAACACCGTGCGGCAGGTGACCGTGGTGCTCCCCGATGGTAGCCGCCATGCGGCGAAGGTGCATGCCCGGCACGAGCCGCTGGGAATCGCGCTGCTCAAGATCGACGCCCCCTCGCCCGCCTGGTTCGACCTCGTGGCCGCAGCCACGTCGCCGCAACTCGGCGACCACGTGGCGGTCATCGGATACCTCGCGCCGGGGTCCGATGGCATCACCCTCAATACCGGCGTCGTGAGCGCACCGTCGCGGACCCGTGGCTACCGCTTCCAGACCGACGCCCTGCTCAACTACGGCAACTCCGGGGGGCCGGTGGTCGATGCCGCCGGCAACCTGCTCGGGATGGCCACCGCGCCGATCGAGCCCGACACCGTCCTTGGCCGCGTCTTCACGCTGCCACAACTGATGCGGTGGACCCGCGCCCCCAACTCGGGCGTGGGCCTCGTGGCCCGCGCCGACCGGATCCGCGCCGTGCTCGATGACCTCAAGGGTGGCCGGTCGTTCGAGCGATTTCCCGGACCGTTCCTCGGCGTCCAGGCCGACGAGTCGCGGGCGCTCGGCGATGACGTCGCGATCGGCTTCGTGGCGGAGGGATCGCCCGCGGCGAAGGCGGGGCTGAAGAAGGGCGATGTGATCCTCTCCTACGACGGCGTCGACCTCAACGCCTGGCGGGAGCTCACCGAGCGGATTGCCGCCTCCAAGCCGGGGGATGCGATCGTCCTCGGGGTTCGCCGTAAGGGCTCAGGTCCGCGGCTGGTGATCGATGGCCGCGATATCGAGACGCTCGAAGACCTCGAGCGGTTCAAGAAGTCGCTCCAGCCGGGCCAGTCGTTCGAGGGCCTGCTCGCCACCGACGATGTTCGCGAGATTCGCGTCGTGTTGGGGGAGCTGAAATGACGTTTTCCTGGAGCCACCTCGGTGCGGCGATGATCAGCGTCGGAGCCGCAGCCGCCTTCGCGGCCGACGATTCCGCCGACCTCGCGGCGATCTGCGTGAAGGTGCGGCCCGCATTCGTGTTCATCGCCGGCGGCAGCGGCGTGGTGATCCGGCCCGACGGCCTGATGCTCACCAACGACCACGTCATCGAAGACCGCCGCCGCTTCGACGTGCGGCTCGGCGACGGGCGATCGTTCAAGGCGAAGGTCGTGGGCCGCGACGCGGTCGGCGATCTGGCGGCGCTGCAACTCGACCTGCCCGCCGGGGAGACGGTGCCGCACCTGCCGCTCGGGGATTCCGAGGCGCTGCGGGTCGGCGATGAGGCGATCGCCGTCGGCAACCCGTTTGCGCTCGGGGTGCTCGATCAGGCGCCGACGTTCACCGTGGGCATCATCTCGGCCGTGCACCACACGCAGGGTTCGTACACCGAGTGCATCGTCACCGATGCGGAACTCAATCCGGGCAACTCGGGAGGCCCGCTGATCAACATGGCCGGCGAGGTGGTGGGCATCAACGGCCAGATCAGCACCCGCTACGGCCTGCGGAGCAACACCGGCTTAGGCTTCGCGATCAGCGCCCGGCAGGTCGCGATGTGGCTGCCGCTGTTGGAGCAGGCGTCAGGGGGCGAGGTGAAGCATGCCCGGCTCGCCGGCGTGGAGTTTGAGAGCCGCGACCGCGAGACGGCGGCGAGCGTCACGGTGAAGGATGTGGCCGAGGGCTCGCCGGCCGCGGGGGCGGGCTTTCTCGCCGGCGACGCGATCGTGGCGATCGACGACGCGCCGGTGCCCAACGGCCACCGCTTCGCTGGCCTGCTCGGCATCTATCCCGAGGGTTCGCGGGCGGCGTTCCGGGTTCGCCGCGGCGAGGAAGAAGTCACGCTCGAGGCGGTGCTGACGGCGCCGCAGCGCTGCCGCACGGGCATCGACCTCGAGCGACCTCGGGGGGGCGACCTGCTTCCGGTGGTGGAGGCCGTCGAGGCGGGATCGTCGGCCGAGGCGGCGGGCCTGAAGCCAGGCGACGTCATCGTGGAGTTCCGGGGTCGCCGGCTCGAGTTCCCTACTCGAGATGCCCGCAAGCTCTTCGATCGGGCTCTGCGGACCACCATCAACGTCGACGACATCGTGCCGCTCACGGTTCGCCGCGGCACGACCGAGGTGGAGCTACGGCTGATCGCGAAGTGACGCCGCGTCGATCGCGGCGGCGAGTTTCTCGACCGAGCGGGGCGCCGAGCCTTCTGCCTTGTTGTTGATCGTGATGAATACCGCGCGGCCGCCGGCTGCGGCCCGGATCGCGAGCCGGGCGAGGGCCTCCCGCGTGGGCAGGTCTTCCTCGACGAGCCGGTCGAACGGAAAATAGGACTGCCTCGCCTCCTCGTAGCGGTGGCCGGCGTGGAGGTTCCAGCGGGCGACGAGCGGCAGCGGGCAGTCGTCGCGATCGAGGCCGAAGACCGCGGCCTGCTCGTCGACTAGCGGCATGCAGGCATGCACGGCAAGGCAGGGCACGGCGCCAGAGTCACGGAGCCCGGCGGCAAAACCTGGGCAGGCGAGTTCGGGATTGCGGACCTCGACGGCGAGCGTGACTGCCGCCGGCGTCCGGCCGCGGAGGACCGCCATGAAGGCGGCGATCCGGGCTGTGATCCGCGGCACGTCGGCCATGAGCCGCCGGCCGAGCGGTGGAAACTGAAACACGAGCGGCCCCGCCTTCGCGCCGAGCCCCGTGAGTGCCGGCCCGAGGAACGTGGCCGCTGCGGTTGCGGCATCGAGGAACGAGGGATTGTCGCGGGCCGCCTCGCCGCTGCCCGGCTTTCGGAGCACCGGATCGGTGAACGCCGCCGGCGCCTTGACCACGAACCGAAACCGCTCGGGTACGTGACGGGCGTAGGCCGCAAACTCGTCGTGGGTGAGGGGCGCGTAGAACGTGCGGTCGAGGCTCACGGTGCGGAGGAGCGGATGCGCGGCGTAGGCGGCGAGCCCGTGGCGGGCGAGCTGCTGCTCGGTGGCCGGCTTGCCATTCCGCAACGCAAACACGAGGCCCGTCCAGCCCGGAAACGACCAGCTCGAGGTGCCCAGGTGGATCGCCGTCGGCAGCCGCTCGCCGAGCCGCCGGACGGCGTCGTCCACGACGGCCGGGTCGACCGCATCGGTGTCGGCAAACAGCAAGCGTTGCGGGTTCTCGGCCATGCGTTTGAGGAATGGCGACAGCTGGAATCACTACCCGGGGCGACAGCATTCCATAGAATAGCGTCACTCTTTCCGGTGAGCGTTGGGAGAGCCATGCCCTGGGTGGCGGATCCGCCCGATGCCCGGCCGCGGCGGCGGTGCGGCGGAAGCGACGTTTGAGAGTGAATCATGTGCTGCCGCTGGTAGCGGCCGCCGCGGGTGTGCGACACTGGGTGAGATTCAGGAGATTGCCGCCCATGCCGCCGTGCCTCGCCGCCGTGCTCGCCGCATTCGCCGTCGTGGCATCGACGGCGGCCGCCACCGTCGGCGGCATCGAGCGATTCGACTGGAGCCGCCGCCAGATGCGGAGCAGCGGCACGTGATGCAGTCCGATCATGCGGCCGTGCGGAGTGGCCTTGCCGACCTTGCCCGAAAGCTCGAGGGCGAACTCGCTGTCGACCTCCTGACGCGGACGGCCTATTCGACCGACGCCTCGGAGTATCAGGAGCGGCCGCTTGCGGTGGCCTGCCCGAAGTCGGAGGGCGACGTCCGTGAACTGGTGCGGTTCGCTGCTGAGCACCGCGTGGGGCTGATCTCTCGGGCCGCTGGCACGTCGCTGGCCGGACAAGTGGTGGGGGGTGGGATCGTGGTCGATCTCGGCCGGCACCTCAACCAGATCGTGTCGCTCGACGTGGAGCAGCGGCGGGTTCGCGTGCAACCCGGGGTCGTGCGGAACGAACTCAACCGCATGCTCGCACCGCACGGCCTGTTTTTTGCCCCGGAGACCTCGACCGCCAACTGGGCGATGATCGGCGGGATGGTGGGCAACAATTCCTGCGGCTCAAACTCCATCGCCTACGGCTCGACCCGCGACCATCTGCTGTCGGCCCGCGGCTTCCTCGCCGACGGCTCTGAGGTGACGTTCGGTCCGCTCACGACCGCCGAGTTCGCGGCCGCGTGCGACGGACCTGAGGGGCTCGAGGCCAGCATCTACCGTGAGGTCCGCGGCATCCTCGGTGACGAAGCGACCCGCCAGCTCGTCCGCGACGCGTTTCCCAGGCCGGAGGTCACTCGCCGCAACACCGGCTATGCCCTCGATGCCCTGATGCGGGCGTCGTGCTTCGATCCCGGAGTCGACGACAACTTCACCATGTGCCGGCTGCTGGCCGGTTCCGAGGGCACGCTGTTCGTGGGCGTGGAGTTTGAGCTCAACCTGATGCCCCTGCCTCCCCCCGGGGCTCTGCTCGTCGTGCACTGCGGGACCATCGACGAGGCTCTGCGGGCGGCGGTGGTGGCGATGCGGCACCGTCCCACGGGCTGTGAGCTGATCGACGACACGATTCTCGAGTGCACGAAGGCCAACCTCGAGCAGTCGCGGAACCGCGACTTCGTGGTGGGCGAACCGGCTGCGGTGCTGGTGGTCGAGCTCCGCCACGACTACCGGCCCACCCTCGAGGCACTCCTCGAGCGGCTCGAGAGCGAGCTTCGCGAGGCCGGCCTCGGCTACGCCTATCCGGTGCTCTTCGGGAGCGACGGCGACAAGGTCTGGGAGCTGCGGCGGGCCGGGCAGGGGCTCGTCAACAACGTGCCCGGCGATGCCAAGCCCCGCGAGATCGTCGAAGACACGGCCGTGGCCGTCGAGGACCTACCCGCCTACGTCGCCGAGTTCGACCGGCTACTCGCCGAGAAATACGGCATCGGCTGCATCCACTACGCCCATGCGGGCGCCGGCGAACTCCACCTCAGGCCGCTGTTTGACCTCCACTCCCCGGCCGGCCTGAAGATGTTCCGCGACGTGGCCACCGACGTGGCGGCGCTGGTCAAAAAATACCGCGGCTCGCTCAGTGGTGAGCACGGCGACGGCCGGCTTCGCGGTGAGTTCATCCGCTCGATGGTGGGCGACGCCTGTTACGACCTGTTCGTCCGCGTGAAGCGGGCCTTCGACCCGCAGGGCATCCTCAACCCCGGCAAGATCGTCGACACGCCGCCGATGGATACATCGCTCAGGATCCTGCCGGGCGAGCCGGCGGCCGCGCACGAGACCGTGTTCCGTTTCGCCGACACTGGTGGCGTGCTGCGGGCGGCCGAGAAGTGCACGGGTGTCGGCCAATGCCGCAAGTCGCACCTCATCGGCGGCACGATGTGCCCCAGTTACATGGCGACCCGCGACGAGACCCACACCACTCGGGCCCGGGCCAACGTGCTGCGGCAGGCGCTCTCCGGCCCGCGCGAGGAGGCCAATCCGTGGGTGCGGCCCGAACTCGCGGCGGTGATGGATCTGTGCCTGTCGTGCAAGGCCTGCAAGAGCGAGTGCCCGTCGAACGTCGACATGGCCCGCCTCAAGGCCGAGTGGCAGCAGCATTGGCACGATGCCCACGGGGTGCCACTGCGGACGCGGATGGTCGCGGACTCGGCGGCCATGCTCAGGCGGGCGGCGACCGTTCCCTGGGCCTACAACCTGCTGGCCACGACTCCCGGCGTCTCCCGCATGCTCAAGATGGTGGCCGGGTTTTCGCCGCGGCGGTCGCTGCCGACGCTCCCTCGGACGACGGTCTCGGCGTGGCTCGCTCAGCGGCCGCCCCGCGGCCCGGCGACGCATGGACGCGTGCACCTGTTCGTCGACGAGTTCACCGACACGCTCGACGCCGAGGTCGGTATCAAGGCCGTGGAGCTGCTCGAGGCGCTGGGCTACGAGGTGGTGGTGCCGCGGCACGTCGACAGCGGGCGGGCCCAGCTCTCCATGGGGCTCGTTCGCGAGGCCCGCAGCCTGGCCGCCACCAACGTGGACCTGCTCGACCCGGTCATCACCGACGACGCGTTGCTCGTGGGCATCGAGCCTTCGGCGATCCTCTCCTTCCGCGACGAGTATCCAGACCTCGTGCCCGAGCCACTGGCGTTGCCGGCCCGGAGGCTCGCGGGCCGCACCCTCCTGATCGACGAGTTTCTGGCTCGCGAAGCCCGCCGCGGACGGATTGCCGCCGAGTCGTTCACGGCTGATGCCCGCCAGGTGGCCCTCCACGGCCACTGCCATCAGAAGGCGCTGTCGAGCATCGAGGATTCCGCGGCCGTGCTCCGGCTGCCGGCCAACTACACCGTCGAGGTGATTCCCAGCGGCTGCTGCGGCATGGCGGGCTCGTTCGGCTATGGCCGCGACCACTTCGACGTCTCGATGAAGATCGGCGAACTGGTGCTGCTGCCGTTCGTGCGGCGGGCGGCCCGCGACACGCTGATCGCGGCTCCGGGCACGAGTTGCCGCCACCAGATCAAGGATGGCACCGGCCGCCTGGCCCTGCATCCGGTCGAGATTCTCCACGCGGCGCTCGCCCGCCCTACAATCCGGCGATGAGCAGCCCCACGATCGTCTGGTTTCGACACGACCTCAGGCTCGACGACAATCCGGCGCTGGCCGCCGCGGTCGCCCGGGGGCCCGTCGTGCCCGTGTTCATCTGGGCACCCGAGGAGGAGCATCCCTGGGAGCCCGGCGCCGCGTCTCGCTGGTGGCTGCACCAGTCACTCGAGAAGCTCGCGGCGGCGCTGGCGAAGGCCGGAGCGCCGCTGGTGATTCGTCGCGGCCCGTCGCTCGAGACGCTTCGCACCCTTGCCCAGGAGTGCGGCGCGACCCACGTCGCCTGGAACCGCCGGTACGAGCCGGCCGTCGTGGCGCGAGACACCACGATCAAGCAGGCGCTCACGGAGGGCGGCCTCGGGGCGGAGAGCTTCAACGGGGGTCTGCTGTTCGAGCCGGTGCGGGTCGCGACGAAGGAGGGCAAGCCGTATCAGGTGTTCACCCCGTTCTGGCGGGCGCTCCTGACCAAAGACGAGCCGGCCGTGCCGACGGCCGCGCCGAAGAAGATTGCGACGGTGACGCGGCCACCGCGGGGCCTCACGATCGAGTCGCTCGATCTCCTGCCCGCGATCGACTGGGCGGGCACCATGCGGACGATGTGGTCGCCCGGAGAGGCGGGAGCTGCCAAGCGGCTCGACCGGTTTCTCGAGAAGGCGCTCGACGGGTATTCGGCCGGTCGTGACCGGCCCGACCGTGAGGGCACCAGCAGCCTCTCGCCGCACCTGCACTTCGGCGAGATCTCGCCGCGGCGGGTCTGGCATGCGGTCCGCGGGGCGGTTGGCGGCACGCCCGTGGCGAAGCTGGCCGCGGGGGGCCCGGAATGCTACCTCCGTGAACTCGGCTGGCGGGAGTTCGCCAACCATCTGCTCTATCACTTTCCGCACACCGCCAACGCACCGCTGCGGTCCGACTACGCCCGATTTCCGTGGGCCAACGACCCCGTCGGCCTGCGGGCCTGGCAGCGTGGGCACACCGGGTTCCCGATCGTCGATGCCGGCATGCGGCAGCTCTGGGGCACGGGGTGGATGCACAACCGCGTGCGGATGATCGTGGCGAGTTTCCTCGTCAAAGACCTGCGGATTTCGTGGCTGGAGGGAGCCCGCTGGTTCTGGGACACGCTGGTCGACGCCGACCTCGCCGCCAACACGCTCGGCTGGCAGTGGGCCGCCGGCTGCGGGGCCGATGCCGCGCCCTACTTTCGGATCTTCAACCCCACGAGCCAGCAGGAGAAGTTCGACCCCGACGGAGCCTACGTGCAGGCGTGGGTCGACAGATCGAGCGGCTACCCGGAGCCGATCGTCGATCACGCCGCGGCGCGGAAGCTGGCGCTGGAGGCGCTCAAGACGGTGTCGCGAGGACGCGAGTAGTGGCCACGCCCCAGCGCGGTCGGCCGTCGTACACGCCGCCGTCGTAGGTGCATTTATTTACCCGCACCCTCACTTCTTGATGGCTGCCTGAAGGGCCCGCACGTCCTGCAGCGCGTCTTTCTGCTGCTCGGGATCGGCGATCTTGCCGGTCGTCTTCTCGGCCTCGGCCGCCAGCGCGGCGGCAGCCTTCTTATCACCGGCGGCGTTCGTAGCGTTGCCCACGGCGATCAGCGCGTAGGCCTTGTTGGCCGAGCCGTCGATCTGCCGGGCGGCCCCTGCCGCCTCCACGAGCAGCGCCGCTGCCTTGTCCTTCGCGCCGCTCTTCGCATGCACGTTGGCGGCTGCAGCCAGTGCCTCGGCTTTTGGTCGGAGGTCGGTGAGCGATGCGGCGAGTGTCTCGAGTTTCTCGATCACCGGCGTGGCATCAGCGGCCAGATTGGCGTTGGCATAGCCGAGCGCCACCGCTGCGAGTGCCTGCGGACGGAAGCGTTCAGCCACCTGGTCACCCGAGGCGATGGCCGCCGCCTTGGCGAGCGTCTCCTTGGCCTTGGTGGCATCTCCCAGCCCGGTCTCCCGCGACCCGTAGACCACGCCTATCTTCGCCAGCAGGTCGGTCTGAGCGACGGCGTCGGTCATCGTGTCGGCCAGCACCAACGCCCGGTCAGCCACCTCACGGGCGGGCTTTTTGTCGCCCAGCATGACGTAGGTCGTGGCGATGTCGACCAGCCGCGGGCCACACACGGTCGGATCGGCGTCGGTGCCGATCGTCTTGCGGGCCTCGGCGAGGGTTTTGCCGGCGCCGGTCTTGTCGCCCGACTTGAACTGCAGGCGGGCGATCTTGGCCAGTTCCCGGGCCTGTCCGCCGGGCGTGGTGTCGCCGCGGGCCTTGGTGATTCGCTCGGCGATCGTCAGCGAAGCCCTCTTCTTCGCGTTGCTGCAGCCGCTGAGCGGGGCCACGAGCATGAGGCTGGAGAGCAGGGTGACCAGGCACGTGGCGATGTGGGTGGACCGCGACATGGGCGATGAACTCCGGGCGACGGGAAGGCGGGCTGGTCAACTCGGGCAGGCGGGCGCGGGCGGATCGGTCGTCAGAACTTGAGCCGGGCCCGCTGCAGGCGGGCATGCAGTTCGGCCATCAGGTCGTCCTCGACGGTCTCGTCCTCCGCCTCGTAGGTCACCGAAAACCGCAGATAGGCTCCGCAGTCGTCCCAGGGCACCGTGGAGATCGAGAGATCGTGGATCAGAAACTGGCTGGCGTCCTGTGCCGTGGCGAACCCACGATCCCCCGCCCCCTTTGGGCTCCGGGTGTAGAGGAAGTAGGTGCCCCCCGGCATCTCGCACTCAAAGCCCGAGGCCCGCAGCACGCCCACGAGTTTTTCGAGCCGGCGGCGGTACTTCTCCCGCACCATCCGCGGGATCTCGGGGTCAGCGAGGGCGGCGGCGGCGGCCTTCTGGATCGCCATGAACTGGCCAGAGTCGCAGTTGTCTTTAATGTCGGCGAAGGCCCGCACGATCCGCTCGTGGCCGCAGACCCAGCCCATCCGCCAGCCGATCATGTGGAAGCCCTTCGACATCGAGTGGACTTCCACACCCACGTCCTTCGCGCCGTCGACCGACAGGAACGACAGCGGCTCGTCGTCGTAGGAGAGCATGATGTGGGCGGCATCCTGCACCACCACCACGCGCTGCCGGTGGGCAAAGTCGACCACCCGCTTGTAAAACTCGCGAGTGGCGGTTTTGCCGGTGGGACTATTGGGGTAGCAGAGCACGAGCATCTTCGTCTTGGCGAGCACGTCGGCCGGGATGCCGTCGAGGTCGGGATAGAAGTCGTTCTCCGGAAGAAGGGGCAGCCGGTGCACGACGCCGCCGTACCACCGCGTGGCGGTGCCGGCCACCGGATAGCCAGGCACGGTCATCAGCGTGACGTCGCCGGGGTCGATGAAGGCCGCAGGCAGCATCGCGTAGGCGGTCTTCGACCCGATGCAATGGTTGACTTCGATGACGGGGTTGAGCGACACCCCAAACTCCCGCTGCATGAAGGCCGCCGCGGCTTCCTTGAAGGCTGCGATCCCGTTGTCCGCGTAGCCGCGGTTCTCGGGACGGTCGACCTCCTTCTTCATCACGGCCCGCACGTTGGCGGGCGCCATCTCGTCGTTTTCGCCGATGCCGAAGTCGAGCATCCGCCGCTCGGGGTGATCGGCCAAGGCTTGCCGCTTGGCACGCTTGATCAGTTCGAACTTGTAGATCTCGGTGCCCTTGCCGAACGTCGCCCCGCCGATCCGCTGGGCGAAACGGTCTTGGAACCAGGGGTCGGCGGGTTCTGCGGCGGCGGTCGCGGTGGACATCGTGGCGGTGGCTTCCTGGAGAGGCGGGAGTGTGGAAATGCGGCGGTCGAGGGCAAGATAGTCGTTTGGCGTTCGGTTTCCAACGGTTTTTCGTGGGACGGCGGGCGACTTGAGGTGGGGGCCGGGGCGAAAGTCACACTCGACGTCGGCGTTGGCGAACGACCGCTCCCGGCCCTCGTGGTGGATCCTGCGGGTGATATCAACCAGGGCGTCTCCCTGACGGCTACCGAGGCAGCGTTCGCCGCCTATGGTTGAGGCTCACGAGGGTCGCAGCCGGCATGGTCGCCGACAGGGGCCCAGCGATGAAAGAAGGGAAAGCGACATGAGCGGCGGCACGTACGTGATTGCGGGGGGCAGCAGCGGCATCGGACTCGAACTAGTCCGGCAGTTGGCCCCGACGGCGGCACGGATCGACGTCTGGTCCAGGGAGGTGCACGACCTCGAGCCGGGAGGTGTCGTCCGGCATGCCGCCTGCGATTTCAGCGCCGTCGACGGCCCGCTGCCGGAACTGCCCGACGAGATTTCGGCCGCCGTCTACTGCCCGGGAACGATCACGCTGCGGTCGTTCCGCAGCCTGCAGCCCGCCGACTTCCGGCAGGATTTCGAGCTCAACCTGATCGGGGCGGTGCGATTCCTGCAGGCCTGTCAGTCGCGGCTTCAGGGCATCGACGGCCAACCGGCGAGCGTGGTCTTGTTCAGCACCATCGCCGTATCGCAAGGGCTGCCGATGCACGCCTCGGTGGCGGCGGCGAAGGGGGCGGTCGAGGGGCTCGTGCGTTCGTTGGCCGCGGAGTGGGCGCCGAAGATCCGCGTGAATGCGATTGCGCCGGCCCTCACCGACACGCCCCTGGCCGGCCGACTGCTCTCGTCCCCGGAAAAGCGGGAGGCCATGGCGGCCCGCTATCCGCTGAAGCGGATCGGCACGGCGTCTGACGTGGCGGTGCTGGCGAGGTTTCTGCTGTCGGCGGAGAGCAGTTGGATGACCGGGCAGGTCGTGAGCCTCGACGGCGGGATGTCGACGCTGCGGGTGTGAGACGGCTGCTTCGCGAGCAGTCGTCCCAAGCCCTGCGATGCACGTCTGGCCAGCGGCCACTCGAGTGGGCCCAAGATCTGGGGCGAGATCCGGGGCGAGACCGTGTTCGACGTACGTGTATCGCCCGCTCGGCGTCAGCAAAGGTCGCCGCTTCGCGGTCCTTCGGTGTGTCGCCGGGCATGCAGGCGGTCGAGCGCATCCGGAGCTTCGAGCCGGAGCGGCGAGTGGCCGAGGTATCGCTCGGCCATCTCCCGGCGGCCGCGGGAGAGGAGCGTCGCGTAGACGTGCAGTTCGAAGTGCAGTCGCAGCCGCCGCTCCGCCTCGGCCTCACCGCTGGCCCGCAACACGCCCATCAGAGCCTCGGCCGTCGAGAGGTGTGTCGGCTCCGGTTGGTCCCGCAGCCAGTATCGGCTCGGTTCCGCGGTGGCATCGGGCAGCCGCACACGCCGTCCGAGGCCCTCGATGCTCCGAAGCATCTCGTTCGCCTGACGCCACGTGCCATCGAGCAGCACCACCCGCGGGCCGTCGCCACCCGCGGCCTGGGTGGCACTGGCCGGAAGCGGATCACCAGACGGATGAAGGATCCAGAGCTCGCAGTGGGGGTCGGCCGTCTCGAGGGGAAAACCAGAGGCGGGGAAAAACCGGGTCGCCCGCTGATAGACGTGGCTGATGGCACCTGCCACTGCCCGTGTCACCAGCATGCCGGTGCTGGAGGGTCTGTGCTGCTCGCCGCGGTGGATCAGCACATGAACGCGAAGTCTGGTGTCGAGCGGGGGAATCGCGTCGCAGATGCACCAGCGCGGCGGCAGGTTGCATCGAGGGCATCGGGCGGCACCGGCGAGTACGACGCTCCGTCCCATGCCAAAGTCACCAGGTGTCCTCTATGCTCACCAGTCGTGAGGCTGCGTGGGAATCATAGTCATCAGTGAGGCAATCCATGGTGGAAATCCTGCCCGGACGCTACCGGCACTACAAAGGCAACGAGTACACGGTGCTCGGCGTGGCCCGGCACAGTGAGACGCTCGAAGAGGTCGTCGTCTACCGGCAGGAGTATGGTGATCGAGGCCTCTGGGTGCGGCCGGCGTCGATGTTCGCCGAGAGGGTGAACCTCGCTGGCACTTCGGTGCCGCGGTTCGCCCTCCTTCGTGTGGAGTCGAAAGCTCCCGTCTAAAGATCGTTGTCTTCTTCTGGCCATGAGGGCTCAAGCGCATTCGACTTCCGTGTATCGCCGGCTCGGGGGTGGCAAAATTCACCGCCACGGACCCGGATGGAGCCGCCGTCTTCCTTGAACTTGCCGGAATGGCTGCTCTCGAAGCAGACAAACATACCCGGCCAGTATTCCTCGAGGCCGTATTCACCCTCGTCGGGATGGTCGTCGCCCGTGATGACGGCATGGGTGAAGCAGCCGGCACGGAAGCCAAAGCTCGGCCCAATCGATTCGGGAAACGCTTTCTGGGATCTCCAAGACGGGACCAACCGGTTTCACGCGGCTCACGAGTCGTTCAGCAGTTCGGCCATGCTTGCGGAAGTGCCATTGGCCGGCCTATCCTTTGATCGCTCAAGCATCAGAGTCGACGAAGGACCTTCCATGCGGCAAACGTCAGAATCAAGTCCGCGTCTCACCCTCAATCCACACGTTGATTTGCCGGAAGGTGCTCGTCCTCTGCGTATCAATCTGCCTTATCTGATCGTGATCGGAGCAGTTCACCTACTGAGTTTGCTGGTGCTGGACCCCTGGTATTTCAGTTGGGCGGGCGTTCTGTCACTGGTTTTCGGCTATTTCCTGTTTGGCATTTTGGGCATCACAGTCGGGTTTCATCGATTGCTCAGCCATCGAAGTTTTGAGTGCCCGAAATGGTTTGAGTATTGCTTGGCATTGCTGGGTACCTGTTGTCTTCAGGAGTCCGCCGTCTGGTGGGTATCGGTGCATCGCCGTCACCATCTGCATACGGATGATCAGCCCGATCCGCATACGCCGAAGGCCGGCATGCTGTGGAGCCACATTGGCTGGTTATTGCTGGTCAATCGCGAAAGCTCACGCAAAGAAACGTATCACCGCTTTACACGCGATTTGACACGCCAAGTTTTTTATACCTGGACCGATAATAAGCTGGTGATGTCGCTGATTGTTGCCATTCACATGCTTGTTTATTTTGCCGTCGGATTTGGCTTGGGCTGGCTACCGCAGGGAGATGGAGACAGTGGAGTTCGCATGGGATCGAGTCTGATCGTCTGGGGTGTTTTCCTGCGAACCGTCTTGGTGATGCACGCCGCTTGGTCCATAAACTCCATCACGCATTTGTGGGGATATCGAAATTACGACGTGCCGGATGACAGCCGCAACAACTGGATTCTGGGTTTATTGGTTCATGGCGAAGGCTGGCACAACAATCATCATGCGAATATCAACTCGGCACGCTTTGGCCGCAAATGGTGGGAATTTGATACAGGCTATTTGACGATTTGTTTGCTGCAAAAAATCGGGCTGGCTCGCAACGTGGTGAGTCACTAGACCTTGCCGCGCGAACTCGCGAAATTTGAACGGCAGGGTAATCGATGAGGTACTCCCGCCGCTCGATGCGGCCGTGCCCGCGGTCGGTCTTCTTGCGGCCTTGTGTTCGACGATTTCGTCCGCGAAGCCCGGCTGCTGAATGAGCCGGTTGATGAGCCCCTGACCAGAGCCGCCGACGGCTGACCGGCCCACCGACCCGAATGTCGTCCTACCGCCACGAAAGCGCCGGCATCGCTACCACAGGATGTTCGCAAGAGGCCTGTCGTGAGTAGCGTTATGCGACGAAACCATGAAGTGGATCAGCATCGCCATGTGCCAGGAGAAAAGCCCCTCCTGGCAGGCTCGTGAGTTCATCGATGAATCAACCGCCCACTCCACTGTCGGCCGCCGTGCTGGCCCGCCGCAACGTGCCGCTGTTCGTGGCGTTTCGAATCCTGTTCAACATGCGGTTTTATTATCCCGTCTTCATGATCCTGTTTCTTGATTTCGGGATCACCCTCGAGCAGTTCGGGCTGCTCAACGCCGTGTGGGCGGCGGCGATCGTGCTGCTGGAGGTGCCTTCGGGGGCGCTGGCCGATCTGGTCGGCCGGCGACGACTGCTGGTGGCGGCGGCCAGCCTGATGGTGGTGGAGATGCTCCTGCTCTGCCTGGTGCCGGTACCGTCTGTCTGGGTCTTCCCCGCGCTCCTGCTCAATCGGATCGTGAGCGGTGCCGCCGAAGCCTTCGCCTCGGGTGCCGACGAAGCGCTCGCCTACGACTCACTCCAGGCCGCCGGGCACGCCGCCCAGTGGCCGCAGGTGCTCGAACGCCTCATGCAGGCGAGAGCCGTGGTGACGATTGCAGCGATGGTGACCGGAGGGCTGGTCTATGATTCCCGGCCACTCAATGCGGTGGCGGCGGCGCTCGGCCTGCCAGCCACCCTCACGGCAGCCGACACGTTCCGGCTGCCGGTGTGGCTTACGCTCGGGTCAGCTCTGGGAGCCGTGGGCGTGACGCTCGCGATGCGAGAGCCACCCCGGGAAGGCCCTGCCCCGGCAGCCGGCCTGCTGGGGCCATTTCGGCAGACGCTCTCGACCGGCGGCTGGATCATTTCCCATCCGCTTGTGCTCGTCGTGATCCTGGCTGGCGTGCTGTGCGATCAGCCGATCCGGCAGTTGCTGGTCGTCTCGAGCGAAATCTATCGGCAGATCGAGATTCCCGAGCCGGCCTTCGGCTTCGTTGCCGCGGGATCGGCGGCCGTGAGCCTGCTGGCCGCGGGGCCGATCCGCCGCCTGGCGATGCGGACCAATGCGTGGCAGAACTTTCTCGTGCTCATCGCCGTGACACTCATCGGCCTCGTAGGCACCGGCTGCTTCGTGCCGTGGTGGGGTGCGCTGTTCGCCATGCTGCTCTCGCTGGTCATCAGCATGGTCGTGTTCCTCCAGAGCCATTATCTCAACCAGATCGTTGGGTCTGATCGACGGGCAACGGTGCTCAGCTTCCGTGGACTCGCGGTCAACGTGAGCTACGGCCTGATGAGCCTCGCCTTCGCCGGCGCGGTGGCGGGGGTTGAGGCGGCCGGCCTCACCGGCAGCCAATCCGCGGCCGCTGGTGCGGCTCCTGAGATGCCCGCCTTCCGGTGTGTGGTCGGCCTGCTGCCACTCTTTTTTCTCGTCACCTGCGGCCTGTTTCTCACCTGGGCGTTTCGCACCGTCCGCGACCGCAGCCCCTTCCGCCACGCCGGCGGGTTCGGCGACGATCTGAAAACGTGAGAAATGAACCGCGGGGATCGACGAACGCGGGGGGCCGTTGGCCGTGCTCTCGTTCGAGCAGGCAGCGGGTCAGCGCTTCGTCGCCTTCGAGGTCGCCATCTGCGGACGCTTGACGAAGTAGACCTTCGGGTCGTCAATCACCCACGGTGTGCTCCAGGTCCGCCCATCGTCCTGGGTGCAGACGTTGAAGAAGAACGTCTTCAGCAACTCCGTGCGGTAGCCGTAGGGGAACTGCGAGGTGATGTGGTCGTCCATCGTCAGCTCGTCCACGCCGGGGCTGGCAAAGTAGTGCACCATGCCGTCTGGCGTGAACGACATGCCGAGCGTCCACCACCCGAGTTGCTCGATCCGGGGCCCACGGATCTCGCCGCCGTTGCGGCCGCTGCGGACCCGGATGTAGCCGCCGTCTTCCTTGAACTTGCCGGAATGGCTGCTCTCGAAGCAGACGAACATGCCCGGCCAGTATTCCTCGAGGCCGTATCTACCCTCGTCGGGATGGTCGTCGCCCGTGATGACGGCATGGGTGAAGCAGCCGGCACGGAAGCCAAAGCTCGGCCCGGTGCGATTCTCCCACTGCTCGAACGGCGGCATGTACACGCGGACGGTGATGCTGGGGCTGTCACCGACTGACATGCTGCGGCCGGTGTACTTCGAGAGGTTGTAGATCAAATCGTCCTGCTGCATCTGGTAGGTGACGCGGTTGGGAATGCCGCCGTGGAGTGTCGCAACGAGGAGACCATGCTCGCTCCCCTCCAGGCCGGGCGCAGGGAGGTCGACCCGCTTGACGACGTCGGGCGTGCCCCGCTTCGGGCCTTCGAACCAGCGGCCGTTCGTGCTCTTGCCGAGCGGGCCCCGCATCCGCTTGTCCTGCTCTTCCGAACTCTTGGGAAGGTTGTAGCGCCACGACCACTTCTCGTCCTCGAAATCGTCGACCACGTTCTTGACGAGCGAGCCGGTGCCGGGCAGCAGCACGGGCTTCTTCGGAGCCGGTGGTTGCGTCGCGACCGGCGTCGCGGCTGGGGCGG
>Ga0164295_10001205_pt1 | contig 21431 bp, 20 predicted proteins | sample GEODES006metaG_FD_111798 | JGI IMG/M metagenome (GOLD analysis project Ga0164295, IMG submission 111798) | Oligotrophic lake water microbial communities from Sparkling Lake, Wisconsin, USA - GEODES006 metaG | ecosystem: Environmental > Aquatic > Freshwater > Lake | place: USA: Sparkling Lake... | reverse complement strand
GGCATGAGCCTGCCGGAGTTGTTCGGCAAAGGCTATCTGGCGATCACCGTCGACCAGGCCACATCCGATGAACGCTGGCAGGGCATCGTGCCGCTGGAAGGCCACAGCCTCGCTGCCGCGCTGGAAGGCTGGTTCGGCCAATCCGAACAATTGCCGACGCTGATGCGCATCGGCGTGGCCGGCAGCGCCCAAACCGGCTGGCTGGCCGGCGGCCTGATCGTCCAGCATCTGGCCCGCGCCGAAATCGGCGGGGAGCGGCTCGATGCCGGCGACCAGCATCCGGATTGGGAGCATGTCGCGGCGCTGGCCGGCACCACCAGTGCCGAAGAATTGACCGATGCCGATCTGACCGCGGAAGCCCTGCTGTGGCGATTGTTCCACGAAGAGCAGGTGCGCGTGGTGCCGGGGCCACGGCCGGTGAAGGGCTGCCGCTGTTCGGCGGCGCATATCCGCGACGTGCTGATGCGCTTCCCCGAAACCGAACGCATCGACATGCGTGACGACAAGGGCCTGATTTCGGTGGACTGCCAATTCTGCAGCCGCGTGTTCGCGATTGCGGCCTGAGCAATGGCAGGCAAGCTGGCCGTCATCCTGCTGTCAGGCGGGCTGGATTCGACCACGGTCGCCGCCATCGCCAAGGCGCAGGGCTGGCGCATCCTGGCGCTGACCATCGATTACAACCAGCGCCACCGCATCGAGCTTGACCATGCCGCCCGCGTGGCTGCCGCCCTGGGCGCCGAACGCCATATCGTGCTGCCACTGGATCTGACCGGCTTCGGCGGATCGGCGCTGACGGCCGATATCGATGTGCCGAAGGATGGCGTGATGCCCGGCATTCCGGTCACTTATGTGCCGGCACGCAATACGATTTTCCTGTCGGTGGCGCTGGGCTGGGCCGAAGCGGCCGGCGCGCGCGACCTGTTCATCGGCGTCAACGCGCTGGATTTCAGCGGCTACCCCGATTGCCGCCCCGAATTCATCGCGGCGTTCGAAACCATGGCCAATACTACCACCAAGGCCGGCGTGGAGGGTGATCGTTTCCGCGTGCACACGCCGCTGATGGCGCTCGACAAGGCCGGGATCATCGCGGCGGCGCATGCGGTGCAGGCCCCGCTGCACCTCACCTGGTCCTGCTATGATCCGACCCCGGAAGGTCGCCCCTGCGGCGCCTGCGATAGCTGCCGCCTGCGCGCCAAGGGCTTTGCCGAAGCCGGCGTCGTGGACCCTGCCCAGGGTCAGCCAACGTGAGTTACGCCGTCAAGGAATTGTTCCTCACCCTGCAAGGCGAAGGCGCACAGAGCGGGCGCCGCGCGGTGTTCCTGCGTTTTTCGGGGTGCAATCTGTGGACCGGCCGTGAGCAGGACCGCGCCGCTGCGGTATGCAGCTTCTGTGATACGGATTTCGTCGGCACCAACGGGCCGGGCGGTGGCAAGTTCGCCGATGCGCACGCGCTGGCCGATACCGTTGCCGCCTGCTGGGGCGACACGCCAGACCATCGCCTGGTGGTCTGCACCGGCGGCGAGCCGCTGCTGCAACTGGACAGCCCGCTGGTCGAAGCCCTGCACGCCCACGGCTTCGAAATCGCCATCGAGACCAACGGCACGCAGGTGCCGCCGCCGGGCATCGACTGGATCTGCGTGTCGCCCAAGGCCGACGCACCGCTGCTGCTCGGCGCCGGCAATGAACTGAAATTGGTCTATCCTCAGCCCAAGGCCATGCCCGAACGCTTCGCCGCCCTGCCCTTCACGCATTTCTTCCTGCAACCGATGGACGGCCCCGATCAGGCCGCCAACATCCAGGCCGCGATCGCCTATTGCCTGGCGCATCCGCAATGGCGGCTGGGCCTGCAGACGCACAAGGTCATCGGCATCGCGTGAGGCCATTTCGAAAATAATGTCATGCTGAACTTGTTTCAGCATCCATGGGATCAAGCCTCCGCAAGCCGAAATGACGGGGCATTGGCTCCATGGATGCTGAAACAAGTTCAGCATGACGCGCTACTTGGTGGTCGATGGCGCTACTGCACTGCGGCAGCTTTCGCCTTCTCCCGCGCGATCCAGGCCAGCATTTCCGCCTCCATCACCGGCAGCGGCACGCTGCCCATGCCGAGCAGCGTGTCGTGGAACGGCCGCTGGTCGAAGCGCGGGCCGAGTTCAGCCTCGGCCTTCGCGCGCAGTTCGCGGATCTTCAGCTCGCCCAGCTTGTAGGCCAGCGCCTGCCCGGGCCAACTGATGTAGCGGTCCACCTCCACCTCGATGTCACGGCGCGCCAGGGCGGTATGGTCTTCGAGATAGGCGATGGCCTGATCACGGCTCCAGCCCATGGTGTGCAGGCCGGTATCGATCACCAGCCGCGCCGCGCGCCACATTTCGAAGGTTTCCCGGCCGAATTCCTCATAGGGCGTTTCATAAAGGCCCAACTTGGTGCCCAGCCATTCGGTGTAGAGGCCCCAGCCCTCGCCATAGCCGGAGAAATAGGTGCGGCGGCGGAAGGCCGGGCGGGCGGGCGCCTCCAGCGCCATCGCGGCCTGGTGGCTGTGGCCGGGCACACATTCATGCAAGGTGAGCGCCACGAGATTGTAGAGCGGCCGCGATTTCAGATCATAGGTGTTCATGAAACAGGCATCCAGCCCGCCGCGCCCCGATGTGTAGACCGGCGCGATCGCATCCGGCACGGCGCGCAGCGTGAAGCGATAGCGCGGCAGCGTGGTGAACACCTGATCCAGCTTGCCATCCATCTTCTTCATCACCAGCGCCGAAAACCCCAGCAACTCGCGGGGCGTGCGGGCATAGAATTGCGGATCGGTGCGCAAGAAGGCCAGGAATGCCTTGAAATCGCCGGTGAAGCCGGCATCGCGCATGGTGCGCTGCATGTCGGCATCGATGCGTGCAACTTCGCGCAGGCCCAGCGCATGCACATCGGCGGGCGCCAGATCGAGCGTGGTGAACTCGCGGATCTGATCGCGATACCAGGCCAGGCCGTTGGGCAGGTCCTTCGCGCCAGTGGTCTTTCGTGCCGCCGGCAGATATTCGGTCCGCAGGAAGCGCAACAGCCGTGTCTGCGCCGGATTGACGATGGTATCGATCACATCGCGGGCCTCGGCGCGCATCGCCTCCTGCTCGGCCGGCGGAATTTGCGCCGGCATTGACCGGAACGGCACATAGAAGGGGCTGTCGGCTGCGGGCTTGATCTGCGCGGCCAGCGTCTCGTCGCGGCCCACCATGGTCACGGCCGGCGGCGTGAAGCCGCGCTTGGCGCCGGCGCGCATATTGGCCACATGCTCATCGAAATAACGCGGCATGTCTCGCAAACGGCTCAGATAATTGCGATATTCCTGCGCCGTGCGGAATGACACCTGCGCCGGCAGATAGCTCCAGATGTTGCTGTCGCTGTTGATCGGCATTTCATATTGGCGCCAGCCGATGCTCACCACTTCGCTGCGCAGCGATTCCGTCAGCACCGCCTTGTTCAGCCGCTCTTCCGGCGACAGATCGGCGTCGGGAATCGCGGCCATGCGCTTCAATACATCCTGCCAATAGGCCTGGCGCTGCGCCTGGCAGGCCGGCGTCACGCACGACAGGCGATTGCCCGGCTTGGTCTCGATCCCGGACTGCTGCTGCCCGGTCTGCCCCAGCCGCCATTGCCATTCCGCGTCGTAGATCGTCTTCAACTGGCTATCCGCCGACTGTGCCAAGGCCGGCGCGCTTGCGGTGCCGGCCAGCAGCATGGCCACCAACATCGTGCGAATCATCAAACTTCCCCCCAATATAATCCCGTTGTCATCCCCGGCCGCGATACGTCGGCACGCCCTGATCGGGCAACCACAGCCCATCCGGCGCCGGCCCGCTTTGCCAGAACACATCGATGGGGATGCCGCCGCGCGGATACCAGTAACCACCGATGCGCAGCCAGACCGGGCGCATTTCCGCCACCAGCCGCTGCCCGATACCCACGGTCACATCCTCATGGAATCCGGCGTGGTTGCGAAAACTGCCCAGATACAGCTTCAACGCCTTCGATTCGACGATGGTGGCCGCCGGCACATAATCGATGACGATATGCGCGAAATCCGGCTGCCCCGTCACCGGGCACAGCGACGTGAATTCCGGGCAGGTGAAGCGCACCAGATACAGCGCATCCGGCCGCGGATTGGGCGGATAATCCAGCACGGCCGCTTCCGGGCTGGCGGGCAGGCCTGAGGTCTGGCCAAGATGCAACACGTCCACCACTAATCGTCTCCATTTCTTCATCTTCGAACCGCGCGGGGGTGACATGCGGACGGCGCATAATTATGTCACCATATCAGCGGACGGAACAATGATCCGCAGGGAGTGACGCATGAACCTACTGGTGTCCACTGATTGGCTTGCCGCAGAGATGGGCAAATCGGACCTGCGGATCATCGACGCCACGTTGTTCCTGCCGGGGTCTGGCCGCAACGCTCGTGCCGAATTCGAAGCTGCGCATATTCCGGGGGCCGTGTTCTTCGATATCGAGGAAGTGTCGGATACCAGCAATGCGCTGCCGACCATGTTGCCGCCGGCGGAGAAATTCGCGTCACGCTGTCAGGCACTGGGCCTCGGCGATGGCAGCCGCATCGTCATCTATGACAACAGCCCGCTGCATTCGGCGGCGCGGGTATGGTGGATGTTCAACCTGTTCGGCGCCCATGAAGTCGCCATCCTGGATGGCGGCTTCGGCAAATGGCAGGCCGAAGGCCGCACGCAAGAAAGCGGCAAGCCGATCGTGCGCCATCGCCACTTCACCGTCTGGGCAGACAAGAGCCTGGTGCGCGACATGGGCCAGATGACCGAGAACCTGCGCACCAAGGCCGAACAGGTGGTGGACGCGCGCGGCGCCGGCCGCTTCGCCGGTAACGAACCCGAACCGCGCCCCGGCGTGCGCCCCGGCCATATCCCCGGATCGCGCAACATCCCCTATGCGGCGCTGTTCAACGACGACGGCACGTACAAGCCCGCAGCGGCGATCAAGACATTGTTCGACGCGGCCGACATCGATCTTGCCAAGCCGCTGGTCGCCACCTGCGGGTCCGGCATCACCGCGCCGGTGCTGGCCTTCGGCGCTGCGCTGATCGGAAAGAACAATGTCGCCATTTATGACGGCAGTTGGAGCGAGTGGGGTGCGAACCCGCACAATCCCGTCGTAACTGGGGCTTGAATCCCTCGTTCTTGAGGGCAGAAGGCGACTCGGCGCCAGCATGGACAGGCTTGCCCCGGACTTGATCCGGGGGATGAGGGTAAATTGCGCACATGACGGCACGACGGCCCACACCCACCGATCTTTCGGCGCTCGGCATCGGCACGCAACTCGCCCAGGCAGGGCGCGATCATGCGCACGACATGGTCAACCCGCCCGTGGCGCGCGCCTCGACCATCCTGTTCGACAATCTTGCCGATCTTGATGCGGCACTGCGTGATCCGGATGCCGGGCTCTATTACGGCCGGCGCGGCACGCAGAGCCATTGGGCTCTGGAAGACGCGCTGACCGCGCTGGAACCGGGCGCGGCCGGCACCAAGCTGTTTCCCTCCGGCGTGGCGGCCATCACCACCAGCCTGCTCGCCTGCCTGAAAAGCGGCGATGAGCTGCTGGTCACCGACAGCGCCTATGAACCCAGCCGGACATTTGCCGATCAGTTGCTGAAGCCACTGGGCATCACCACCCGCTATATCGATCCGTGTTGCGGCGCCGGCATTGCTGATCTGATCTCTGAACAAACCCGTGCCATCCTGCTGGAATCGCCGGGATCGCTGTCGTTCGACGTGCAGGATCTGCCGGCGATCACCGCAGTCGCCCGCGCGCGCGGCATCACCACCCTGATCGACAACACCTGGGCAACACCGCTGCGCCTGCAACCGCTGGCGCTGGGTGTGGACATCAGCATCCAGGCGCTCACCAAATATGTCGGCGGACACAGCGACGTGATGATGGGCTGCGCCGCTGCGACGCCGGCGCTGTGGCCACGCCTGAAGGCCACCAGCTACCGGCTGGGCCATCATGTCTCGGCCGATGATACGGCGCTGGTGCTGCGCGGCCTGCGCACCCTGGGCCTGCGGCTGGACCGGCACGAACAATCGGCGCTGGCAATCGCGCGCTGGCTGGAAGCCCATCCGGCCGTCGATCGGGTCTGGCACCCCGCCCTGCCCTCTCACCCGCAGCACGCGCTGTTCAAGCGCGATTTTGCCGGCGCGACCGGGCTGTTTGCCATGGTGCTGAAACAGGGCAGCCGGCCGCACACCGCCGCGCTGATCGATGGGCTCCAGCATTTCGGCATCGGCTTTTCCTGGGGCGGTTATGAATCGCTGGTGCTGCCCGTCGAGCTGGACCGCATCCGCACCGCCACCCACACAACCCTGCCCGGCCCGATCGTGCGCCTGTCGATCGGGCTGGAGGATGCCGATGATCTGATCGCTGATCTCGATGCGGGGCTGGCGCGGTACGTGGCGCAATTTTCAAGCTGACCGGCACCCCTCCGTCACGCTTCGCGTGCCACCTCCCCTTGGAGGGGAGGAATTTTCCCGATGATCCTCCCCTGCAAGGGGAGGTGGCAGCCGAAGGCTGACGGAGGGGTTGCGCGTGTGCCGTTAGCGGGTGCCCGCCGTCAGTCCACATCCTCCACGTCGACCGCATCGCCGGTCACCCGTTGTGACAGCGCCGCCGCCATGAACGGATCGACATCGCCGTCCAGCACATCATCCGGGCTGGTGGAGGTGACCCCGGTGCGCAGATCCTTCACCAGCTGATAGGGTTGCAGCACATAGGATCGGATCTGGTGGCCCCAGCCGATGTCGGTCTTGTTGGCTTCGGTCTTGGCGGCTTCGGCTTCGCGGATGGCCAGTTCGCGCTCATACAGCCGGGCCTTGAGCATCTTCATCGCCGTGGCGCGGTTCTTGTGCTGGCTGCGCTCGTTCTGGCAGGCCACCACCACGCCAGTGGGCACGTGGGTGATGCGGATGGCGCTATCGGTGGTGTTGATATGCTGCCCGCCAGCGCCCGAGGCGCGGTAGGTATCGATGCGCAGGTCGCTTTCCTTCACCTCGATCTCGATATCGTCATCGACCTGCGGATAGACCCAGACGCTGGCAAAGCTGGTGTGCCGGCGCGCCGCGCTGTCATAAGGGCTGATGCGCACCAGCCGGTGCACGCCGCTTTCGGTCTTGGCCCAGCCATAGGCCTGCGCGCCCTTCACCAGCAGCGTGGCGTTCTTGATGCCAGCGGTTTCGCCGCTGTTGAAATCCATCAATTCCACCTTGTAGCCATGTTTTTCGGCCCAGCGCTGGTACATGCGCAACAGCATGCTGGCCCAATCCTGGCTTTCGGTGCCGCCGGCGCCGCTGTTGATTTCGATATAGGTGTCGTTGTTGTCGGCCTCGCCGGACAGCAGCGCCGCCACCTTGTCGGTCTCGGCCTTGGCGGCCAGCGCCTTCAGCGCCGCAACGCCATCTTCGGCCAGCGCCTCATCGCCTTCGGCCTCGGCCATTTCAATCAGTTCGCTGGTGTCGGCCAGATCGCGTTCGATGCTGCGCGTGGCGGTGATGGCTTCATCCAGCCGCCGCCGCTCGGTCATCAGGGCTTGCGCCGCCTTGGGATTGTCCCACAGCTTCGGGTCTTCGACCCGCGCGTTCAGTTCATCAAGACGGCGGAGTGCACGATCCCAGTCAAAGAGACCTCCTCAGCAGGTCGAGCGCCTGCTTGATCTGGAGGGCAGCGGATTCAGCTTCGGCTCTCATGCTTGTGTCCAATGAAACAGAAGTGGCGGGATAGAGGGCTGGCGCGCGGCGCGCAAGAACTCAGTAGATGCCGCCTTCCTGCTCCAGGAACTGCGCGTCCGATCGCACGCGGGTGGAGGCGCGGCGGGCCAGCACATCTTCGGCGCTGCCCGTGCGGCGCGGCTCGCTTTCCGGCTTGAAGGCTTCCCAGATCACCGCCGGGCGCGGGCCGGGATCGGGCCAGACGCCGAACACGCGCTGGCCACTGCGCCGGTCGATGCGCACCATGCGCACGCCGGAGGGAATCGCGAACGGGCGCTTGGGCCAATCCTTCAGCGCCGTCTCTCCCCATTGCCGCCAGATCGGCGCCGCCGTGGTGCCGCCCTGGGCATAGCCGCCCAGGCTGCGCGGTTGATCATAGCCCAGATACAGGCCCGCCACGATATCGGGCGTGCCGCCGACGAACCACACGTCATTGGGGCCGTTGGTGGTGCCGGTCTTGCCGGCGAGCGGCCGATTGAGCGCCGCCAGCGCCGTGCCGGTGCCGCGCTGGATGACGCCTTCCATCACATGCACGATCTGATAGGCGGTGCGGGGATCAATGGCCTGTTCCACCCGCCCTTGCGGCCGCGGCATCGCTCCGCCGTTCCAGGCCGGCGCATTGCAGCCCGGGCAACCGCGGGTGTCGCGCCGCCAGATCACCTTGCCGCCGCGATCCTGCACATAATCGATCAGGCCGGGCTCCAGCCGCCGGCCCTGGTTGAAAATCTGCGCATAGGCGTTGGTCAGCTTCAGCACCGTGGTTTCGCCAGCGCCCAGCGCGATCGACAGCACCGGCCGGTAATTGCCGATGCCGAGCGCCTTGGCTTGCGCCACGATATGATCCATGCCGGTGGCGTCGGCGATGCGCACCGTCATCAGGTTGCGCGATTGTTCCAGGCCCCAGCGCAAGGTTTGCGCCCCGGCGCCGCGCATGTTGCCGAAATTGCGGAAGCATTTGGTGCCGAGGAGCTTGGTCTGGAACACGCAATAGGGCCCGTCGACGACGATGCTGGCCGGCGTGAAGCCATTGTCCATGGCGGTGGCATAGACGATCGGCTTGAAGGTGGAGCCGGGCTGGCGATTGGCCTGGGTGGCACGGTTGAAGGCCTGCGCGCGCGCGTCAAATCCGCCGACCATCGCCCGCACCCGCCCCGTGGCGACTTCCTCCACCACCATGCCGCCGGAAATTTCCGGGGTCTGGCGCAGCGCCCAGCCCGCACCGGTGCGCGTCACGATGATCACATCACCGGGGCGCAGCACCTGCGCCGCCGATCGCTGGGTGGCACGATAGGGCCTGGCGGCGTTGCGGCCGGGCAAGGTGCCGGTGCTGCCATCGGAAAGGCCGATCTGGCTGTCGACCCCGCGCTTGGCCAGCACCACCGCCTTCACCCAGCGCGGATAGCCCAGCGCCACCGCCACGCCCGACAAGCGGTTCTGCCAGCCGTCACCCGGCTCGATATGCCCGGCCGGGCCGCGCCAGGCGCGCTGCGATTCATAGCGGGTCATGCCATCGCGCATGGCGGTTTCGGCGGCCGCCTGCATCGCGGGATCGAGCGAGGTGCGGATCCACAGCCCGCCGCCATAGATGCTGTTCGGGCCATCTTCCTGCGCATCGCCATATCTGGCGATCAACGTGCGGCGCACATCCTCGATGAAATAATCGTCACGGCCGCGCGCGATGGCGCGATTGGGTATGGCATCCAGTGGCATTGCGGCCGCCGCAGCCCGCTCGGCGGCGCTGATCTGGCCATTGGCCAGCATCTGGCCCAGCACATAATCGCGCCGCGCCAGCGCCCGGTCGCGCTGGCGCACCGGATCATAGGTGGATGGCGCCTTGGGCAGGATGGCGAGATAGGCCATCTCCGCCAGATCGAGTTGATCGACCGACTTGCCGAAATAGGATTGCGCTGCCGCCTCCACGCCATAGGCGTTGCGGCCGAGGAAAATCTGGTTGAGGTACAGCTCAAGAATCTGCTGTTTGGTCAGCACGGATTCCAGCCGCCGCGCCAGGATCGCCTCGCGCAGCTTGCGCCACAACGACACTTCGTTGCCGACCAGCGATTTGGCGACCTGCTGGGTGATCGTCGACGCGCCCACCGGCCGCTTGTCGGTAAACACCGCCTGGATATTGGTGACGACCGCGCCGGCCAGGCCCACCCAATCAATGCCGTCATGTTCGAAGAAGGTCTTGTCCTCGGCCGAGATATAGGCCTGCACCAGTCGCGGCGGCAGTTGATCATAGGGTATGAAAATGCGGCGCTCGCGGCTGTAGCTGGTCACCACCAGCCCGTTCACATCGCGCACCGTGGACGGCAGCGCCGGGCTGAACGCCGCCAATTCCGCCTCCGCAGGCAGGCCGGTGGTGGCCTGCCAATAGAGCAGGCCGGCCAGCAGCAGCGGCACGACAATCAGCACAAGGCGGCGCAGACGCTTCACGCCGCCCCGAATAGCCGCCAGCCGCACGCAGCGATAGCCCTACTCACCGGTCAGATGCCGTTCGATCGCCCGCGCGATGCCCTTGGCCAGCCGCTTGCGGCCATCACTGGAAAACAGCCGTTCGGCATCGTCCTTGTTGGAGACGTAGCCAGTTTCCAGCAGCACCGACGGCACATCGGGTGCCTTCAGCACGGCAAAGGCGGCGAAATGGTGGAACTGGCCGCGAAAGTTGACGCCTTCGCGTTCGAGATCATCCTGCAACGCCTCAGCAAATTCCGACGAGACATTGCCGGTGGCGCGCCGCACCAGATCGACCATGATCTCGCCAACCTCTGGCGCTTCCACCCCCAGATTGACGCCGCCGATGATATCCGCCTTGTTTTCGCGCGCTGCCAGCCGTTCGGCGATGGCATCGCTGGCCACCGCGGACAAGGTGTAGACCGATGCGCCGCGTGCACCCTCGTTCGGTGCGCTGTCGGCATGCACCGAAACAAACAGATCGGCGCGGGCATCGCGGGCGATGCGCACCCGCCCGCCCAGCGGAATGAAGCGGTCATCCTCGCGCACCAGCTTCACCCGCACCCGCCCCGATTGGCGCAGGATGCGCGCGGCTTCGCGGGCAATGGCCAGCGTCACCTCTTTCTCATAGCCACCACTCACGGCGATCGCCCCGACATCCTTGCCGCCATGGCCGGCGTCGATCACCACCAGCGGCTTGCCGCCGCCGCGCCCGCGCCGCGCCGGCGTGCGGGCCTTGCTGGGTTCGGCTTTGGCTGGCGCAGGCTCTGGCGCTGTCGTCGCAACGGGCACGACAGGCGGATCGGCCACGGTGACTGACGGCGCCGGATCGGGCTTGCGGCCGAAATTGTCGGGCAGGCTGAACTCGCCCGTCGCCACCGTTGGCGGTGGTGGTGGGCCATCGCTGCGCAACAGCGCCAGTGGCCGGCGGCCGCGCGCCACGGTGGCGGCAAACACCTGCGCATCTGCGCGCTCCAGCGCGATGACCACCTGATTGCCACTGGCCCGCGCCTCGCGGATGATCACCGGCGCCTTCAGATCAATCACCAGCCGCGCCGTGCCCGGCGAAAACATCGCCGCCCGCAACGCAGAGACGCTGTTGCTGCCCGGCGCCGTCAGCGGATCGACCACGCCGACGAAATCCACCACCAGGCGGAAAGGCTGTGCCAGCGCAAAAGCCTGCGCGGCCGGCAGCGGGCCATCGGCGGTGACGATCACCCGGCCGGGCTGGCTTTCAATCGCCGTGATGCGCACCGCCCAAGCCGGCGCAGCAAGCATCGGGGCCAGCAACAAGCACAGGATCAGCAGAACACGGCGCACCGCGTCATGGATAGAGCGGCTGCCACGCTTGGGCAACCGCACCCCCATCAGCGCAGCACAGACCGCCCGGCGTACAGCGCTTCGCTGCCCAGCTCTTCCTCGATGCGGATGAGCTGGTTGTATTTGGCCAGCCGGTCGGAACGCGCCAGGCTGCCGGTCTTGATCTGGCCGCAGCCGCACGCCACCGCCAGATCGGCGATGGTGGCGTCTTCGGTTTCGCCCGAACGGTGCGACATCACCGTGCGATAACGGTTGCGGTGCGCCATATCCACCGCAGCCAGGGTTTCGGTGAGTGTGCCGATCTGGTTGACCTTCACCAGCAGCGCATTGGCCAGGCCATCCTTGATGCCCTGATCCAGGCGCGCCGGATTGGTGACGAACAGATCATCGCCCACCAGTTGCACCGTGCCGCCCAATTTGTCGGTCAGAATCTTCCAGCCCAGCATGTCGTCTTCGCTCATGCCGTCCTCGATCGACAGGATCGGATAGTCAGCGCACAAGCTGGCCCAGTAATCCGTCATCTGTGCCGGGGACAGGGTCAGGCCTTCACCGTGCAGATGATATTGGCCATCCTTGAAGAATTCGGTTGCCGCGGCATCAAGTGCCAGCATGACATTTTCACCGGGCGTGAAGCCGGCCTTCGACACGGCCGCCATCACGAAATCCAGCGCGGCGCGGGTGCCATTCAGGTTCGGCGCAAAGCCGCCTTCGTCGCCCACCGCCGTGTTGTGGCCTTGCGCCTTCAACTCGCTTTTGAGTGTGTGGAAAATTTCCGCGCCCCAGCGCACGGCTTCGGCAATGCTGCCGGCGCCCACCGGCATCACCATGAATTCCTGAACATCGATCGGATTGTCGGCATGGGCACCGCCATTGATGATGTTCATCATCGGCACCGGCAACAGTCGCGCCGACACGCCGCCGACATAGCGATGCAGTGGCAGGCCGCGCGAATCCGCCGCCGCCTTGGCCACCGCCAGGCTCACGCCCAGGATGGCGTTGGCCCCCAGCCGTGATTTGTTGGCGGTGCCATCCAGTTCGATCATCGCGGCATCGACGGCGCCCTGCTCTTCGGCCTCCATGCCGGCCAGCGCATCGAAAATCTCGCCGTTCACCGCCGCCACGGCCTTCAGCACGCCCTTGCCCAGGTAACGCGCCTTGTCGCCATCGCGCAGCTCGACCGCTTCGTGCGCGCCGGTGGAAGCGCCCGACGGCACGGCCGCGCGGCCGGTGCTGCCATCCGCCAGCACCACATCCACTTCGACCGTGGGATTGCCACGGCTGTCGAGAATTTCGCGGGCATGGATATCGACGATGGCAGTCATGGCGGTCTGACCCTCTTGCAACTGGTTACTGGGCACCGTCGGCCTTGAACCGAGGCGCGTGACAGGCCAGATAGAGAGGGTTGCCGGTGCGGGCAAGCATCCGCGAGCCCAGGAGTGAAGCTTTGATGAGCACGATCGATCCCGCCGACATCTCACTGCCGATCGACGCTGCGGACTGGTCTGATGACTGGTCCGCCGATGACGTGGCCATTCCCCCTGCGGGTCGCGTCAACAGGACACCGGCCGGAGCGCCGACGGTGGCAGCCAGCGGCGGCTTGGACATGCTGATCAATCTGGCGCGCGGCCGGCTGACCCTGCTGGTCGAAGACGCACGCGACAGCCTGGTTGGCCAGGTGCGCGGCCTGAAATCACTGGCCGACTTGCTGGCGGACAATATCGGCGATTCGCTGGGCAGCAACACGGCGCCGGTAAAGCGCTTCATCGGCAGTGCCACCGCCACCATCGACACCATCGCCGACACGCTGGCTGAAAAATCGGTCGAGGAATTGGTGGACAATGGCCGGGAACTGGTGCGCGCCCAGCCCGTTATGGCCGTGAGCCTGGCGATTGCTGTCGGCTTCCTGATCGGCCGCATCGCAAAGGCTTCGCAAGACTGATGATTGCGCCAAAGTCCCAGCATTCCACGCAGCCCCGCCATCTGATTGCGAGGCTGCTGACCCTGCTGCAAGCGCTGGCGGCGCTGACCTCGGCCGAGCTCAAGGCCAATTTCGGATCGCTGCGCGGGCCGCTGGCCATGCTGGCAGCAGCCATGGGCCTGCTGATGATCGGCATGACGCTGTTGCTGGTCGCCGCCGTGCTGGCGCTGGCCGAGTTGGTCGGCGCCACGGCGGCCACGGCCATTGTCGCGGTGGTCGCCGCCGTCGCGGGTCTGGCGCTCGGCAGGACCGGCCTGTCGCGGCTGGAGCAAGCCAATCTTGCGCCGCGCCGCAGCCTTGCGGCATTGGCGGCCCAGATTGACCGGTTCGCCGGATTGGCCAACAATGGCGGCAACGCCCATAAGGACAAAGCGCATGACTGAGCCGGCCACCATCGAAGACCTCGCCCGCGCTGCCGACGATGCCGGCGCCCGGCTGGCCGATGGCGTCAACGATCTGGCGGAACGGCTGACTCCGCGCCGTATCATGGACGATGCCCTGAATGCTGCCAAAGCCCGCGGCACGGAATTGGCTCGGGACGCCACCGGCCTGGTCAAGGCGCATCCCGTGGTGGTCGGCGCGGCAGTGGCTGCGGTCGGGCTGGCGGTCTATGCCGGCGGCCGCATTTCGCGCGCGGAGCTTGATATCGACAATGATCTGGCCGGCTACACCGATTATGACGATGTGCCGTCCGCCACCGCCGCCAGCAGCACGGCAGACGCGCGGGAACTGGTCACCGAAAATCCGGTGCTGGCCATTCTTGCTGGACTGGCGGCGGGCGCAGCGTTGGCGATGCTGTTTCCCGGCAGCGATTCCGAACGGCGCAGTCTTGGTGCGCTCGCCAAGCGGGTCACCGGGCTTTAATCGCCGGTTCAACCAGACGCTGTCATTGCCGCGCCCCATGAAACAGCCACTGATCGCCCTCATCGCCGCACTCTCTGCCCTTGCGGCGCCGGCCCTGCCGGCGGCTGCCCAGGTCGGGGCAGCCTCTGCAGCCAGCCCCGGCGATCCCGCCGCGCGGCCGTTTGTCGAGGCCCTGGTGGGCGACGGTTTTGCCATCCTGCGCGACAAATCGATCGACCGGCAGGCCGCCCGCGCCAGATTCCGGCAGATATTGCAGCGCGACGTCGCACTCGATGATATCGGCATGCGCCTGATCCGGCGACAGCGCACCGGCCTCACGCCGGCGCAATTGTCGGCCTATCGCGCCGCCTTCCCGGAATTCGTGCTCAACGCCTATGCCGACCGGCTGTATGATTATGCCGACGCGCGGGTGCAGGTGCAGCGCACCATCGGGCGCGGCCCCTATACCGAAGTCTACACCCGCGTGACCCGCCCAGGCGCACAGCCGATCGACACGATCTGGCAGGTGAAGAACAGGGATGACAGTTCGGGCGGTAAATTGCAGGTCAACAATCTGGTGGTGGGCGGCGTCAATCTTTCGTTGACGCAGGAAGCCGATTTCACCAGTTACATCGCCAAGAACGGCTTTGATGCGCTGGTGGCCTTCCTGAAGACCGCCAACGCCAGGAGCCTGGCGGTGCAGGCGGGGAACAAATGACGAGCCAGATCGAGATCCATCCGACAGCCTACGTCCATCCTTCCGCCCAGATCTATGGCCATGTCACCATCGGCCCGCGCGCCAGCATCTGGTGCAACGCCGTCATCCGTGCCGAGACCGCCCATGTCGAAATCCACGAAGGCGCGAACATCCAGGATTTCGTGATGATCCACACCGATCCCGGCAAACCGGTGATCGTTGGCGCCTATACCAGTGTGACCCATCATGTGACGCTGCACGGCTGCACCATCGGCGATCATTGCCTGATCGGCATCAACGCCACGGTCTACAACGGCAGCCATGTCGGCGCGGGATCGATCGTCGGCCAACATGCCTATCTGAAGGATGGCACCAAGGTGCCGGACAACAGCATCGTGGTCGGCAGCCCGGCCAAGGTGATCGCCACTCGCGACAACCGGCTGCCCAACCGCATCAACGCCGAATTCTACATGCGCAATGGCGAATGTTATGCGGCCGGCAACCACCGGGCCTGGGCCGGGCCCGACTTCGAAGCCTGGTTCGCCGCGACCATGCAGCGCTTGCAGGGCGACTATGCAGTGAACGCCACTGGCGCCTGAACGCCCGCGCGGGTAAGCCACCGCGCATGAGCAAACTGCATCTGGTGTTCGGCGGCCGCGTGGCCGATCCGCAAGGCATGGAATTCACCAATCCCGCCGATCTGCACATCGTCGGGATTTTCCCCGATTATGCCCAGGCCGAAGCCGCCTGGCGCGCCAACGCCCAGCGCACGGTGGACGACGCCACCATGCGCTATGTCGTGGTCCATCTGCACAAATTGTTGCAGCCGGACAACTGACCCCCAACAAGTTCAGGCTTGCCCTGCCCGCCAGCGTCCATAGAGTGCGCAGCGGGGAGGACGATCCATGCCGCAAGAAATGAGCCTGGGCGCCGTCATCGAAACGGTTGTCACTGCTGTCGATCCGGATCTGCCGGCGTTTATCCATGGCGAAACCCGGCGGAGTTGGGCCGATGTGGCCAGCCGCACCGCCAGCCTGGCCGGCGCCATGCTGGCCGCTGGCGCTGTTCCCGGCGATCGCTGCGCCCTGCTGATGCGCAATGGCCCCGCTTATGTCGAAGGGCTGATCGCCTGCCTGCGCGCGCGCCTCGTGCATGTGAACGTGAATTACCGCTACACCGGCGAGGAGCTGTTCTACATATTCGAGAACAGCGATGCTGCCGTCGTCATCTATGATGTCGAATTCGCGCCGTTGGTCGCTGCCATCCGGTCGCGCCTGCCCACCCGGGTCTGGTTGCAGGTGGGCGGCGACACGGCGGATTTCGCCCAGGATTTCGACAAGGTCGCCGCGGCCGGTCATGCGCTGCCGCCGCAGGCCCATGATCCCACCGACATGCTGTTCATCTACACCGGCGGCACCACCGGCCTGCCCAAGGGGGTCATGTGGGATCAGGCGGCGCTGTGGGACTTGATGAACGCCGGCACGGCCGGGCCATCACCGGACTCGCTCGACGCGCACGCCGCCAATGTGGCGGCCGGGGTGGGCCGGCAACGCGCGCTGGTGCTGCCGCCGCTGATGCATGGCACCGGGCTGATCATCGCGCTGGCCACGCTGTGCCGGGGCGGCACTGTCGTCACCCTGGCGAGCGCCAATTTCGATCCCGTTGAAGCCACCACCACCTGCCAGCGCGAGGCTTGCGATTACGCGGTGATCGTCGGCGATGCCTTTGCGCGGCCGCTGCTGAAGGCGCTCGATGCCGGCACCGGCAGCATCGCCACGCTGAACGTGATGATCTCGTCCGGCACCATGTGGTCGCCGGAGGTGAAGGCTGGCCTGCTGGGGCATGCTCCGGCGATGATGATCGTCGATTCGTTGGGGTCATCGGAAGGCCTTGGCCTCGGCGCCGCCGCGCAGACCGCCGAAAATGCCGGCGCGCCGACCAAATTCATGGCCGATGGCAACACGTTGATCATCGGCGACGACATGAAGCCGGTGCCGCCCGGCACCATGGGCCGCATCGCGCGCGGTGGCCTGATCCCGCGCGGCTACTGGAAGGATCCGGTGAAAAGCGCCGCCACCTTCCCGGTAATCGACGGCAAGCGCTATTCGATCCCCGGCGATTTCGCCATCATCGAAGCCGACGGCAGCTTCATCCTGCTCGGCCGCGGCAGCCAGTGCATCAACACCGGCGGCGAGAAGGTCTTCCCCGAAGAGGTGGAAGAAACGCTGAAAACCCACCCCGCCATCGAAGACGCGCTGGTGTTCGGCGTGCCGGATGAAAAATGGGGCCAGGCCGTCAGCGCCGTGGTCGAAGCGCAAGGCCCGGTGGATATCGAGGAGCTGCGCGCGCATGTTCGCCAGCATCTCGCCGGCTACAAGACACCCAAGACGGTGCTGGTGGTGAAGAAAGTGCCCCGCGCGCCCAATGGCAAGGCGGACTATGCCGCCGCCAAGGCGATGATGGCCAACTAACCTCCCCTCCCCTTCAGGGGAGGGGCCGGGGGTGGGGCCGTGCCGCCGGGTCCGCGCTTGGTCCCGGCACGCACGGCCGGCGGCAAAGCCGCCGAGTCCATTCGGGCTTTCAAAAGGAAGAACAGGAAGAAAGAGCGTGGCAGAGCCACGCCGTCGAACGAGTCAAAAAAGGCGGCCTGTAAGGGCCGCCTTTTTCGCTCGCCGTCCGCGCTGGCGCGAGTCGGCAAATAGCTGCGCTATTTACGCGCCGCGCTGCGCGTTATTTCTTCCCGCCCAAACCAAAGCTGGCAAAACGCTTGTTGAAGCGCGCCACCTGGCCGCCGGCGTCCAGCATGCGACCCGTGCCGCCGGTCCATGCCGGATGGCTGGTCGGATCGATTTCCAGGGTCATCACATCGCCTTCCTTGCCCCAGGTGGTGCGGGTCTCATAGGAGGAGCCGTCGGTCATCTTGACGGTGATCGTGTGATACTTGGGGTGAATGCCGGACTTCATGGGTGATTTCCTCGTCAGCGGACCGGTTCCGACCGGCCCTGGAAAATGAAGGCGCGGCATAGCGGCTTGACCGCAGCTTGGCAACAGGCGTAACCCGCCTGCGAACGGTGCCTCCCCTGACCGGGAGGAGAATAGGGAAGCCGGTGCGGGGGAAATCCCAAGTCCGGCGCTGTGCCCGCAACTGTAAGCGGCCAGTTGACGCTTCACATGCCACTGGAGAAATCCGGGAAGGCGAAGCATCAGCGCCATGAGCCGCAAGCCAGGAGACCTGCCGTTCCCTTTGAGGCCATGGCGATTGCCATGGTCGCGAAGGGTCGCCCCATGCCTGCCGGGACCAGTGGCGCATGTGACGAGGACAGGCGGGCGCATGCCCTGCCCGACCTTTCGTTCGTGGCGACTTCGTGTCGCCCCCTGTCCGGCCAACCCGCCGGACCGAACAAAAGGTCATGCCGGATGCTCCCCCTTGTTGTGCTTGCCGGGCAAGCTGTCGTTGCAGTTGCGGCCCCGTCGCAAGGTCTGAACAACCAACCCATCCGCCTTGTCGAAACAACGGCGCCGATCACCGTCTCTGCCGGCCGCACCACGCTGCGGCTGGCCGAAACCGGTATCAGCATCAGCCAGATCAGCCAGCCGCAGATCGAAGGCCTGTCGCTGCCGCTGGTGAAGGATTATCTCGCCCTCATCCCCGGCGTCGCCATCGCGCAGACCGGGCCGTTGGGCGCGCAGACGCAAGTGCGCATCCGCGGTGCCGAGGCCAACCACAGCATCAGCTTCATCGATGGCATCGAAATGAACGATCCGGCATCGTCCGGGGAATTCCGCATCGATACATTGCTCAGCCACGGGGTCGGCAGCATCGAAGTGCTGCGCGGGCCGCAAAGCGCGCTGTGGGGCAGCCAGGCCATCGGCGGCGTGATCAGCATCACCACCCGGGCACCCACCGCCGGCACGTTGCTGTACGGCGAGGCGCAGGCCGGCAGCCTTGGCACATACCGGGCCGGCATCGGCGGCGGCTGGGCCGGACGCGACCTGACGGTCAGCGGGCAGGTGTCGGGGCTTGCAACCGACGGCTATGACATTGCCCGCGCGGGCGGTGACCGCGATGGGTATGAGAATGTGACTGCGCATGGCCGGCTGGAATGGCGGGCGCTGCCGGCGCTCACCCTGTTGCTGGTCGGCCGCCACCAGGATTCGACGTCGCGCTTCGATGGCTTCGATTATGCCACCGGCGTCCCCCGCGACGAACCGCTCTCCACCCGCAGCCGCCAGACTGCGCTGCGCGCCGAAGCCGCGCTCGATCCGTTCGACGGCCGCTGGGTCACCAGGGCCAGTGTCATGGCGGTGCGCGCCGACAACAGCAACCGCCGTGCCGCCTCGTTCGAGAACCGCAGCGATGGCGAGCGCGACCTGATGCGCCTGCAATCGACTGGGCAATTCAGCGCGGCCGGTGCCCGGCACCGCATCACCGCCGCGCTCGACGTGGAAACCGAACGCTTTGAAAGCATCGACGCCAACGCCAACGCCGCCTCCAACCAGCGCCAGCGCCGCCGCCAGACCAGCCTGATCGGCGAATATCGCCTCAACGCCAACGGCCTTTCCGCCGGGGCCGCGCTGCGCCGCGACCTGAACGACCGTTTCGCCGATGTGACCACCGTGCGCTTCGATGCAGTCGCGCCCATCGGCAAGCTGCGCCTCCACGCCGCCTATGGCACCGGCATCGCCGATCCGACCTTCTTCGATCAGTTCGGCTTTTTTCCCGGATCGTTCGTCGGCAATCCCAATCTGACGCCTGAGCGCAGCCGCAGCGTCGAGGCCGGCATCGGCTGGGACGATGGCCGGCACCGCATCGACGTGACGGCGTTCGATGCCACGCTGGACAATGAAATCATCGGCACCTTCAACAGCACCACCTTCCAGTCCGGCGTCGGCAACGCCAGCGGGCGCAGCAAGCGGCGCGGCATCGAAGTGGCCGGCGCAGCACGGCTGGCCCAGGGCCTGAACCTCACCGCCAGCTACACATGGCTGGATGCCGATCAGCAGCAGGTGGCCGGTGCCTTGCGGGTGCGTGAAGTGCGCCGCCCGCGCCACAGCGGCAGCATTGCGCTCAGCTATTCGGCCAGGCGCTTCGATCTCTCCGCTGCCGCGGCCATGACCGGCGCGCGCGGCGACACGGATTTCGCCCGCTTCGTGCCGGTGACGCTGCCGGCCTACACGCTGGTGACCATCGCGGGGGCCTGGCATCTGACCGACAGGATCGACGTCACGCTGCGGGTGGAAAACGCGGCTGATGCCACGCAGATCGACGTGTTCGCCTATCGCGGGCCGGGCATCACGGCGCACAGCGGGGTGCGGTTCAGATTGTGATGCAAGGCGGCCTTTCTTTGCAACCCCATGGCGCGAAGTCGGTGTGGATTGGCCTTGCGCAACGATGGATGCTGGCCTTCGCCAGCATGACATATGCTATGCGCAAAAGGACGATGTCATGCTGGCGAAGGCCAGCATCCATCCCGCGTGGCCTTGCGGCAGCCCTTGTCATCATGGGCCCGGCAACGGCCGCGCCCACCCGCATCGTCTCCTTGAACCTGTGCACCGACGAATATCTGCTGATCACCGCCCGGCCGGACCAGATCGCCAGCATCAGCCGGCTGGGCGCGGACGCACAGGAAAGCCCGCTTTCCGGCCGGGCGCGCGATCGCGCAACCAACAGCGGCCATCTCGGCAATGTGCTCGGCCAGCAGCCCGATCTGGTGCTCACCATGGGTGCCAGTCCGCAGGACGTCGCCCTGGCCGCCAGGCTGGGCATAAGCCTCATCGCCCTGCCCTACCCGCAAAGCCCGGCCGACGTGGCGCGCCAGGTGCAACAGATTGCAGCGTTGGTGGGCAATCCCGCTGCCGGAGCGGCGTTCGCGCACGATGTCCAATCGCTTGGCCTTACCGCGCCGGCCGCGCCGATCCCGGCGCTGATGCTCGGCGGCGGCGGTCTGGCGCCGGCCATGGGCGGGCTGGCGGCCGGCTGGCTGCGGCTCGCCGGCTTGCAGCAGCGCCAGTCCGGCCCGGTGGCAATGGAGGCATTGCTCGCCAACCCGCCGGCCGTGCTGGTCATCAACAAGTATCGCCCCGGTCAGTTTTCACAGCCAAACGCCTGGACCAGCCATCCGGCGCTGGCCCGGCTGCGCAGCCGCCGCGTCGGCACCGATGGCCGCGCCTTCCTGTGCGGCGGCGCCGCCATGCCCGCCGAAATCCGCCGCCTGCGCGCGGCGCTGAAAGGATGAACCTGCGCCTCGCCTTGGCAGTCGCGGTGCTGCTGGCCGCGTCGCTGGCCATCGGGCCGGTGGACTTGCTGGCCATCCACGCCCGCGATCCCGAACTCGCGCGCACGCTGTTCCTCGAATTGCGATTGCCGCGT
>Ga0164295_10001204_pt1 | contig 21462 bp, 21 predicted proteins | sample GEODES006metaG_FD_111798 | JGI IMG/M metagenome (GOLD analysis project Ga0164295, IMG submission 111798) | Oligotrophic lake water microbial communities from Sparkling Lake, Wisconsin, USA - GEODES006 metaG | ecosystem: Environmental > Aquatic > Freshwater > Lake | place: USA: Sparkling Lake... | reverse complement strand
GGTGCCAGCCTGTAAACATCGGAGTTATAGAAGTCATTGATGGTCAATGAGCAACAAACAAGCCAACTTACGGAAATTCTAACTATATTTTATCCCAAACGACCCTTAAGTTAGCACCATTCGTGTCAGTCCCTTGTCTGCAGGTAATACCCTGAGTCAGCCATTCACGGTGCCAAGTGGTGACTCGTGGACATTCGACACCGGCAGCGTCGACATTGGTCAGGGCTCTGAGGCAAATTTCGAGCTTACGATCTATGACAGCTCCAACAACTTGGTCGCCACTTCAAACACTGCGGCATTCACGAGGTTGTTTAACTTTGTCAACGTTCCACTGACCTTCGCCAGTCCAGTGACCTTGGCTGCGGGTGACTACACCTTCCGCAACAACTACGCAATCACGGGTATAGACAGTATCAGTTACTGGGGCACAAACAGCTCAGGTGCCTTTTCGGTCAGCCTCACTGGCACTTCTAGTGCTGCCGCTGTGCCCGAGCCATCCGCTCTTGCGCTGCTCGGTCTCGGCACCGTGGGCTTCATCGCTCGCCGCCGCCGGAACTGAGGGATTGGTGATCACGCGCGGTGTCGTTGGGGATTCGTTCATTAGCCCCCCAGCGGCATCGTGCGGGCTCGCCATGTGGGCGAGTTTTTCTGTTCAGTCGTCGGTGATTGGTGAATCCTGGCTTCCCGATGCAAGTGATGTCTGAAAGCCCGGTGATCCGCCGGGGTGAGGGTAGTGTTCTGGTGCCAGCGAGCTGGTTCTTCCGGATGCTCGCGGAGGGGAGGCGGACGTTGTTTTTCTGGGTTCTGCAACTGGTGTTCTGGTGCGGGATCGGGATGGTGGTGTTTTTGATGAACTCGTTTTTCCGTCCCAGCTCGGAAAGCATCAGGGGGCTTGTGCTGCTGCGGATGGGGATTGGCTTGTTGATGACCTGCGGCTTGCGCGAGATCTATCGGCGACCCGCAGTGCGCCAAGTGCAAGGCTGGGGAAAAGCCCTCGTCATCTTCGGGCTCTGCTTGGCATTTGCTCTATTGGAAAAGCCGATCACTCAGGTGCTGGTCCACTTGCATCTACCGCTGCTAGGCACGGAGGATCTTTTTCAAAAAGGCAGCCCGGTCGTGCTGCGTTTCATGACCCTGTTGTTATGGAGTGGATTTTACCTCGTATTTCACCAACTGGAACGTGCCCATGCGCTGGAGCTACGGGCATTGCAGGCGGAGGTGGCCGCGCGCGAGAACCAGCTGCGTCACTTGCAGGCGCAGATCAACCCCCACTTTTTGTTCAACGCGCTCAATACCGTGCTTGCCAGCAAGGATGACCCGAAAGCGGTCGAAGAAGTGACGCAAGGGCTTTCAGATTACCTGCGGTTTTCGTTGCGCGACACGGAGCCGCTGGAGCCGCTGGGGATGGAAATCGATGCGCTGGAAACCTACCTCGCCGTCCAGCGGATTCGTTTTCGCGAGAAGCTTGTTTTTCAAATCCAGTGCGAGACGGCGGCCCGAGCCGTCAGGGTCCCGCCGATGATGGTGCAGCCTTTGTTGGAAAACGCTTTCCATTACGGCGGAAAGACCAGCCCGATGCCACTTCACGTCAAACTGAGCGCAACCGTGGAAAAAAACGCGCTCGTCGTGACCGTGGCCAACACCGGCGCGTGGGTGATGCCTGGGGGTGAAGACTCGACCGGCATCGGCATCCGCAGTCTGCGGCAGCGTCTTGAATTGCTGATCGGCAAGACTTCATCGGTCACCGTGGATGCCGACGACGGGTGGGTTTCCGTGAGCATCCAGATCCCGCTAAGCGCCACACAAGCTGCCACGCCCGCATGATTTCTGCCTTGCTCATGGATGACGAACCCGCCGCCAACGTGCGCATGCGCCGGTTGCTGGAGGCGCATCCAGAAGTGCAAGTCATCGGCGTGGTTGAGAGCGTGGCGGAGGCCCTCGAGTTTTTGGAAGGGCAAAAGCCGGATGTGATCTTCCTGGATGTCAACATGCCCGGCCGCCTTGGGCTGGAGTTGCTGCCAGCGGTGAACGCCACGGTGACCGCGCTGGTTTTCGTCACGGCGTACGAGCATTACGCGGTAACCGCCTTCAATGCGGGGGCGGTCGATTACCTCGTCAAACCCGTCAATCCGGAACGTCTGGCGCTGATGATGGAGCGCGTGGAAGCGACCATGGCCCAGCGGCGACAAGGGCTTGGCACCGAGACAAACAAGAAAAGGCTGCTTTTGAGCGACACCCTTTCGTTTGCGGTCAGCGGCGCCAAGGAACTCAGAATCTGCGAACTTTCGGAAATTGTCTGGATCGAGGCGATGCAAAATTACTCTCGGGTCCAGTTGAAAAATGAGCCGACTGCCCTCACGACCCGCCGCAGCTTGGTCGAGTGGGGCGAACTGGTGAGCGAGCCATTTTTCCACCGACTCACCCGTTCCTTGGTGATCCAGATCGATTCATTGCGCTCGACCGAATGGATCTCGCGGGAGCAGAGCTTGCTCATCTTCGATCAAGTCGTGGAGCCCTTGTCCATCGGGCGCCAAGCGGCGGCGCGGCTCAAGGAAATTCTCACGAAGCGCGAGTATTGGTGAGACCGCATCGTTTCGAGAAATCGTGCAGGCATCCGGAGCAATGCCGCATCCTTACGGAACCCAAGATTCTCCCGCGTTCCAGCTTGACGCTGTTTCCCCCCGCCCCCTAACCTTCCCCCCACGGGAAGCTCCCACTGCGGCGGCGACTCACCATCTAACTCCAAACCTCTTCTTACCGTGGAACTCCAGGAAATCCGTCGAATCGTCGAACTCATGAAAGAGCACGGCCTCACGCAATTCGACCTCACGAAAAAGGACTTTCAGCTCAAATTGAAAAAAGGCGCTGACCTCGATGACCTCAGGGGCCTCCTTGCCAGCCTGCCTTCCGCACCGGCTCACCACGCTGCGCCTGCGCCAGCTCCAGCCCTCGCCGCCACGCCGACCGCGCCAGCCGCACCCGTCGCAGAGGGTGCCGAGATCACCTCGCCCATGGTCGGCACCTTCTACATGAAGCCCGCTCCAGATGCGTCCAACTTCGCCGAGGTCGGCTCGGTCGTTTCCGTCGGGCAGACCCTTTGCATCATCGAGGCGATGAAGGTTATGAACGAGATCAAGGCCGAGCAGGCCGGTACCATCTGCGCCTGTGTGGCCCAAGATGGCAGCCCCGTCCAATTCGGCGACGTCCTCTTCCGCATCAAGTGAGGCTCTGGCGTTCTCGCTGAGCGCCGATCCTCCAAAAACAGCCAATTTTCACCATGTTCAAGCGCGTCCTGGTCGCCAATCGCGGCGAAATTGCCCTCCGAATCATCCGCGCTTGCCGCGAGCTTGATATCGAATCCGTTGCCGTTTACTCGGAGGCGGATGTCGATTCGATGCATGTCCAACTGGCCGACGCATCGGTCTGCATCGGGCCGGCGTCGAGCAAGGAGTCTTACCTGAAGATCGACCGCATCATCGCGGCGGCAGAAATCACGGGTGCCGAGGCGATTCACCCAGGCTATGGGTTTCTCTCGGAAAATGCCCGTTTCGCAGAAATCTGCGAGTCTGCGGGGCTCACTTTTATCGGGCCATCTCCCGAGGTAATTTCAATGATGGGCGACAAGGCGACTGCGCGGGCGACTGCGATCGCCAATGGCGTGCCGATCACGCCGGGATCGGGCATCATGGAGGATGCGGCGGCCGCCCTCGCCGAAGCGAAAAAAATCGGTCTGCCGGTCATGATCAAAGCCACGGCAGGTGGCGGCGGTCGTGGGATGCGCCCCTGCTTCAAGGAGGAGGAATTCATCAGCCTTTTTCAGCAAGCATCGAACGAAGCCGTCGCCTGTTTTGGCAATGGCTCATGCTATCTTGAAAAACTGGTGCTCAATCCCCACCACATCGAGTTCCAAGTCATCGGGGACTCGCACGGGAATTTCATCCACCTCGGTGAACGCGACTGCTCGATGCAGCGTCGTAACCAGAAGATCATCGAGGAGTGCCCATCGCCGCTGCTCACGCCCGCCCTCCGTGCACGCATGGGTGAGGCCTCGGTGAATCTCATCAAAAACATCGGCTACCAAAACGCAGGAACCATCGAGTACCTCGTCGATGAAGCCGGTGAGAATTTCTATTTCATGGAAATGAACACCCGGATCCAGGTCGAGCACCCGGTCACCGAGGAGGTCATGGGCTGCGAGCTCATCAAGGAGCAAATCCGCGTCGCCGCGGGGGAACCGCTCTCGAAGCATGTGCTAGAGGCCCAGCCACGCGGCCACTCGATCGAGTGCCGGATCAATGCCGAGGATCCTTTCAACAACTTCACTCCCAGCCCCGGAACCATCGAGCTCTGGTACGCCCCGGGCGGTAAGGGCGTGCGGGTGGATACCCACGTTTATTCCGGCTACACGGTGCCGCCGCATTACGACTCGATGATCGCGAAGCTCATCGTCACGGGTGCCACTCGGGAAATCGCCATCGCTCGGATGAAGCGCGCTCTCGGCGAGTTCATGATCCGTGGCATCAAGACCACGATCCCATTCCAACAGGAAATCATCGCTCACCCTGACTTTGCCGCTGGCACTTACGACATCGGATGGGTCGCACGGTATCTCGAAGAGAGAAAAGGCTGAGGGAGTTCCGTACGATTTAGCGGCCTTGGAAATTTACCCGAGGCACACGCCCATACCGGCCATCACCCGCCCTGCCGAAATGTCACCGCTCGCGAATGCCTCGCTTTATGCAATTCTCGACCTCGGATATGTCTCGGAGGCCGATGCTGCAGCGGTGACAAAATCATTGTTAGGTGGTGGTGCCGGTCTGTTGCAGCTTCGAGCGAAGGGCCACGACTTAAGCACCATCGAGCGGGTGGCCCGGCAACTCCTGCCGATTTGCCGCGCGGCGAAGGTGCCTTTCATCCTCAACGACCACCCCGCGCTTGCCGCCTTGGTCGATGCCGATGGCGTCCACATCGGTCAAGACGACGGCACCCTCGCGGAGGCCCGCAACATCGTTGGGCCCGGGAAATGGATCGGGCGCTCGACGCATTCGCTCGAGCAAGCCCGTGCCGCTCTAGCGGAAGGCTTCGATTGCATCGGATTCGGCCCATTGTTTCCGACGCCTACGAAAGCCGGTCGCCCAGGCATCGGCCTTGATGCCGTCGCCACCATGGAGCGTGAGGTCGGCAGCAAAATCCCCGCGTTTTGCATCGGTGGCATCACGCCCGCAACCTTGCCACAGGTCCTCGCCGCAGGGGCGCGGCGCGTGGTCATCGTCTCCGCCTTACTCAAGGCCGCCGACATTCAGTCCGCCACTCGCGAGGTCGTCGAGACGCTGAGTGGCAACGTCTAACGGACACCGATTCAAGGGCACGCTTAGCGCGCCTGCGAGTGCGTAAGGGCCGCCGCGACGAAGCCAGAGAACAACGGGTGCGGATGGTTCGGCTTGGATTGGAATTCGGGGTGGAACTGCGCGCCGATGTAAAACGGATGCTCGGGGAGCTCGATGATCTCGACGAGGCCAGCCTCTGCGGACACCGATGAAATGACCAAGCCGGCCTCCTGCAAGCGTTCTTGATAGTCGGAGTTCAGCTCGTAACGATGGCGATGGCGCTCGTGGATGCGGTCGGCATTGTTGTAAAGATCCGCCGCTTTCGTCCCGGCAAACAAGATCGATTCCGAAGAGCCGAGGCGCATGGTTGCCCCCATGTCTTCGACGCCCTTTTGTTCCTCCTGAAGGCAGATCACTGGATACTTGGTGGACTTATCAAACTCGGTGGAATTCGCTTTTTTCAATCCACAGACGTTGCGTGCGTACTCGATGGTGGCGATCTGCATTCCCAAGCAGATGCCGAAGTAGGGAATCTTATTTTCCCGCGCATACTGAGCCGCACGGATCTTGCCCTCGGTGCCGCGGTCGCCGAAACCACCCGGAACCAAAATGCCATCAACCTCACCGATCACCGACCTTGCACCATGATCTTCGATCGCTTCTGCCTCCACGCGGATGATGTGCACCTTGGTGTCATGATGCGCGCCGGCGTGGATGAGTGACTCGTAAATCGATTTGTAGGCGTCCTGCAGTTCGATGTATTTCCCAGCCACGGCGATGGTCACCTTGTGCTTCGGATGGATCACCCGCTGGACGAAACTTTCCCATGCCTCAAGCGCGGGCGATGGCGTGTGGCCAAGCCCGAGACGATCCACGACAAGCCGGTCAATCTTGTCTCGGCGGAGATCTAACGGGCATTCGTAAATCGTGTGATCCACATCACGGAAGGCCACCACATTCTTGCGCTCGACGTTGCAGAACATCGCGATCTTCTTGCGGTTGTCTTCGTCGAGATCCGCCTCGGTACGGCAGATGATGATGTCCGGCTGAATTCCGAGTTCGCGGAGTTTCGCGACCGATTGCTGGGTGGGTTTGGTTTTCACCTCTCCTGCGGCCTTGATGTAGGGCAGCAGCGTAACATGGATGAAGCAGACGTTTTCCTTGCCGACCTCCAAAGCAAACTGGCGCAAGGCCTCGATGAACAGCAGGCCTTCCATGTCGCCGACCGTCCCACCGATCTCGGTGATGAGGACGTCGGTCTTGGGATTGTCCAACGTGACTTGGTGCATCCGAGATTTGATTTCATCCGTGACGTGAGGAATGAACTGAACGGTCTTGCCGAGATATTCGCCGCGGCGTTCTTTCTTGATGACTGCGTCAAAAACTTGGCCGGAGGTTAGATTGTTCATCCGCGAAAGTACCCCGGAGGTGAAGCGCTCGTAGTGACCGAGGTCGAGGTCGGTCTCGGCGCCGTCATCTAACACGTAAACTTCGCCGTGCTGGTACGGCGACATGGTGCCCGGATCGACATTCAGGTAGGGATCGAACTTCTGCATCAAGGTCGATAGTCCGCGGTGTTCCAGCAGCGTGCCGATGGATGCTGCGGCAAGACCCTTGCCGAGTGAGGAGACGACGCCGCCGGTGACGAAAATGTATTTCATGGAGTGATTGTGTTCGAATGAGTGAGCGATTGGCTGAAATGAGAGCGCAGCAGGATTTCCACCTCGCGTGCCTGCTCGGGCGTATCCACGCCGGGTGAGGTGTCGGAGGTGATGAGGACTTTGATGGACGCACCATTTTCGAGCGCGCGAAGTTGTTCTAACGATTCGGCTTTCTCCAATGGCGATGGCGGCCAAGTGACGTAGCGATCGAGAAAACTGCGTTGGAACGCGTAGATTCCTTTGTGGCGAAGCACGGGGAGTCCTGCGACCGGATTGCGGAAAAATGGCAGGGGTGACCGCGAAAAATAAAGCGCGCGGCCATCGAGCGCGGTGACGACTTTTACCACGTTTGGGTCATGGACGGCAGGATCCGATGGGTCGAGCGGGTTGGCGGCGGTGGCCATGTCCAAGCTGGGGTCGGCCGCCATGGTCGAGGCAAGTTCATCGATGAGAGCCGGATCGATCAATGGCTCATCACCTTGGATGTTCACGATGTGGGTCGCCTGTGGGACCATTTGCGCCGCCTCGGCGATGCGATCGGTGCCGGTGGGGTGATCGGGCGAGGTCATCGCCACCTTTCCGCCGAAGGCGATGACTGCGTCGCGGATACGCTCATCATCGGTGGCGACGATGATTTCATCGAGCTGAGTGCATTGTTGGCAGCGCTCCCAAACGTGTTGGATCAGAGGCTTTCCGGCGATCAAATGCAGGGGCTTGCCTGGGAAGCGAGTCGAGCCCCAACGAGCCGGCAACACGCCGAGAATGTAGGTGAGGGCTGGAGATGGGTGGATGATTGGCACAGGCTGGGCGAGCCTATGGCATGAGCAAGCCTGCGGACAAGAGCCGTTTCGGAAAAAGATTTTTTCCCTCCAATTTTCGCTAGATAGGAATCACCGCGCCGCAACCAAGTCGTATCCGCGCCAGTCACCGATCGTGACATGGGCGAATTGCCCGACGGGGATCGCTTCGTCCACGTGCACTGAGCCATCGATTTCTGGAGCATCCCACTCGGTGCGAGCGATCCCGGGTTGCTCGACGAGCACGCGGACTGATTTCCCGACCTGCGCTTGGTTGGTCTCGCTGGCGATGCGCTGGAGGGCGGCCATGGCTCGCGACCAACGGCTGCTGCGGGTCTTGTGGTGAAGCTGGCCATCCATCTTATAAGCGCGTGTCCCCTCTTCTTTCGAATACTGGAAGACTCCAGCGCGCTCGAAACGGAACTCCTCGATGAATTCTAACAACTCTTGGAAATCCTCTTCCGTCTCGCCGGGGAACCCGACGATGAAGGTGGTGCGAATGCCCAAACCGGGAATGCCCGCACGCATCCGGCGGAGCAGGTCGCGGATGTAGTCGCCGCTGGTCACCCGCTTCATCGCGGTCAGCATGCGGTCCGAGATGTGTTGGAGCGGGATGTCGACGTATTTCGCCACCTTGTCGCACTCGGCGATGGTGGTGATGAGCTCGTCCGACCAGTGGGCGGGATGGGTGTAAAGCAAGCGAACCCAGAAATCGCCCTCGATTTTGTTGATCTCACGGAGGAGCGTCGAGAGGGATTCGCCACGGGTCGAGTCTACGGGTGAACTGGGTTTTGGGCGCTCACCTTCCCACTGATCCATGCCGAAGTAGGTGGTGTCTTGGGAAATGAGGTTGATCTCACGCACGCCGGATTTGACGAGTGCCTCGACCTCACGGACGACCGAATCTTGTGTGCGCGACCGGTGTTTGCCGCGGATCTGTGGGATGATGCAGAAGGTGCAGGTGTGATTGCAGCCCTCGGCGATTTTGACGTAGGCGAAATGGTCAGGCGTCAGGCGGAACCGTGGCGTCGTGTAGTCCGGCACATACTTCGGCTTCAAGGTGACAAAGTCGCGCGGGTCTTCCGTCGCCGCAGGTCCCTCATCCTTGGTGACTTCCGATGCGTTGTTTTTTCCTAACAAATTCTCGATGATCGGAGCGACCTTGGTGATTTGATCGAGACCGATGAAGGCATCGACCTCGGGCATGATTCCCGGCAAATCCTTGGCGAAGCGCTGGGACAAGCACCCTGCGACGATGATCTTCTGGTTCGAGCGGTCAGGATCGGCGGTCCGGTCTTTCACGGCTCCGAAGATGGCGTCGATGGATTCCTGCTTCGCCATGTCGATAAACGAGCAGGTGTTGATGATCAAGACGTCGGCCAGTTCGGGATCTGGCGTGAGCGACATGCCTGCTTGGGCGAGGTGGCCAATCATGACCTCCGAGTCGATGAGGTTTTTGGCGCAACCGAGTGAAATGAGGCCGACGGTGGTGGACATGGTAGAATAATTGCTGCTAGAAAATGAAACGAGGCGGGTGAATTCAGCGAAACCGGAGTTCGATTTCCAAGGATCAATATTGCGGTGGAAGGATGAGTTCGTCGCCGGGAATGGGCCTCACGGGTCCGAAACCGGGCAGCGGGCTTGCGACGGCTCCATCGTCGGACACCTCGGTGACCTTGAACTGCCCGAGGATTCCCGTTTTCCGGCGGATGGCGACGGTGGCTCCTGCCTGAATCTGCTCCCGCATGAGCACATCGAAGGTGATGAAGTCGCCCACCTCGGCATTTTCGACAAATTCCTTCACTTTTCCAACCAGCAGGGATTGGGAAATCAAACGGGCGCGGCGGAGTTCGCCATCGGCGCTTTCGAGTCCACGCTGGGCAAGCAGGCCTTCTTCGTCTTGGGCGACCTTTTTGTCACGGCTTTCGTTCTGCTTTTTTTCGATTTCATCGAGCTGTTGCTTCATCGCTTCGAGCTCGGCATTTGGTTCGGCTTGTGGCGGCGGGGTGGGTGCGCTCGGTTGTTGTGCTTTCTCGGCACTCCGCTTTGCTTGGTCGGCACGGAGTTCGCTAATTTGCTTCTTCAAGCGGGCGATTTCATCGGGCGATGCGTTCTTCACCCCGACGTTCATGTTCTGGTATGAGAGCGCCAGCGCACCCACCAACACGGCGATGGTCGCGCCAAGAAGAAGTTTCATCGTGTCCATGACACGACGTTGGCTGGGCTTGGTGCGGATGTCAACGCGCTGGGAGATTGTTCGCTGCCCCTGGATTCTGGGCTGCCCATGCACTTGCGGCGGCGGGGTCGCGTTCGCTCCAGTAGTTGAAGGTGCGGCGGAACATCCGGTCGCGCTGAGCCTGGTCTGCCATTCGGCCAATCGCATTGATGGCCACCGCAGGATCACTGCCAAATGAGTACCATACAAAGCTTTCGACCATCCTGTCGGTCACATCATTCGGGTAGCGATCCATCAATGCGGCCGCGGCCTGAGGATTTTTCATCGCCGCGTCGGAGATGACTCCGCGAAGGGCGTTGCTGCGATCCTCACCGGCGGGCAGCGAGTTGAACGAGCTCAAGGCCGCCCGCTGGTCTTGTTTTGCCCAGATTCTGTAAACATTGTCCAAACGGCGCTGGGCTGCTGGTCCAGGATTGGCGAGCAACCAAGCGGAGGTACCCGCAGGATCGGCATCCGCAAGCGTTTCTGCTGTCCGTAACATGGCCCCGTTCCGCAGGGAATCATCTTGAATGGCCGCGATCCATGCCTTGGTCGCCTCGGGCCCTTGTTGGAGGAGGTGTGGCAACATGAAGTCCAGCCCCTCGCCCCGTTCATTGCTTTTCGGCATGCTCGCCAAGAGCTCTGTCGCGCGTGCAGGGTCAGTGGAAGCAAGTCCACGGATGATGCCCGGCAAATAGGGATTCGCGCCATCACCCTGATGGTTGGCAGTTGCCCAGCGAATCGCTGCATCGGGGTCGGTCGAAGCCCAAGTGGTCAAAATCGTGCTCGACGCGAAATCGCCCCGTGTATTTTCCTCGGCATAAGCCAGTGCGGACAGGGGATCTGCTTGTGCCCATGCGGACAGCAAGAGTGCATACTCTGCCGACCGTTCGTCAGTGATGCCAAGGCTGCGGAAGCGAGCCACGGCGTCCTCGAACTCCCCCGGCCCAAGCTGGTCGATCAACGCCAACAACGCGCGGTTGCGTTCGAGCGGGTTTTCGCCACGGATGATTGCCTCCAATTTTGCCAAGCGGTCGGCCGCGCTGGTCTTCGCTTCACGCTCGGTGCGAGTTTTGCGCGCCGCCTCCGTGGCGGAATCGCGCGCGGTCGAGCGGTCTGGCCGACCCTGCGACGGGCCACTCGATGCGGCTGATGCCGAATCCGACGCGGGAGCCGATGAATTGCGTCCCGCCATGAATCCTCCGATTCCGATGACAACAAGGGCGGCGAGCGTGGTGAGAGATTTGGGTTTCATCGGATGTGAGTTAAAGATTCCTTACGACACATAAACGTCTCTCGCTCCTAAATTTTTCAGAAAATCAGGGCATCCGCGCGAATTGGTTCACCCTCAACCGGCAAACGCATGGGCGGATAAGCCTTTCGCCCCCAGACCCCGGATGACAAATAACCGCCCAGCATGCTCCTCGACCACCGACTTGTGGATGCCGGTGGTGACATAAAGATCCGCAAGATCCGGCCCGCCAAACGCGCAGGCGGTGGTCTCCAAACACGGCAATTCGATCCGGCGCAACTCGTCGCCCGTCTCGGGATCAAAGCAAACCACACAGGCACCGTGGCAAAACGCGACCCACAGGTGACCGGCGGAATCGATCGTCATGCCGTCGGGCGAAGATTCGAGATGGGCGGTCGAGATCACACTGCGCATGTTCCGCAACTGGCCCGCATCGTAGTCGAAGGCGAGAACCTCCTTGCGCGGCGTGTCGATGTAAAAAACGGTCATGCCATCCTCTGACCAAGCGATCCCGTTGGAATTGGTCACCGGCCCGAACGCCTCATGCAAGGTGAGGTCGGGATCCAGTCGATAGAGCCGGGCATCACCAAGTTTTTTGGTTAGGCTGATGGTGCCCGCGAAAAACCGGCCATCGGGCGCACACTTGCCGTCATTGAATCGGTTGTCCGGTTTGCCGGATTCGGGATCGGAGATGGGGGTGAGTTTGCCGGTTTCCTCATCGAGAAACCAAAACCCCCGATCGCCGGCGATGACCAAGCCCCCGCTTTCCCGTGGAACCACTGTTCCCACGCGTTGGCCGACGTCCCATGACTTTTCACTGCCATCTGCAGGGTCGTAGCGATGCACCTGATGGCCTTCGATATCGACAAAATAAAGCGCCCCGCGCCACCAAATGGGGCCTTCGCCCCATTGACTGCGGATGGTTCCAACCGGCTCGATGACCAACATGACACGATCTTAAGCGATGCCAGAATCGTCACCAAGCCAAATCACGGATGGAAGGCTTCCATTCCGCCGATCGTTTCGCCAAGCTCACGCCCGATGCCCCGCATGGTTCCCTCCGATGCCCTGAAAGTTTGGCTCTACGCGGCGGCGGCCGTTTGGTTAGGCACGTGGACATCGCCGCTGCTCTACAACTTCGGTAAGGCCATCGCCGAAGTCTGCGAAAACAAACAAACGATCGGCCTGATCGAATGGCTTGCGGGGATTTGTCGCGTTGCTGATTTCCCGGTATTTTTCAAAGCGGCGATCTGGATGGCGGCCGCTGGGTTGTTTTATCCCTTCCTGAAATCTCTCAGCGGAGGATGGATGGTCTGGAAACAGGGGCTTCAAAAAAATCCCAACGGCTTGCGCCAACTGGCTGTTGGGTTTTCGTCGGTCGCGGTGGGAATGCTTTTCCTGATCGCCACCACGGTTCTGATCAAAAACCACGGCCAAACAATACCCGTAGATGTTCTAGCAAAAATTTCATTTGGCACGATTTCCCGCGCGCTGGCATCGGCCGCCATGCAGGAATTTTTCTACCAAGGTCTCGTCCTCGGGATTCTCCTAAGATCGATGCCGCGGCCCGCAGCGATTGTGCTGATGGCGGCGTTTTTTGCGTTGACCCATTTCATCGAGCCGCCCGTTGGCGTGAATGTTGCCGACCCCGATGCTGCCGGAGTCGGATTTGAGTTGTTAGGAAAATTGTTCAATCCATTTCCAAACCTGGGCACATGGATTCTTTCATGGATTCCCCTCGTCGGCCTTGGCGGCATCCTTGCCTATGCGCGATGCGCGACCTCTTCGCTTGCGCTGCCCATCGGCATCCATGGTGGCTGGATCTTTGCCAATCATTTCTCAATGATGCTCGCCGAAAAACCGCTCCAGCAGGGATGGCCCGCGCTCATCGGGGTCATATACATTGGATACATCGTTTTCAGAATCACCCGATCTCATCATGTCCACATCCCCCCAAGCTCCAAAGTCTAACTGGAAACGATGGGCCTCCCGCGCGCTCGATTTGCTTTACCCGCCGCTCTGTGCAGTGTGCAGCACTCAGCTATCCGATGGCCGCTCGTTGTGCGACTGCTGCAACGATGACCTTCCGCAACTCACCGAGCCATTTTGTGAGAATTGCGGCGAACCCTTTCCAGGACAAATCGATGGAACATTCGCCTGCCCGAACTGCAACAAGCTCCGCTTCGCCTTTGAATTCGCTCGCCCAGCGATGGTGCGTGACCCTCGCACGCTCGACCTGATCCATCGGTTGAAATACGGCCGAGAAATCCATCTCGCCAGTGAGCTTGGTCGCCTCGCGCATCATGCATTTTCCGACGCGCGCCTTGCACTCGCCCTCGCAGAGCGTTGGCCGCTTGTCCCCGTCCCTCTGCACCGCAAGCGCCTCCAACACCGCCATTTCAACCAGGCCGCTGAAATTTCCCGCGCACTCTCACCCCTCGTTGGACTTCCCGTGCTTCATGCGATCCATCGCCACCGAGCCACCGAACACCAAACCGCACTCACTCGGTCTCAGCGCCTAGAAAATCTACGCGGCGCATTCGAAATCACTCCGGCGGGCCGCCGCCAAATTGCTCAGTCGCCGAGGGGCGTCATTCTCGTGGATGACGTTCTAACCACGGGCTCAACCGTCGACGAATGTGCGAAAACCCTCCGCCGAGGCGGCTTTAAAAAGGTGATCGTGGTCACCGTGATGCGTGGCTAACCAGCAGCCCTGCACGTTCAACCCAACGCAGCGCCAAGTGGCATGCACCCGCAGTCACCACCAAGCCGGCCAGCGGCAACAGCCCAGACCGAAGCGAGCTCCCGAGAATCCATGGTTGGAGCGGATGATTCATCACCTCAAGGTGGGTGAGGGTGAAGCCCTTCAATGCGAGGATCCATCCCGCGTGCAACCCGATCGGCAACCACAAGGATCTCGTCCGCACTCTCGCCCATGCGAGAATCAGACCGATGAAAAACAAGGGCATGAAGTCGGTGACGAGAAATCGAAGATGACCGAACTGCTGCAAAATCTCGCCCACCAATTTGAAACCCGCCAGCGTCGAACTTGCTCCCGTTAGAACTGATGCCGATGAGGGTTCGAGAAAATGAACCCACGCGAAAAGAAGTGACGCGCCCACGCAGGCGACCGGTGGTTTCGCAAATTTTAGCCAAAGTCCTAACAACAACCCTCGGAAAAACCACTCTTCTAATAGCGAAACCAGAATCGCAAGCAGTAGAATTTTGAGCATGACTGTTCCGAGCTCCGCTGGCACCGCCAATGGCAGATAGGCCCCGAGCATCCCCGCGATCATGCCGGTCGCCAGCAGAAAACTACCTGCGATGGCGCAACCTAAACCCAGCTGCAGCAGCGCACTCCGCGCAGAATAGTTGCACGTTTGACCAGGAGCCGTCTCGGTTTGCAGCCGGATCCGCTTCAAGCGCCAAAGTAACACTGGCAACAGTCCCACCGCCGCCAGAATCAGCGAGCGGCTGAAGTAGCGCCCAAATCGAGCACGCTCACACGAGGCACCCAGCCATTCCAGAAATCCATTGAGATCCGCCACCGCTGTCATCTCGGCGATGGCTTTCCCCGCCTGATAGACCCAGGGCGAAATTGCCGCCGCGAACAAAATCGATGAGATCACCCAGCAAACCAACGCACCTGCTTCGGATTGGAAAAATCGTTTCAAGTGGATGAGTTGGGTGGATGGGACCAAAAGGGATCGGGCGATTGCTGAGAGAAAAAATCCACCAGGATTTCCCAACAGCCCCTCCTAGTGGTCCTGCGGATCGAGGAGATCAGAGCGCACCGAGAGTGGCCTTGATCGCATCGAAGTCTGGCAAGTCTTTCGGGTGCTCCTGCACCTCTGCGTAGCGCACGACCCCAGCCTTATCGATCACGAAGGCGGAGCGCTTCGCCACGCCACCCATGATTAAGTTTTTGTCGGGTAAGAATTGATCGTAAGCCACACCGTAAGCCGCGGCCACCTTGTGCTCATAGTCACTCAACAGCGTGAGGGTGATGCCTTCTTTTTGTGCCCATGCATCTTGTGCAAATGGATTGTCGCCGGAAATCCCGAGCACCTTCGCGTCGAGCGCGTCGTACTCTGAGATCCCTTGGGAAATGCTGCAGAACTCCGCCGTGCAAACGCCGGTAAACGCCATCGGCACGAACAACAAAACGATGTTCGATTTACCGATCAGCTCGCTCAACGTGACCAACTCGGGGCCATTGGCGGTTAGAGTGACAAGGGTGAAATCCGGTGCTTGGTCGCCAACGTTGATGGACATGGTAGTTTCTTGATTGTTTGAAGTGAGGCCCGCATCATAGATCACGATTTAAGAAGATGTCATACGAATTCTCACAATTTGGCAGGCAACTCGGGTGCGGCAGCGGGATCGGCGAGCTGATGGAGGATCTCGGCCACGCCCTCGCCAGCGGCGGGCCGGAGTTGAAGATGCTCGGCGGCGGGCAACCCGCGCAAATTCCAGAGATGAATGCCGTCTGGCGCCGTCGTCTTGAGGAGCTCATGGCAGAATCCGGTGGCCTCAACCGTGCGCTCACGACTTACGATCCTCCCAGCGGCAATCCGCATTTCCTCAGCGCCATCGCGGGCCTGTTCAACGAGTCGTTCGGCTGGAACCTCAGCCCTGAAAATGTCGGGGTCACCAGTGGTGGCCAAACCGCGTTTTATTTTCTCTTCAACCTGCTCGCCGGCCAGATGCCCGATGGCAGCCACCGCAAAATCCTGCTGCCGCTCGTGCCGGAGTACATCGGCTACGCAAACCAAGGCGTCAGCGGCGATCTGTTTCGCGCGGTGCCACCGCTCATCGAGAAAACCGGCCCGCATGAGTTCAAGTACCGCGTCGATTTCGACCACCTGAACATCACCCCAGACGTCGCCGCCATCTGCGCGTCTCGCCCGACCAACCCGACGGGCAATGTACTAACCGACGAGGAAATCGCTCGGCTCTCGGCCATCGCCAAGCAGCACGGCATCCCATTGATCATCGACAACGCTTACGGCGCCCCATTTCCCGGCATCATTTTCACTCCGGCCACCCCGTTCTGGGATGACCACGTCGTCCTCACCCTCAGCCTCTCGAAACTCGGCCTGCCCGCAACCCGCACGGGCATCGTCATCGGCCCGCCGGAAATTATCCGCGCACTTGGTTCCGCCAGCGCGATCGCCGGACTCTCGAATCCGAACATCGGCCAGCAAATCACCCTGCCGCTCATCCAGTCGGGTGAAATTTTTCGACTTAGCCGCGAGGTGGTCCGGCCATTTTACGAAGCGAAATGCCAGCTTGCCCGCCACGCCGCGCACGATGCCTTCGGCGAGGATGGCGAGTGGTTCATGCACCGCAGCGAGGGAGCACTTTTCCTGTGGTTTTGGTTCCCGGGCCTACCGATCCATTCGCAAGAACTCTACGAGCGCCTCAAAAAACGCGGTGTGCTTGTGATCCCCGGCCATCACTTTTTCTTCGGGCTCGACGACCAGCCCCACTGGGCTCACCGCCAAGAATGCATCCGCGTCTCCTACGCCATGGAGGAATCGATCGTTCGCGATGGCCTCCGCATCATCGCCGAAGAAGTGCGTCTCGCCCGCGAGCAGGCCGCAAGGTGATACGAGCCCTCGGACAAGCCGAAATCTAGCCAATCAAATCAACTGAGTCTCCACGAGGAAACGATAGGTTCCTTGGTGCGCGATCAATTCCTCGTGGCTACCGCTTTCGACGATTTTGCCCTGTTGGAAAACCAAAATGCGGTCGGCGTAGCGGACGGTCGAAAGCCGGTGGGCGATCACCAAACTCGTGCGGCCATGCATCAAGCGCTCAAGCGCTTCATTCACGAGGCGTTCGCTTTCGGAGTCGAGCGCGGAGGTCGCCTCGTCCAAAAGCAGGATTCGTGGGTTCGCGAGAATGGCGCGGGCGATCGCGATGCGCTGGCGTTGACCGCCCGAAAGCTTGGTCCCGCGTGGCCCGACGAGCGTGTCGTAGCCCTCAGGTAGCTCTGCGATGAAATCATGCGCATTGGCTTGGCGCGATGCGTCCATGATTTGCTCCAAGTTGGCTCCAGGCTGGCCGTATTCGATGTTCTCACGGATGGTGCCGCCGAACAACAACACCTCTTGGGGGACGACCGCGATCTGCGAGCGCAGCGCTTGCAAGGCGATGTCCAGTGCGGGGCGACCATCGAAGAGGACTTGCCCCTCGTCTGGGGCGTTGAATCCGAGGATGAGGGAAAACACCGTCGATTTCCCCGCGCCCGATGGACCGACGAGCGCAACCCGTTGGCCGGATTTCACCTGAAACGAAAGGTCGGTTAGGACTTGGGCGTCGGGCCGAGACGGGTAGCGGAACGAGACATTTTCGAGCGCGAGCGAACCATCAAGCTTGGCGTCTGCATCACCCTCCACGCGTTCGGTTGGGGAATCCAACAACTCGCGAAGGCGCTCGGTTGCGCCGGCGGTTTGTTGAAATTGGGAGATGATTTCTGGAAAGGTGCCGAGCGATGCGCCGACGAAGATGGAGAAGAGAATGAACGAGGTAAAATTGGTCCCGTTGATTTGTCCGTTGGCAAGCATTCGAGCGCCGAACCATGCCACGAACGCAATGGTCCCGAAGAGCGCGAAGATGATGAACGCGAGAAACGCCGCACGGTACTTGGCGCCGCGCATCGTGACACCGAAGAAACTTTGAAGCGCGCGATCGTAGCGGGTGGCTTCAAAGGGTTCATTGGTGAACGATTTCACATCCGCGATGCCTTGCACCGTCTCCTCGATGACCGTGCCAGCGTCGGCGAGCGAATCCTGTGCCGCCTTGGAGAAGCCGCGCACTTTTCTGCCGGTCAACGCGATCGCAAGAACCACAAACGGCACGCTGCCGAGCATGATGAGCGAGAGCTTCCAGGAAGAAACGAAAATGAAAATCAGGCCGCCGATGAGGATCACCGTTTGTCTCACCGCCTGAGGCACCGTGTTGAGAAGGGTGTCGCGCACTACCCCAAGATCCGCAGACACGCGGTTGCTCAGCGCGCCAGAGCGTTGTTCTTGGAAAAACTGCATCGGCAAGCGGACGAGGTGCGCAAAGAGATCGCGGCGGAGGCGGTTCAATGCGGACTCGCATGAGTGGATGAATCCTTGAACCCGAAAAAATGCGACGACGGCCTGCAGTGCAAGCACCGCAACCAACTCGAGCACCACGCGGTTCGACTTCGCGAGCACCACTTGCGGATCAATTCCGGCCTTGAGGGCATCGGCGGGATTGCCGATGAGTTCTTTCAGAAACCAAGGGAATGCCAGCGAGAGCATCGCCGTGAAAAACAAGGCCACGAGCGATGGGAAGAACACCGCTTTTTCCCGCATGAGGTAGCCGAGAATCCATCGGTGCGAGGAAATGGACGCTTTCGGTTTCGGCTCAGGCATCTGCTCATGTGAAACCATCAGGCGGGCGCCGTCAACCGCCGGAATCCCCTTGAACGATCTTCTCCAAGGATCTAGCATGCACGAGTCAACCCGCACAATATGAAGCCTCTTCACCCAAGCGCTGTCCTCGTTCTCGCCAGCCTAACCTTGCCTACTTCAGCGATGATCGTCGCAGGTGCCAATGGCGGAGGCAACAACGCCAATAATACGACTTACACGCAATTTCCGAACTTTGGCAATGTGGTCGCCTACTCGGATGCGTCTGGGCTCTACCTAGGTTATGATGCTTCTACCAAGGATGTCTGGGTTTTGACCGCGCGTCACGTCAGCAGCAGCAGCACCCAAGGAGCGGCGATCACCATCGATGGCCTCGTTTATGAGCGTAAATCCGCCGGTACGGATGGCTTCGGATTGCTCCCCGGTGGCGATCTGCGATTGGTGCGCTACGGCCGGAGCGACCTCGCCGTGCCGAGCCTGCCAGCGGTCAATATCTCCACCACCGCGCCCACCGCGTTGACCTCGCTCGTGATGATCGGGTTTGGCCAGGACCGCAAAGAGAACGCAGCGACCGATGACAACACCCCAGATTCAACCTCACTCACCGTGGGGTCGGGCTACCGCTGGTCGGGAGAACAAATCAAACGCTGGGGGACCAATCAGATCGAAGCAGAGTTTCCCGACGGGCTGGAGACCGCGCCTGCCTCGGGGGTGACCGGCACTTTTTCGTTGGGTCTTTACTCGACAGTCGGCTACATGACCGTCTTCGACCAGCCGGGGGTTGGCCAGTGGCGCTCAAGCAATGAGGCACAAGGCTCGCTGGGAGACTCTGGCGGCAGCGCATTTCACTATTCGGGCGGAACATGGTACCTCTCCGGCATCATGTCCGCGGTGGCGTCCTTCGATGGTCAGGCGTCGAACAGCTCGGCATTCGGCAATCTGAGCCTGCTCACGGATGTGGCGAGTTACAGCGGAGCGATCGGGACCTCGCTGAATGGCGTGACACTGGTTCCCGAGCCTACGAGCGTGGGCTTGCTCATGGTGTCGGTGCTCACGATTTTGACCAGACGCGGCCGCCGGGGTCATTGCCGGCAGACCGAAAGATGAAATTCCGCCAACTCATCCCATCCGCCAGGGCGCGCCTATTCCCCTAATGCACCACCCTGATATTTTCGGATGCGCTGCGGTCAAGAGAGCTTATAAATAGCGCCTATGAATGCAGACGAGCGGGACAGAATCATCCGGATGGCCTGGGAAGATCGGACGACCTTCGAAGAGATCGAGAAAAAGACCGGTCTCAACGAAGCCCAAGTCATCAAGTTGATGAGAAACGAGCTGAAACCCTCCAGTTTCCGCATGTGGCGGAAGCGGGTGAGCGGGAGGATTACCAAACACCGGAAGCGGTTTCTCCACGAGATCATCGGCGGGAAAGAACGCGGCCAAGTCCCGCAGGAAGATTGATTCATGGAGTTTCCACCCGAGCATACCCGCACCCACACTCCCTTTCGCCCGTGAAAAACAACGCGTTTCAAGAATACCTTTCCCGCCGGTTCCGGATCCTCCTCTCGGGTGATCCCGATGGCATCCCTCCCTGGCTGGAAGCCGTGGCCGCAGGACAGGGGCCGGGCCTTTACTTTCCCACGGATGCCCCATGGGTGGTGCATGCAGACCTCGCGACGCTCGTCGGAGGCATCCGCGCATTGCTCATGCAAGCGCTGCACCCCGGAAGCCTAGCCGGGGTGCGCGGTCATTCCCGCTACAAAGATGATCCGCTCGGCAGGTTATCTGGGACCATCCGTTGGCTCACCATTACCACCTATGGATCTCACGAGGCCATCGCCCACGAGGCCAACCGCGTGAACCGCATGCACGATCGCGTCAAGGGCCAGTATCAGAACGCCAGCGGGGAATCCACCAGCTACCGCGCCGCCGATCCGGATCTCCTGCTCTGGGTCCACATCGCCTTCATGGATTCCTTCCTGCGCTCCCACCAGACCTATTCCACCCGCCCCCTGCCCGGCGGGGCGGATTCCTACGTCCGGCTCTGGTCGAAATCCGTCGCACCCCTCGGCCTCACCGGCGTCCCGATGAATGAAGCGGAACTCATGGCCGCCATCTCCCGCTACCGCGAGCAGCTCATCGTCACCGAGGAGACGCGAGAAACCATTCAGTGGATTAAAAATCCCCCCCTGCCAGCGACCTCAAAGCCCATGTATGCCCTCCTTTTCCAGTCCGCCGTGGCCTCTCTGGGCAGCGAATACCAGCAAATGATCGGACTGAAATCACTGCCCCTCGGCGTCCTCCGTCCGCTCACCACCCGTACCCTGCAGCTCATGCGCTTCGCCATCGGACCGGAAAACCTCATCGAGGACGCCGCCATCCGGCGGATCAATGGGACACCGCCCCATCCATAGTCCCTGCATCCACCGCCGCTGTCAGCCAATTCCCAGCCGCTGTCAGTCAATTCCCAGCCGCTGTCAGTCAATTCCCAGGCGCTGTCAGCTCATTCCCAGGCGCTGTCAGTCAATTCCCAGGCGCTGTCAGCCAATTCCCAGACGCTGTCAGCCAATTCCCAGGCGCTGTCAGTCAATTCCCAGGCGCTGTCAGTCAATTCCCAGGCGCTGTCAGCCAATTCCCAGACGCTGTCAGTCAATTCCCAGGCGCTGTCAGTCAATTCCCAGGAGAGTGTAAGATTTTTTGTGTAAGTAGGATTCCGTTGATAACCCTAACCGACTAAAGGAACATCAAATGAAACAAAAAATCAAAGACGAGATACTCGACCAGCTACTTGCCGATTACCG
>Ga0164295_10001203_pt1 | contig 21468 bp, 9 predicted proteins | sample GEODES006metaG_FD_111798 | JGI IMG/M metagenome (GOLD analysis project Ga0164295, IMG submission 111798) | Oligotrophic lake water microbial communities from Sparkling Lake, Wisconsin, USA - GEODES006 metaG | ecosystem: Environmental > Aquatic > Freshwater > Lake | place: USA: Sparkling Lake... | reverse complement strand
TTCGTACCCTGACTCAGGGGCGCCTTCATCACTCATTTGGGGTTTGGCCTCGGGAAGTTTGGCCAAAACAGCCCGAAGCTGGGCGACCAATTCAGGATTCTCTTTGGCCAAATTCTTTTTCTCGAGCGGATCAGCTTGATAGTCGTACAGCTCAATCGCCGCTTTTTCCGCCGGATCGCCAGGCTCTTTCCACTCAACCAAACGATAGCGGTCGTTTCTCACCCCTCGCCCGATCAACTTCCTCTTGGTGTCATCCGTTTTTTCTGCCCGAGGATAAGCATGCAGCACATAATCATTCACCTTCTGACTCGGATCCTTCAGCACCGGAACCAAGCTTTTTCCATCTAGCCCCATCCCTGCAATCCCGGTTTCCGGCATAGATTGTCCGGTCAACTCCAACAGAGTGGGATAGAGATCGACCGTCTCAATCAGGGCCGAGGTGCGTTGACCCGGCTTGATCCCAGGGCCGCTGATCAAAATCGGAATCCGTGTCGCCTGCTCGTAGTTGGTGTGCTTGCACCACTTTCCGTGGTCTCCCAAATGCCAACCATGATCCCCCCAAAGAACAATGAAGGTGTTCTCCGCCATCCCCAACTCGTCCAGGGCCGCGACCACCTTTCCAATCTGCGCATCGGTGTAACTCGTCGCAGCGTAATATCCGTGGATCAGGTGCCGGGCAAAATCATCCGGAAACGGTAATTTATCCACGGGTAACTTTTGATACTGCATGATTTCTCCCGACTCTCCGAGGGCATAGGCGGGCGATCCCTCAGGAGCCGTACGAAACTCCGGCAAAGAAAACTGCTCAGGCTTAAACTGATCCCAATACTTTTTCGGAGAGACGAAAGGAAGATGAGGCTTATGAAAGCCCACCATCATCAAAAAGGGCTGATCAGGCTTCGCCTTGTGTTGTTTTAAACGCAGCACAGCTTCATCGGCAATCTTTCCGTCGGCATAATAATTATCTTCCACTTCCCCCGCCTCGGTGGTGGTTCCCTTTTTCTCCCCCATAGGAGCCCGGTTTTCCTCAATAGCGTACGTTTCTCCCTTTGCCTCCCAACTCGGAACCGACCAGGAGGGTTTGTCGTTCAAACTCGCATGATAAATTTTCCCTAGCGATTGGGCTACATACCCATTTTTCATGAAGGTCTGCCCCATGCTGACCACGTTCGAATAAGCGGGAATATCGCGGAAATAGGTCTTCAAATCATAAAGGCCCATGGTCTGGGGCCGAATTCCCAACATCAAAGAGTTCCGGGAGGGCGCACACACCGCCTGATTCACATACGCTTTCTCAAACAGCATTCCGCGGGCCGCCAACTTGTCCATGTTTGGGGTCTTCGCCAGTTTGTCTCCGTAGCAACCCAACACCGGCTTCAAATCATCCACCGCAATAAAAACGACATTGGGACGATTTGTTGTCGCTCCCTCCAAATTCAAACCAAACCCCAAAAATCCACCTAGAAACACAATAAGCGCTTTTCTCATAAGAGCATGATCTCCAATTAGTTTCAAATATCAGACGTTTTCTTCCGTGGCCTTACTTTATTCCAGCGTCAAAAAACGACGAATTTCATTAACGGATTAAACTACCCAAAATGCAAGAGGATTCGGCAAAATTTCACTTCAAATAAAAAGTCGCAAAGGACGCAAGGACAGTATTTTGTGTGGTTTACAATCGATAGATTCGCTATTTATTTTCGATGGCATCGCCTGTCCTTCTAACTCCCCTGACATCGGAAGAGAGAAAGGACTTTCTAACCCAGCCTGTCCAAACCCAACTCGACTCCCTCCCTCTTCAGCAGATCCCCCTATCCCTCCCTCTTTCCGACCCTTCGGAATGGAAAAAACATCTCACAGAATCGAAGGCCGAAGCCCTCCTCTGCGCCTGGGGTTGCCCTTCACTCCCCGACGACCTACCCGTCGGGAAACCTGGACAACTCCGCTATGTAGCCTACCTCGCCGGCAGCGTAAAAAAACTCGTCCCCCGGAAGCTGATCGAAAACGGTCTCCTCGTCACCAACTGGGGTAACGCCATTAGCCGCACCATCTCGGAATGCGGCCTCCTCCTCATCCTCACCGCCATGCGCCGCTCAGGCTATTGGAATGTCGCCATGCACCGGGACGGAGCCTGGAAGGACGGCATGAAAACCGTCACCCAAAGCCTCTTCTGCCGCAGCATCGGCCTCCACGGCTTCGGCGCCATCGCCCAGGAAATGATCCCCCTCCTCCGCCCTTTCGGTGTCTCGATCTCGGCCTTCTCCCCCAGCGTCCCGGATGCCGTTTTTCAGAAATACGGCGTCACCCGCTCCACCTCCCTCGAACACCTCTTCTCCCAACACGATATCGTTGTCGAACTCGCGCCCTACACCGAAAAAAATCACCATATCGTGACCGAAAAACTTCTCCGCTCGATCCGACCCGGCGGCGCACTCATCAACATCGGCCGGGGCGCCGTGGTGGACGAAGCCGCCCTCATCCGAGTCGCTCGTGACCGAGCCGACGACCTCCAGATCGGCCTCGATGTCTACGAAACCGAACCACTCCCCAAGGACTCCCCCCTCCGCGGCCTTCCCAATGTCGCCCTCCTCCCCCACATCGCCGGCCCCACCAAAGACCGGCGCCAGGACACCGCCTCTTTCGCCATCGAGAATCTTCATCGCTTCCTCCAGGGAAAACCCCTCGAATCTGTGATCACCCTCGATGTCTATGACCGCGCCACGTAATCCCTCCCGCTCTTTCCTTACCTGTTTCTCCACCATGGGGTGCACGGAACTCACCCTCCCCCAAGTCCTCTCCCTCGCCGACCAGTTCTCGATCGACTGCCTTGAACTCCGCTCTCTCGAAAACCGAATCGACCTGCCCGCCTATCTCCCCGAACAACCTGGTGGCCTCCCCGCCGTCCGCCAATCTCTCGCCCGCCACCCCGCCCGCGTTCTCGGCACTTCTTTTAAACTCGTCGGCGATACCGAAGCCGGCCGCACCACCCTTCTTTCCTTTGCCCAACTCGCCGAACAGATCGGCACCCCGTACCTCCGGATCTTTGGTGGCGGCACCTGGGGCACTCCTCTTACCGAAGAAAACTACCGCCAAGCCGTCGAAGTCCTCAACTGGTGGCAGGATCAGAAAAAGAAAAACAACTGGCAGGTTGAAATCCTCATCGAAACCCACGACGCCTTCTCTGCCACACCTCCCCTCCTTAAACTTTTCGAACTTCTCGGCCGCACCCATCCCATCATCTGGGACTCCCACCACACCTGGCGTCTTGCCGGCGAAGCACCCTCCGACAGTTGGAAACAACTCAAGCCCCACACCCGGCACGTCCACATCAAGGACAGCATCCTCAAACCCTCCGCCCGCCACCCCTACACCTATGTCCTGCCCGGAACCGGCAAAATGCCCGCCCGTCAGGTCCTCGACCTCCTCCAAAAGGACAATTTCAAGGGAGCGGTCTCGCTGGAATGGGAGAAAATGTGGCATCCTTATCTCACTCCGATCCAGGACGCCCTCTCCGCCTGCCAGAAGGAGAAGTGGTGGTAAAAAAACCCGAAACATCTCCGGACCCATCCTGGGGATATTTCGACTGGCTCCGCGTGGCCGAAGAGGGACTCCGCCCCTTGGCGAAACTGATGAAACCGGGCAAGGCCGACCTGCCCATCCTCGGAAAACCCAGCAGCCACGGCTCCCAGGCCGATCGCCTCGAATCCTTCTCCCGCCCCTGCCTTTGGGCCGCCCACTGGCTCCAAGCCACCCCCCCCACCTTCCCCGCCACTGCACCTGAATCCCTCTCGCGTAAAACGATTGCCGATTGGTTCCGCCAAGGCCTCCTTCTGGGAACCAACCCATCCTCCCCGGAATACTGGGGCCCGACCCAAGACAACCATCAGCACACCGTCGAAATGGCCGCCCTCGTGTTGGCCCTCGAAATCGCCCGCGAATTTCTTTGGGATCCACTTTCCCAAAAAGAAAAAGAGCAGGTCGCCGAATGGTTCGCTTCCATTCGTGGGACCAAGCTCCATCCAAACAATCACCTCTTCTTCGGTGTCCTCATCCTCTCCTTTCTCGAAAAAGAGGGTTTTGGCAAGAAAACCGATGCCCCCCAGATCAGTCAATGGCTCGACGCACTCGAAACGATGGCCATCGGCAACGGCTGGTTTCGCGACGGATCTAATCAGACGGTCGACTACTACAACGCCTATGCCTTCCACTACTACGGTCTCTGGTGGGGCCGACTCTTCGGCCAAAACGATCCCACCCGCACAAAACGCTGGCAAAACTTCACTCGCGAGTTCCTGCCCGACTACGCCCACTTCTTCGCCGCTTCCGGTGAAAACGTTCCCTTCGGCCGCTCCCTCACCTACCGCTTCAATGCCGTTGCCCCTTTCGCCCTCGCTGAACTCTGCGAATGCTCTCCACTTCCCCATGGCCAATCCCGCCGGATCTGTTCAAAAAATCTCCACTTCTTCTGGAGCCACCCCATCCAACAATCCCAAGGTCTCCTCAGTCTCGGCTGGATCGACGAATTCATTCCACTCACCGAACGCTACTCCTGTGGAGGATCCCCCTACTGGGCCGCTAAAGGCCTCTCCGCCCTCCTTCTGCCCCCGTCCGCTCCTTTCTGGCAGGAACCGGAACAACCGCTTCCATCTGAAAGCTCCGACTTTTCGAAACCACTTCCCAAAGCCGATCTGGTGGTTCGTGGTATCGGAGGCGAAATCGAACTCCTCAATGCCGGCACCGCCATCTCCAAATCCAACACCGTCTTTGGCCCCTATAAATGGGGCAAACTCTCCTACCGCACTGGCGTCGGATTCGACGTCCAACTTCCCGACGGCCCTTACCCGATCGATTCCTCCCTCACGGCTCGGATGGACGACGGCTCCCTGCACGGCCGCCAACCCATCCGCTCCCTTGGCGTCGAAAAAGATCACCTCGCATGCTCCTACCCTCTCGGAGACTCCGTGGAGATCGAAACCCATCTCTGGTGGAACGGTCCGTGGCAGCTCCACCTCCATCGCTACAAGGTCAAACAACCCTGCAGGCTACTGCTTGGAGGGCAGAGTCTTTCAGCAAAGGAAATGGATGATCTAAGTGAGAAATCTTCTTTCCCCACCCTGTCTTGGAAAAACTCCACCCATCATGTTGTCCTCCAATCCCTGCAAGGTTTTGCCAAGGCCGGGTCTCGTAGGACCAACACCGGAAAAGACCAACGCACGCACCTCTATGCTCCCAACAGCGTCACCCTTTTTCTGGAGACAGATTTACTGTCCGGGCAGGGCTGGGTAGCCGCACTCCACGCCGTCGCCCCAACATCAACTACTTTGGGTCGCTGGGAATTAAGCGAAACCAAAGCCGCCAGTTGGTCCCTGAAGAATCAAAAGGGCGAACTTTGGACAGTCCAGCACCCCTCGTTGCCGACAATTTAACGTTTCAGGATTAACTTCAAACTCGTCGCGTCCGACACCAGCACTCCTTGGCAGGCTGGAGCCAATTCCTTAGCCACCCGCAAAGCGTCCTGATTCTTTTTCTGTGCCTTGGCATCCGACTGCATCGGCATCTGAAAAACCACTTCCCCCGGCTTCACTTCCACGTTCACTTTCATGGCTGGCACAGGAACATCCTTCTTGCCGATTGGATTCGCATAGGTCGCCATCGCCTGCAAAACCGTCCGCAATAGAACATAATCCCTCTTCCATTTTACGTCAGGAACGGACGACGGAAGCTCGATCGGCACCGCCCAACCCAACTCCTGATTCGCCATCTGCGCATGCCAATCCTTCAACAGATCCACCAAGACAAACTCCTCTTCATGCAGATCGTGTTTCTCAATGTCCGCTACCACATAAGGTGGTAACTCCAGGGCTTTTACCTTCTCCCACTCCTTCCGCACGACTCCCACCCAATCCGGAAGCTTGCCCAACCTGAGTTCCAGTTGAGCCTCGTACAACGACTCCGGAGTCACGGGGGCTCCCGGACACTCATTTGCCTCCACGGAATCCTCTTTCAACTTTACCGGCTTGCCATGCAGCCCCACAAAAAGCGGTTTTACAAACTTGGCCTCTTTCCCCTTCACATAGTTCCAAAAATTGACCGGCTGCTCATCGTCACTATCATAGAAAAAGTTCCAGAACACCATCCAACGAAGGTGATTCGGAAAAGACGGGGCCGGTCCGCCGCTGCGGGTCATCGTGCCACCATCCACCCGGCCAATCAGAGTCGCATAGGGGCCATTCCCGTGGGAATCGATCGTCGCCGTTTTAATCATGTTCCACCGCCACACCACCGTCCCCGCAGAACGATTTCCCGTCGAAGCCCCGTGCTGTGCCGACGACATCTCCTCCGTCAACCCCATCAGGTTGAAGGAGCAGTTCGAGCGGATGGCCACATCGTAGTGCCCCATATTTCCCACAAAACGATTCTCTAACACCGAACAGCCGACCGAATCCCTCAGATACACCCCGGTATTCACATTTAGAAACGAGCATCTCCGCACCCAACCGTTCACCACACCCTTAAACTGAATCCCGTCCCACCCCTCGTCATCCAAGGCCGACCGATGATGCACAAAAGCCCCCCTCCATCCCCCCTGCAGCGCCATATCCTCCACCCCCACCTGCTCGATCAGCGTCACGGGAGATATCTTCGCTTCAAAATCCTCACCCAAATTCACCAGGACAGGCTCTTTCAGAATCAAATTCTCCCCCTGAATCTCTTTCACCTGATGCAGTTCACTGATGCTCGATCCATCCTTGATGATTCGCGTCCACGTCGGATCGGGTTGCAGCCCCGCCATCAACTCGGCATCCAACTTCGGTGTTGCAGCCCTTAGTACAACCCAGTCCCCCGTCTTAAAACCTTCGGGCGATTTCACCGGAATCGTGAAACTCCCCCGCTTCACTGCTCCTGTCACCACAACCGACTTTCCCCCTTCCTTCTTGCCCCCTTCCACCCCCTCAAACATAAAAAAGTAGGGAATTCTGGACCAGTCATCCTTCCCGTTTGCATCTTTCGTTCCCTTCGGCACAGGATAAGGACCGGTCCGATAACCGGAATGAACCGCCCGAATCAACGTCCCGCCCTTTCCGCATCCAGCTCCTCGAATCACTACCCCCGATTTGGAGATGCGGATCACATCCGCTTTGTTTCGATCCGCCCAAATCAGAAATTTACCCGCTGGAAACAACACCACGCCTCCGCCCGCATTTTCAGCCGCCGCGACCGTCTTTCGGATTGCCTCTTCGTCCGAAATCGCATCGTCCGCTATCGCCCCGTAATCGGTCACCTTGAAGACAGGTCCCTGCACATCAGGGATCGCCTTCTCCCCATGCTCATATCCTGCATAGGAGTAGTCGGTCAAAATCTCTGCCGGCGAACGATCGGTAGCCGCCTGAAAACTGTTCCAATGGGCCGATGTCATCGACTTCCCCTCCCCCCATCCGATCGAAACCATCCCCAGACCGAGAGACACCCATGTGAAGCAGGAGAGAAAAGCTTTCATCATAAAGACAAGATTACTACCAAGAATAGCCTCACGACACCTCATTTCTGAACTGGGGTCGAAATCCAATCTTCCACATCGGCTTTATCCATCGGGGCAAACTCTTTCTGGGCACTCCAGATTGATTTCTCCTCATACACCACCGCCCCGTCATTCAACCAAACACGAGCCTCCTTGGCATCAAACTTGGTGATCTGCTTCTCAGGCCAATTCTCTGGATTTTTTAAAAACGGAACAAGATAAAGCATCGCCTTCCTCAAACTCCCCCTGCCCCCCTCTCCCTCATGACTCCAAAGATCGATGCCCAACGACCGGGCCATCACCGCCCCCTTGCAGGTATTTTTGAGGTTAAAGCAGCTGTACGACCAGCTTTTCGTCCGAGCCAATTCCCTCGGCTGTTTTCCCTCCGGGGTAATATGAGCATCCAACCGGGCAGGCAATGACTCTCCCAGCACCTTCTTTGCCTCATCCTCCTTCCCGGCCATCACCAGGACTGCGCTCAGTTGAACGTCGTAGGCTGCTCCGTGATTATTGGGTGCCCTTTTTTCGTGTAACCCAATCTGACTCGTCTGCATCCAATCCCCATAGGCCGTCCACCAGGCCTTCATTTCCTCCCGGTCTTTCACAGTCCAAGCAGGGCACTTTTCCAGCATCTTCAGCACATCGGGCAGCCTCATAAACCCCCTGGTATCGATTAGCCCCCATCCCCGTCCTGTTGCCTTCCCAGGAACACTCTGCCCGTAATCTAGATGAGGATTCATCTTGGTCTCCGCATCTAGAAAGAAGCCCCGCAAAAACCGAGCCGCTTCGGTGCCGTACTTTTCCTCCCCCGTGAGGTGATAGGCCAAGGCAAGATACTCCACCGCATGGATCATCTCCCCCAACTTCTTCTCATCCGATGCCTTCACCGCATCCGGATTGGTCTCTCCATCACGATTGATCCAAGGCAACCCGTCCGGCTTGCTAGGATCCGGCCAGAAATACCGTCCAATGCTGAAATAGTCGCGCGGATCCTTGCTGGCTTGCAGGTTTTCGTTCTCCGTGATCGTGATCACCGGCTTACCCACCCTCTTGTCGGCCTCTTTCACGATTTTCTTCGCCATCGCCTTTGCTTCGGGCGGAAGGTTCGGATCCTCCTTCCCCGCATAAGCCGATTTCAACTGCTCCAGCCGGGCCTCCTGCATCAGAAGAAATTTTTCTGCCGCCTGAAGGTTCAGGCAGAGTCCCCACAAACCAAGAAGACAAACCAATCTAAACAAAAGCTACTCCCCGTCTTCTTTGACCGCCGTCTTCGCACCCGCCGATGCCTGTTCCGGACTCACCAGACCCAGCTTTTCTAAAAACTTCAGGCTCTCCTCTTCGATCTTGGCTTTCACGATCTTTCCCTTCTCCCCCTCCTTGCTCGACTGGGGGGAGTGCGGGGCATCGGGAAACACAACCAACTCACACGAATTCCCATTCGCTTTCATTTTGTCCGTAAAAGACTGTGAGTTTTCAAACTTCACCGTCTTATCCGCCGTCCCATGAAACACCAGAGTGGGCGGCATCTTGGCAGGCATCCGACCGGTCACCGAAAGATTGTTTGCTCGCGCCTCGTCATTCCCGAAACGCTTTGGCCCCCCATACCCGTTCGTTCCCGTATCGGTCACCGGCCAGAGAAGAATCAACCCCATCGGAACAGGGTTCGGCACGGGATCGGAAGCCGTCTCGGGGTTCACAGGATCAGGGATCGCCGTCCAAGCCGCAACATGACCCCCGGCTGAGGACCCCTGCGCAATGATCTTGGCGGGATCGACGCCCAACTCCGCCGCATGATCCTGAATCCAACGCACCGCAGCCCGACCGTCCGCCACACAGTCCTCCGGCTTGACATCAAAGCGTTTGCGAGTCCGGTAGTCGGGAGCCACCCCCACCAAACCGTATTTCGCTGCCCATTTTGCATAGGTAATACTCTTGGCTGGGGTTCCACTACTCCAACCTCCCCCGAAAAAGGTGACCAGACAGGATCTCTTCTCGGTGACTTTCCAATCCTTCGGTTTGACCACATGAAGGCGCAGCTCCACCTCCCCCACCTTTTTAAAAACAAAGGGTTCCGATCCCGGCAAACTCAGCGGAGTGACTTCATTCGTATCAACAGAATTTACGCTCACGGGCAAATTGGTCTCTGCCCACCCACACGCCACAGTTCCAAAGCAAATAAGGGAAATTGCTCGGGGTAAAAACCTCATAACAAAAGTTTATCTACAACGAAAGCCTTCAGCAAAATGAATCGAGTCTAAAGCCTGGACAAGGAATCGGGAAAGATCTGTGGAAAAGCTCCGTCTTCAATTATAAAGAAACGGGCTTCTGGAGTATCCCCAGAAGCCCGTTCGGCAATGCCACCACTAATGCCGTTATGGGGTGTAGACCGCCTCCAGCTTGAGGAAGCGTTTCGAGTCACTGCCACGGTCCACGCTATAAACCTTACGAACCAATCCCGTGCCAAGTGGCGCACCGTTCAATGTCTGATCAGCTGCATTGACCACAGAAATGGTCGGGACCATTGCACTCCACGTTCCGCTCAAGCTACTGATCGATTTGGCCGTAATGACTAGATGCGTATCATCCGTGCGTACCACCGCGGTCAGGCTCAATGTGCTGGTCGTAATGCCACTGGTCATTTTCTGCGCCGCAGAATTCTTATCCGCCGCACCAAAGGCATACTTGTAGACCAAATCAGAGGTGAGTCCGGCACTACCACTCCAGCTCGCAAAGGTCGTCCCAGATGAAGTGACCGTCAAGGTCTGTTCGACTGTAGGAGCAGCGTTGTAATTGGCATTTCCAGCCTGGGTGGCTCTGATCACCGCTGATCCTACTCCTACGATCGTGACTGTATTGCCCGAGACCGTCGCCACGGCAGGGTTTAAGCTTTCATAAGCCACAGCCAATGCTGACGAAGCCGTAGCCCCGAGTGTGAAGGACGCATCCCCGGTTTTCTTGCTCACCAGAGATCCAAATGTGATCGTCTGATCACCCTTATCCACCGTCAAGGTCTGTTCGACTGCAGGAGCAGCGTTGTAATTGAGATTTCCAGCCTGGCTTGCAGTTATCACCGTTTCACCTGCCCCTACAATAGTTACAGTATTCCCTAAAACCGTCGCCACGGAAGTGTTGGAGCTTACATAGGTCACATCCAATCCTGACGAAGCTGTAGCTGTCAGATTAAATGGGCTCTCTCCAAACACCTTGTTCGGCAGGGTAGCAAAGATGATTGACTGGTTACCTTTGTAGACCTGCAGAGTCTGACTGACCTGCGTGGCAGCTTGGTAATTGTCATCCTCTGCCTGCGTGACGGCAATCGTAGTCGTCCCAACTCCAACAATGGTGACCTCACCAGCTGGAGAAACAGTTGCCACATTCTCATTCGATGAAGAGCAGATTAATGCACCGGTGGAAGCTCCCTTGTCGATCGGTAAGGGGAATGGAGCTATACCGTACCTCTTGGTACCGAAGCTGGAAAGGCTGATCGTGTGAGGAGCCTTCTCGATCGTAAAGGTACGTGTCTCGGATCCCTCGTCATAGTTATTGTCAGCCGGAACACTCGCGGTGACTTCGTAAGTTCCTGCATTTGTCGGCTTGTTTGTTTGGGAACCATAAGTGGTCGGAGTAACCCCCTTATAATAGTGAGTGACAGCTCCAGAACTTCCTACTTTGCTACGGATAACAGGTCCTTGCCCAACTCCAGCAGTATACGTAAAGGGGGCGATCGCTGGCCAATCGAAGGACGAGATACCTTTGTTAATCGTCAAACTGCTGCTAGCTGAACCACCGTATGGTGCATTTGCTGTCGCAAGAACGTCATAAGTTCCTACGGCGGATGGCGGCGTGCTATTGGTAGGGTAGGTTGCCGAGGAGTATGTCACAATGAAGGACGCATCAGTAGCAGTGGTGATCGGATTCTGGGAGGGCTTAGGAAAGCCGTCATAACTGGCAAGCTGGACGCTAGGCAACGAGAAAAGGAGAGGAGTGCGCTCGCCATTGATAACTCTAAGAAGCCCTGTACCGGTGATCAATGCAGTCTTGTTGTTCGCAAGCGAATTAGTACTTCCCCATGTTCCTTGATATTGTTGGGTTCCATCGATGAAGAGCTTTGCGATTGTATTTGTACCACCGAAATCCAGATTCAACTTCGAAGCGCTCGTTAACGAAACATCATTCGAACTCGAGAGATAGGGAATTCGGATCGAAAGTTCCCCGCCCTCCACCGATGTCGTTCCGGCATACGTGTTGCTCGCTGTAAGAACTAATTTTCCAGCCCCGATTTTCCTAACACTTATCACCTGGTTCGAATAATTCGCATAACTTGTATTCACTCCGATAGTGGAATCCACCCATGCCGTCTTCTCAGCCGCTACATCAAAGATGGCAGCGTTTGTTAGTTTGTCTGCAGCAGCAGCACCGATCGTCATCTTACGCTGAGTAAAAGTCGTATTCTCCGTGATACTCAAGACACTGTTGCTCGCCGTGCTGAAATTAATATTCCCATCGCCAAGAGCAAGACTATCGCTGACCACAATCCAACCGTTGCCAATCTCCGTTCCACCCTTGTAAGTATTATCTGGATTAGCGACATACAAATATCCCATTGAATTTGTGCTACCCGATACCTTTAGCCAACCCTGTCCTCGAATGGTACCGGCCAAGATTAGGTTATTGCTCATTGCGGGATTAAAAGCCAATACCGAATTTGAACTTGAGCCAGTGATGAGTTCATTGTTAATGGTCCAGGATACGACTTGATTGGTGACTAGAATCTCGACCTTCGAATTCGTACTGCTTGCGGCATCAATCGATCCAGATCCAAGGGCGCAACTGTTGCTAAAGGAAATGTGGGAATTGTTCGTCGCAAAAAGAATTCCACCCGAGAAACTATTTGAATTTAGCAACTGAATATAGGTGTTATTGGCGTCCTCCAGCGAGAGCTTCAGACCTCCATCGATACGCCCACCCAAAGCAACCCATTTGCTCCCCGCAATGGCAATGACTCCCGAACCGGTCATATCCCCATTGGCCGCGGTGTTTCCGTTCGTTCCGCCAAGGACATTCGTAATCTTGCTCGCATTCGCAAAAATCAGCCTCCCATGATTGGTAACGGTCGTGTTACTGATCGTGCCGTTGTCGATTTTTAAACTTGCACCTTCTTGAATTTCAATCGTCCCGACCGTGCTTATCCCGCTCAAGCGGTTTGTACTACCCGCCAATGCCACAAGTTTTCCCTCAGACCCGTTTACCCCGTTCGTATACACGGAAGAATTAGTGTAGTTGGAGTTTGCGACATTGAAAACGCCTCCCGGAGCAATATTCACCACATTACTGCAACTAAAGTTAGTTCCAAGATTGCTCAGCGTCACACTGTTGGTGACAGTAATACTTCCGCTGCCACTGAGCCATCCGCCTTTCGCATTCACCTGCACCCCATCCAACGTCAGCACGCCAGCATTGGAAAAGTTCGCGATGGACTTCTCGTTTCCACTCAATACGAGATTCCCATCGGCATTTATTAAGCCCACATGACTGTTGGTTGTGCCTAGGAAACCCGTCAGAGAAAGTTTCCCCGCCCCGCTCTTGGTCAGCGTATTCGTACCTGCGCTGTTCGTGATATCCCCCGTCAAAATTGCGGAAGAAGATGCACTACCTACAACCGAAACTGCCCCACCCCTCGCACCCATGCTGACGCTGTTGCTCAGGACCCAAGTGTTTTTCACATTCAAGACAGCACCCTCACTGAGGGTGATCACACCCTGACCCAAAGATGCGGCCTGAGAAATGGTAACCGATGATCCGAGGATGGTAATTGGGCCGGTGAAAGCAGCATTGTCCCCGCCTAGCGTGACCGTGCCACTGAGATTCAAATCCCCTGAACCTGCCAGGCAAACATTAACTTCGCCACCTGATAGATTATATATATCGGCTTTCAATATAGCAGGGCCGCTAAGGACCCCACCTGTAACAGTCACCGCAGTTGCCATTAAATCAGAGCCTTCGTAGTTCAGATTCAACGTTCCATTGGAAATATTGATTGCGAGCGCACCATCGGCGGCAACTCGATTGTTCAGATCCACAGTCCCCTGCCCTTTAACATTCAATATTTGCGTTTCGATCGTTCCTCCACTCAGAGTCAAAACTCCAGTGCCCGAATTCGTGAAAGTCAACTGATTGGGTCGGACGGTTCCTTGAACTTGAACAGCAACATCTACTGTGTTGCCTCCTGCAAAAGTCACCGAATCACCATTCGAAAAGCTACTAGGTGTGCCTCCTGAGTTAAGCCAATTCAAAGTACCAGAATTCGTACTCCAGCTACCGCTGGTAGCAGAATAGTTATAGCTCAACTGGCCTGAACCAACAGAACTCACTACTATCTGAAGTGTAGTGGGGGTGGACTCAAACCAATAATTTTTACCCGCAATTAACGTCGGGCTTATGGCATTCAACGTAAGCGGCGTACCATCAACCACCGCAACGATCGAATTGTTGTCTGCGACGCTCAGCCCGTTGGCAGCAGTAGTAACTATGCTGGAACTGACAGATGGAACATCCGTCAAAGTCAGTGTGTTGTTAGCGCCGCTAAACGCCGCATTGGGGACTGTAACCCCGCTACTCGAAAGAGAAATATTCCCGTTGCCGGTCATTATCAGAGAACTAAATGTGGGATCCGTTGTTACTGAAAGTTGGGCCCGAGAAGAGGTAGATCCATTCAATTCAACTGCTCCCCCGGAGATCTGAGAAGCCAGCATGCTTCCACCAGATGCGATCTGCACCGTTCCGGAATTCGCGATCGGATTAGAAATGGTGTTGGTGACAACGGCACTGACCCGCAAGATGGCATTGTTAGAAACCGTCACTGCACCGACAGAGGGAATCGCGTTTGCGTGATTGACCACCAATGTACCACCCAGAACTTGAGTTCCCCCGTTATAATCATTCGCTGCGTTCAGGTAGGCGATACCATTGTTGGATTTGCTCAATGAAGTCGTGCCCATCGTAGAACCGTTGAGTGAGCCGTTAAAAATGAAAGTACCATCCCCAGCAAAGCAGAAGTTTCGGATTACGGCTGATGATGCAGCATTCACATCCCATGGCCCTTCAAAAACAACCGCTACATTCGTAAGGGCCGTCATGGTTCTCGGCGAGGTTCCTCCACCTATCGTGTTTCCTGTCGTTGTATTCGTAAAAGTAAGAGTACTGGGCCCATTAGTACTTTTGAAAGTCATGATAGAAGCCAACATTGCGTTCATTTTGTAGTTTGAACTGCTTTCGACCATTTCCAAAGTGTAGGTTCCATTGCTTCCAATGCCTTCAAGATTCGCTGCCGCAGGCAATGCATTCGGCGAAACCAATCGAAGAGTTGATCCGTTTCCCTGAATCTTAACATTTCCAGTGAACGAATTCGTTCCACTGAGCGTCCAGATTCCGCTGCCATCTTTAATGACAGTCAGCGCAATTCCATTCACATCTGTCAGATTTGCGGAGATCTCTCCCGTGCCATTTGTGCCTCCCTGAAGCTGGATTGCCTTGGTGCCGTCCCCAGTAGCCGTCATCGCACTGGTAAACTTCAAGTTTCCTGTGCCAGACTGATCCAAGATCGCGACATCTTTGGTGCCGGCCAGATTGATCACCTTATCGGAAGTTTCTCCTGTCCCAGTGTACTTCAGGATCTCGTAGGCCGTCACATTTGTAGCTCCAAAATTAATTATGCCAGAGGTGCCCAACGGACTATTTTCACCTCTGTTGCCGATCTTTGGAACCGACACAATGGTGTACTGTCCGCCGACTGCGTTTGTAATCCTGACTCCTCCGCTAAAGCTACTGGTTAAGTTACTTAACATGATTGTTCCAGTGCTACTTGCACCCAACACCAAGCTGGTGGCGTTATTTGTGGCTGAAAGATTTGTGAATGAGGTCGTGTTAGCCGTAACTGCGGTAAGATTCGTGAATGGCGCACTAAGATTGACAATATTCCCGCTGATGGCAGCCACCGTTGTATTGGCTGGAATACCAGGCCCAGTCATCGTCGAATTAGTGGTAATTCCTGCCGTACTCACCACCGAAATTTGGTTGGGAGAAAGAACGTCATTACTAAGAGTAACTGAAATGACAGTAGGAGTTGTATTGGTGGCCGTGCCCGCGCTCACGGTCCATACTGTTCCATTGGTAATAAGGGTAGGAGTAGTAGCATTAGACAGCGGATTATTTAAGTAGATGGCAGTGGAGCTAAAATTAGTAATGAGTGTGTTAGGCTGGATGCCAGGCCCCGAGATGGCGCAATTGGTCACAAGACCATTACTAGCCGCAATAGTATATTTGTATCCAGTTCCACTGGAATAAGAGGAGAAAGCCGAATAAATAACTCCGTTCGATCCGTCGGTTATCGGGCTATTGACCACTAAAGTATTCGTAGCGTACCCGGCCAAGGTTAAAGCTTTAGGTCCACCAGCGGCAAAAATGAAGTTGCCATTCAAAGTCAATGAGGCGTTTGTGGCTCCGTTGGCTAAAATAGTCCCCGACCCGGTTGCGCCTGCGATGGTGATTGTTTTATCCGATATGTCATTGGTCGACCCGTTCCAACGCAAGGTTCCAGTCGTGCTAGATCCGGGGCTGGACAATGTGATGTTCCCGTTTGTTCCGATCGAACTATTTGAACCCTTATTTCCAATCTTCTTTGCATAAAGCGTTCCCCTACGCACGGTAACCCCACCACCAAAGGAGCTGTTTGTTGCCGTCAAATTGTAGTTCCCAGTGCTGCTACCGTCGAACAGCATCGACCCAGGTCCGTCAATGACGCCGGAAGCTGTGATGTTGGTAATATTGGAATGGAGCTTTAAAGTACTGCCTGAGTTGATCTGCCAGCTGTTGGTGATATCCAACGCGTCTACCTCTGCCCGGACAAAATTGGTGAAAGCCCCCGCAGAGGTGATCAGACCTGTGCCGAACGCCGCCGCATTGCTGATGCTGATGTTTCCCGTTCCTGGATTATTCAAGGTGGTTCCACCCAAATAGGTGTTCACCGCCGCGAGCTGAATTCTTCCGGAGCCTGTATTATCCAACACCAACCCACTCGATCCACTGATGACTCCATTCATAGTCACGATTCCCGATGCGCTGTTGGTGATGTTCAAGGCCACGCCGCTGGCATTGGTATTGAGGGCAATGGAGGCAAAATTTGTCATGCCACTGGAACTCTGGGAGCCAAAAAGGAGTTTACTACCTGTCCCAATGTCCACATTTATGGGAATGTTGCTGGAGATTGCGCCCCCAGCCAAATAGAGGCCAAAGCTGTTTGAGGCTGAATCGGGGATGAGGTTCCTTAAGGTCAGAGTAGCTCCGCTCAAACCAGTAATACCGACCGCACTCGAAAAGGTGAATGAATTGACACCCCTAGGTCCGTTGGAAAACGTCAGCGAATTGGCACCCAAGTTAACTCCGTTGGTCAGGGTGAGAGTTCGAGAATTAGCGCCGGTTCCGTCAATAGTCCAAATATAACCCGGCGTCGTAAAGTTTACCCCGTAGGCCAGGTACCCACCATTCTGACTGATAGTTCCATTCGAACCACCGAAATTAAAAGTATAAGCGCCCGAGTTGTTCGTCCAAGTTGCACCATTGGTAGTGTAAGTTGTAGTGTTGTTAGCAGCACCGGTACCGACGGCGAAGGTTCCTCCGCCCGTCGGCCCAGTGCCATTTCCAGTAGCGTTTGCGCTATTCGTTGTCCAGTTGGTCACCGAAGCAGCCCAAGTACCCGTGCCTCCCAGTCCAGCGTTCGTTCCGTTGGGATCGAAGTAGGCGTTGATTTGAGCCTGCGACACACTGGTGGAGAAAAGGCCGCACACAAAGGCGACAACAGGCAAAATTGAGAGGGAATGTCTCTGCAAGAGATTTGCAGATCGGACAATCGCTGCTTGCTGTTTATTCATATTTTTTATCTCCATACTCATTTAGACAAACGCGAATGGTTGAGGTTCAATGTTTCTTGCATTCTTCTGAAGAGCATAAAAAATGATCGTATATAAATTTGCTAGACAATGTGAATATAGCATCGACTACATCAATTTGTAAAATATTTATTTAACATAAAAACCAATAATTCTAAATTACATATATGTTGATTATTAGGTACTTATGATTTTTTCCTTATTTTCGATGCTATCACTTAAGATTTTCTATTAGTTTCAATGGGATACAACTTGTGAAGACCACCATCCAAACGATTGCCAACCGTTGCGGTGTATCGAAAGTAACAGTCTCCCTCGCCTTAAGGGATAGTCCCCGTATTTCTTCCTCCATGCGGGCCCGCGTGGCGGAAGTGGCCAGGGAACTCGGCTATACCCCCAATCCCATGGTCAGCGCCCTGATGACCTCCCTGCGCTCGACCCGAAAAACAAAATTCGTCTGCAATCTAGGCTTCATCACCTCGTTCCCCACCCGGGACGGATGGAAGGAAAATCCCTCGTTCGCCCGCTACCTCATCGGCGCCACCGCCCGAGCCACCGCCCTGGGCTACGGAATCGAAACCCTCTGGATTCGTGAAAAATCCCAGGCCGATCTTTCCCACACGATGCATCTCCGTGGCATCCGCGGCCTTCTTCTCGCCCCCCTGCCCACGTACGGAATGCCCCTTTCCCTCTCGTGGGATCCTTTTGCGACCGTCGCCTTCGGCCACACCTTTACCGAAATCCCCGTGCACCGGGTGACCAATAGCCAGTTCCACACCCTCTCCCTCGCGATGGATCAGTGCCAGAAACGCGGACATCGCCGAATCGGACTGGCCATGCCCCGATTCGTCGACGCCAAGGTGGAAAGCCGCTGGCTGGCCGGTTATCTGGCCTGGCAATATACCCACCCCGAACTGGCCAAAATCGAGCCCCTCCTCGTCGACCAGTTCGACGAATCGACCGTCGTTGCCTGGATGAAAAAGGAAAAGCCCGACGCCGTCCTCGCTAACCACGGTCCGATCTTGACCTGGATACGAAAGAACGGATTCCGCGTGCCGGACAACGTCTCGTTCGTCCATCTCAACTGGACCCCGGAAAAAGGAGAACTCAGCGGAACCAACCAGCAACCCGAGGAGATCGGGGCGGCGGCGGTGGATCTCCTCGCCGAACAGATCAATCAAAACCGGCGCGGCATCCCGGAAAAACCAAAAACCATCACTCTGGAAAGTCTCTGGCACGAGGGCACCACCTGCCCCGATCGGCGCTGATCTCACTCTACGGTCGCAACGTTTAACTGAAAAAAGCCGATCCGTGCCGAACTTGGCGTGAAGATCCCTACTGCGACGCCTTCAACCGCAGGAACAACCGGCTGTTCGTATCCTTCTGCACGCTGAAGTCTCTTCGCTGACAGCCGGTCGGAACGTTGTTGGTGTTGGTTGAGACAACCCCGTTGGAATTCGGGGAGATCGTCGTCCAGGTTCCCGCCAGATTTGTGGTCGACTGACCAATAATCGTCAGATTGGTGTCGTTGGTCCGCACCACCGCCGTCAGAGTCACGTTCGATCCGTTCAGGGCAACCGTCGGCAAGCTCACCTTGTCGTTGGTGTTCGTCCCGCCCAACGCATACTTCATGAGATAAGCCAGCCCATCCGTACCGATGTTCGTCGCGTTCAGCCCTCCGAACGTTTGGCCAAAGGTCAGTCCATCCGAAGCAGTTACGGTCAGCACCACCCCCACATCCGTAGCGGCCTCGTAGTTTGAATTCCCAGCCTGCTTGGCGGTGATCGTAGCTGTTCCTGTCCCCACAAAGTTCAAGGTGTTGCTTCCGGTAATAGTCGCCACATTGGTATTTGAACTGGTGAAGGTCACCGCTAACCCGGAAGAAGATATCGCGCTCAGCGTCCTCGCGGCATCCCCGACCTTGCCGGTCGCTGGATCCAACCCAAAGGTGATTGCCTGCGAAATCTTGGCGATGACCAGTGTGCCGCTGACAGAGCCGGAATAGTTGTTTTCGTTGATCTTGGCTACGACGGCATAGCTACCGCCCGCTGTCGGCAAATTGGTCGAACCACCGTAGGTGACGACGGTGTTTAAGTTGGCGGGATCCGTGGTGACAGTCACCGATTTCGGATTGCCATCATAGGTCTGGGCAAGACCGCCCAAGGTCAGATTCGCCGTAATGGTTTTGACCGACACGATCACCTGTCCTGCCCCGCCAGGGCCTCCGAAAGTTTGGGCTCCTCCAGTTGTTGTCGCCCTGGCACCACCTCCACCTCCACCTGGGAGGCTCCCCGCCGAACCGTTCCCATTGTTTCCATCTTTGCCGTTCCCGCCTGCTCCTCCGCCAGTGACATAGGTCGCTCCCAAATAGTTGGTCGCAGTAAACCCCGGACTTGCGGTGCCACCGCTACCCCCACCGCCACCCCCGAAGCTACTTGCACCCGAAGCACCGTTTCCACCAGCATAGACAACATCTCCTAAGCTTCCTGCGGAACTACCCGTGCCTCCCGCACCGCCAACGGGATTTCCAGAACTAACCAGACTTACGCCCCCGGCCCCGCCATTTGCCAAACAGTTGGTAAGCGAGGCGTTTACAAACCAAGAGCCACCGCCAGGCACAGTGGCCAGATTGTTGGTGGAACTCACTCCGCCAGCTCCGACTTTGATCGTGTAACTGTTGCCAGGAACAACTGTCACATTGGTTCTTTTTGCATAGGCACCGCCAGCTCCTCCCCCTCCCCAGGCATTCCCATTGCTCGGCTTATAACCACTCCCCCCCGCACCTCCTGCACCCCAACATTCCACCTGCACGCTGGTGACATTGGACGGACACGTCCAAGAGGCAGTGCCACCGTTGGTGAAAAAGAAGGCGGGCATCACTGAAACGATATTGGTGATGGTTCCACCAGACAGATAAGTGCTTGTGTCCGTCGGTGTGAATGTGGCCACCACTTGATTAGTTCCTGGAGGCAGAATCGACCCGTTGGTCGGACTATAGACGAAGGTTCCAGGGACGGAACTCGTCGCCTTGAGCACATTACTTGTGGTCGCCGGGGTTCCGTACATCAGCGGACTAGAGGTAATGGATGACCACGAAAGAACAGGCACATTCCCGACTCCGAAAAGGAAAGTCGTGTCTGAAGAAAGACCCCCATCACTTACAGTCACCGTGATGGTGGCCGTGCCTCGGACGCCGGAATTGGGGGTGATCTGAAGACTGCGCACCCCTGCGCTGCCACCAAGTGTCAGGTGAGCGGAATCGTTCGGTACCAGCGAGGGATTTGAGGAAGTGGCGGTCACCACCAGGGCCGTGGCCGCACTCTCCGCATCCGCCACCCCGAGAACAACCGGTTCAACCACCGCCCCCAACGCGACAGATTGATCCCCCGAAGAAACGATGGTCGGAGCCGTGTTCCCTGCGGTGGTGGTGGTGAGGATCAACTGGGGTTGACCGCCTTCCTTCGAAGCGTACGTCACAGTTCCGGAAGATCCGATGTTCCGTGCGGAGCCGATTTGCAGGGAGAGCTTGCCGTCGGTCGTCAGTGCCTCCTGAACTTCCCGGGTGACATCAAATTCCACAGGTTGATCTTTTTGTACCTTCCAGGAAACCATCGGACCATTCGCGGCGGGCTGGTTCGTATATTGAAGCGTATTTTCCTCCCAACCGTTTCCGGCGACGGCCGCATAGTTTTCGATCGTGGTCGCACCCGAGGACGTTGGGAGCAGACGAACCCAGGCCCGGGTGATCTTTCCCGAGACACCTTGCAGATTCCAACGGAGATAGGATGTTTTCGAATCCGCCAGCGTCGTCAGGCTCCCTGATGTCCCAAAATTTCCGGTCGGATTGGCCGCATCGACGGTACTGTCGGCTTCCGGCGTCAGCGTGGTCAAAGTCCCCGAGGAAGCCGAGGAAGAAGCCACTCTCAGCTCCAACATCGACCAATCCACGGCCGTATCACCGGAGAGAGCCAGATTCAGTTCTCCGTCGGAAAGAGCCGCCAGATA
>Ga0164295_10001202_pt1 | contig 21469 bp, 21 predicted proteins | sample GEODES006metaG_FD_111798 | JGI IMG/M metagenome (GOLD analysis project Ga0164295, IMG submission 111798) | Oligotrophic lake water microbial communities from Sparkling Lake, Wisconsin, USA - GEODES006 metaG | ecosystem: Environmental > Aquatic > Freshwater > Lake | place: USA: Sparkling Lake... | reverse complement strand
GGGGAGCCCGATTCCACTTTTGCCGATATCACGCGGATTCGACGAGAAGTCGGGTGGAACCCAAAAATATCCTTGGAGGAGGGGGTTGGCAGGATGCTTGCCGTGATCGATGACTGGCGGGACGCTCCCCTATGGGAGCCGAATACCATTGCGGAAGCTACCCGCGACTGGTTTAAATACCTCTCTTAATTTATGACAAAAAAATCCAAAACAATTTTCATCACCGGCGCGGGAGGGTATGTCGGCTCTGCTCTCGTTCCCGCTTTGCTTGCCCAAGGCCATCAGGTTCGCGCGTATGACCTCTTTCTTTACGGAGAAGATGTCCTAGATGCCCATCCAAAATTGCAGAAAATCAAAGGTGATCTGCGCGACCGCAAAGCGATGGTTGAGGGAGCGCGGGGTTGTGACACCGTCATCCATTTGGCCTGTATTTCCAACGATCCCTCCTTTGAGCTGAATCCTTCCTTAGGAAAGAGCATTAATCTTGATGCGTTTGATCACGTGCTCGAGGCGGTAAGGCAGACCAAGGCTGAGAGGTTCATTTATGCCAGTTCATCCAGCATCTATGGCGTAAAGTCGGAACCGAATGTTGTAGAGGATACCCTGCCTGAGCCTCTGACCGACTATTCGAAATTCAAGCTCGAGTGCGAACATCGTTTGGCGAAGGCCAAGCTTCCGGAGGAAACCTGCTGGACGATCATACGCCCTGCCACGGTCTGCGGATACGCCCGCCGATTGAGGCTGGATCTCGTCGTCAACATCCTCACGATCAATGCCCTCATCAACGGGGTCATCCGGGTGTTTGGCGGTCCTCAACTCAGACCGAATCTGGAGATTGGGGATATGGTCCGGGCCTACCAAACACTGCTTGAGGCGCCTCGCGACAAAATTCATGGCGAGGCTTTCAATGCAGGATACCACAACTTCTCTTTGGATGAGATCGCGGCTCTGGTGAAAAAAACTATTGGAGATGAAAAAATGGAGATTCGCCACGAACCAACCAACGACCCGCGCTCCTATCAGGTCAATTCAGACAAGATCGCCCGAGTTCTAGGATTTCGGGCGCAAAATGGTCTGGAGGTGGCGATCCGGTCGCTTGTCGAGGCCTACCGCGCGGGGAAGATCAAGGATGGTTTGAAAAATCCTTTCTACCACAATATTAAGCGCATGCAGGAACTCAGCTTAAATTGAAAACAAAAAAGCTGGTTCCATACACCAATCTGGCGCTCCAACACCGTCGGCAGGTGCCGATGCTGGTATCGGCTTTCCGCAGAGTTTTGGCGAATGGAAAGTTCGTGCTTTCCGATGCCTTATATGATTTTGAGAGTGAATTTGCACGTTCCTGTGGCACACGGTTCGCTGTCGGGGTTAATTCCGGCCTCGACGCGCTGGTGCTTTCGCTGAAAGTTCTCGGGATCGGACCCGGCGATGAGGTCATTACTGCGCCGAATTCATATCTGGCCAGCGCCAGTGCCATTGCGCTGGCTGGTGCAAAAGTTTGTTTTGTGGATGTCTGTCGGAATATGAATATGGATCCTGAGAAGCTTTCACGCGCGATTACACACAAGACAAAGGCAGTAATTCCTGTGCATTTGACCGGACGGCCTGCTCCTATGCGAGAAATCCTGCGGGTTGCTCGCCGGAGCAACGTAAGGGTAATCGAGGATGCGGCACAGGCCGCGGGCGCGCTCTATTACGGCAAACCGGTTGGGTCTTGGGGAGATCTTGGCTGCTTTAGCTTTCATCCCTTAAAAAACCTGAATGCCTGTGGGGACGGTGGAGCTGTGGTAACAGCCAATTCTGGATGGGCGAAAAGATTGAAGATCCTCAGAAATCATGGACACCCTCATCGGGATGATTGTCTAGAGTTTAGCCTGAACTCCCGGCTCGACGGGCTTCAAGCTGAAATTCTTAGAATTAAACTCCGTAACCTTGGGAGGGTCACAAAACTCCGGAGAAGAAATGCAAATTTATACCGGACTATCCTCCGGGATTGTCCCCAAATCACCTGTCCGGATGAATTATCCTGGGAAAAGTCAGTTTATCATACCTTTGTCGTCCAGTGTGAAGACCGGGATCGCTTACAGGCACATCTAAGCAGGCGCGGCATCGGAACTGCAATTCACTATCCCACGCCCATTCATCTTATGAAGGCAGGAAGAAAGCTTGGTTTTCGCAGGGGAATGTTTCCAGAAACAGAATTCCTTTCCCGAAGAATCCTGAGCCTTCCGATACATCAGGATCTCACAGAAAAGGAAATCCGTGTTGTTGGGAAGGAAATCTTGGCATATTATAAAAAGTAAGATTCCTCATGAAAGTTCCCTTCTCCTATCTCGACCGGCAGTTCCAAAACGTGGACGACTATCTGGCGGACATCCGGCAACTGGTTATCTCTGGTGATTTTACTCTTGGGAAGCCTTTAAAGGAATTTGAGGAAAAATTTGCGAAAAAAGTTGGAATGCCTCACGCCATCGGCGTTGGTACTGGGACAGATGCTCTCATTATGCCGATGAAATTATGTGGAATCGGTCCGGGGGATGAAGTGATTACTACCACAATGACCTTTTACGCGACGGTCGGTGCCATCGTCGCCACTGGAGCCCGCCCCGTCTTGGTGGACAGCGAGGACGGCTTTATGATTGATCCCTCGAAGATCGAGGAGGCCATCACCCCTAAAACCAAAGCCATACTCACCGTCACTTTTTCTGGGAATATTCCTGACATGGAGGCGGTGGCAAAAATCGCCAACAAACATAACCTGATGATTTTTGAGGATACCTGCCAGTCGATCGGCGGGCTCCTAGACGGGAAGCCAATGGGCTCCTGGGGGCGTGCCGCTGGATACAGTCTGCATCCTTTGAAGAACCTGAACGTCTGGGCAGACGGCGGTGTGGTTGTGACCCGCGACGATGAGCTATCCCGTCAGTTGCGGCTTTACCGGAATCATGGGTTGATCAACCGGGATGAAATCGCAATGTTCGGGATCAATTGCAGGCTGGATACCATCCAAGCGGTTGTGGGCAACAGGCTGTTACCCCAGCTGGAATTCATCACGAATCGCCGTATTGAGATCGCGGGTATTTATGATCGAGCATGGGAAGACATTGCCGATTGCATTCAACCACCCCGGCGCCGGAAAGGCGTTCGCCATGTTTACCATTTATATATGGTTAGGGCAAAACGGCGGGATGAACTCCTTACCCACCTGCAGGGCTGTGGTATACAGGCAAAAATCCATTACCCAAAACCGATCCACCTACAGCCCGCTGCTCATATTTTAGGGTATCCTCCCGGTCGATTCCCCAAGGCGGAGATGGATTGCAAAGAAATCATCACTTTGCCCGCTCATCAACACCTTACAGATGCCGAAATCGATTTTACCATCCGTTGCGTAAAGGATTTTTACAAAAAAGGCGCCTCTTTTTGATACGTGTGGGGATTGACATGGATGGGACTGCGGTCCTTTACGAACGACTTTTCCATCGTCTTGCCACAACGCATTTTGGTCTTCCTGCAGATTTTCCAGAGGAAAAATCAAAAATTCGGGCTTGGCTACGCCATCAAAGAGAGGGTGAAAAAAAATGGGTTTCGCTACAAGGTCTGGCCTACGGTCCGCGAATTCGGGAGGCTTCCGAGGCCCCCGGACTTAGAAACTTTCTTGCGAGTTGCCGTTCTCGGGGTTGGGAAATTCATATGGTGAGCCACAAAGGGGAGGCCTCCGGGTGCGATAAGAAATTTCCACTTAGGAAATTTGCCATGGAGTGGTTGAGGGGGTCCGGCTTGTTGGGGCCGCATGGGATTTGTGAGGAGGACGTGCATTTCGCCTCGAGTCGGGAAGAAAAAATCGACCAGATTCGTCGGCTGCGGCCTCTGTTTTTTATCGACGACTTGCCGGAAGTTTTGGGAAGTCCGCTTTTTCCCGAGCATGTGGCCCGTTGGCAATATGTCCCTCGGGGCCCGGTTTACGCAGGGGTCAATATGGCTTTCCGATCCTGGTGGGATGCCTCGGGCCTACTCAGTCGCTTGGTGTTATGATTGATCCCAGGCGTCGGGACTTGGCCTTGTTGGCAGGGGATATGTTGTCCACGAAAATTTCGCGAATCACCCCGCTGACGGGAGGCCGAAACAACCGGGTTTATCGGGTGGATTCGCCGCGAGGGCGCTTTGTGCTCAAAATTTACTTTCGCCATCCAAGAGACCGGCGGGATCGTCGGACCAACGAATATCGGTTTGCTACCTTTTTGTGGGAAAAAGGGTACCGAGGATTGGCCCGTCCGGTGGCCACCTCGAAAAAATCTTCCGCAACGCTTTTTAGCTTCCTTCAGGGCAAAACTCCGGGGAAAGGCGAGATTCGTGGGCGCGGACTCAAGGCTTTGGGGGACTTTCTGCTTTTTTGTCGACGGTGTAGCCGAAAGCTTTCACCGCGTTCTTTTCCTGACGCCTCCGAGGCCTGTTTTTCTCTTCATTCCTTCGAAAGGCGAATTCACATGCGCGCGCGCAAGGTTTTGCAAAGCGGCCCACCCGTCGCGAGAAGTTTGGTGCAGACACAAGTCCTTCCTGTCTTGAAAGACTGGAAGAAGATGGCCTTTGTTCTTGTTGGAAAGAGGGGGGTTGCCAGAAATTTGGCGCCGGCCCGTCGAACTCTTAGCCCGGCAGATCACGGCTTTCAAAACGCCATCTGTTTCGGCCGCAAGCTGACTTTCATTGATTTCGAATACGCTGGCTGGGATGATCCAGCCACTGTGCTAGCCAATGCCTGTCTCCACCCCGGGGTGCCTCTTTCGCCAGAGTGGCAGGCTATTTTAGCTCGATACGTGATGAAAGAATGGAAGGCCTCCAAGGAGGACTGGGCAAGATTCAGGTTGGTTTATCCGTTGCAGGCCTTGAAGTGGTCGCTAATTCTCCTCAACCCCTTGCTCCCCGTCGGCAACGCCCGGCGTCGCTTCGCGGGAGAAAACACATCGCGTTCTTTCCGCCACAAAGTGGTTGATTTCGCCCGCGCTTACGTGAAATCGGCAGAGGATTCTTTGGATTCGGGACATTGGCTGAATACTCTTGCGAAAAATTCGGGACAGACCTCATGAGTAAGCTTTCCCCCCTTGATGCCAAGGCGCGCGACCAGCGGCGTAAAATTCTTCATATCATGGAAAAGAGTCAGCGTGGCCATTTTGGCGCGGCACTTTCCGTGATGGAGATTCTGCGCGTATTGTATGATAAAATTCTACGATACAACCCCTCCCAGCTTGCTTGGGTAGACCGCGACCGTTTTATTTTTAGCAAGGGTCATGGATGTCTGGCTTTGTATGTCGTTCTTGCCGAAAAGGGATTCTTTCCAGAGGAAGAGTTGGACCGGGTTAGCCGATTCGGATCGATGTTGGGAGGCCATCCAGAATCCCGTAAAACTCCCGGAGTGGAGGCCAGCACCGGCTCTCTTGGGCATGGGCTTCCTATTGGGGTTGGCATGGCCTTGGCCGCCCGGATGGATGCTCGGACCTACCGGGTTTTCGTGCTCATCGGCGACGGAGAGTCGAATGAGGGCAGCGTGTGGGAAGCCGCCCTCTGCGCAGGGAAGCACGGCTTGGAAAACCTCGTCGTGATAGTCGACTACAATCATATGCAATCCTATGGGACAACCAGCGAGGTTCAGGATCTCGAGCCTTTAGCAGATAAGTGGCGGAGCTTTAATTTTGCCGTGAAGGAGGTCGATGGTCACAACATCGCACAATTGGAAGAGGCTCTTTCCCATGTGCCTTTCTCGCCGGGGCGGCCATCGGTATTGATTTGCCACACCGTCAAAGGTCGGGGGTTCCGCTCTGCGGAGGGCAGCCCAGACTGGCATCATAAAGCAAAAATTTCGACGGAAGAGGTGGAAAGACTACGTCAGGAGCTCGAGCAAACGGAAGGATCTGCGCGGTGAGGCAAAATTGTATTTCTTCTTTGGCACAGTTGGCGCGCCAAGATCCACGTGTCGTCTTTATCGGATCAGATACCTCCAAGGCGAACCTAGGAGAATTCATTCGGGATTTCCCGGATCGGTTTTTTATGGAGGGGGTCTGTGAGGCAAACATAATCGGAATGGCGGCGGGCATGGCGATGTCGGGAAAAATTCCCTATATCAACACCATCGCTACTTTTCTGACCCGCCGCTGCTATGAGCAGATTCTAATCGACTTGGGGCTCCACAATCTGCCGGTCCGACTCCTTGGGAGCGGCGGTGGTGTCGTCTACGCGCCCTTGGGACCAACCCATTTGGCCACGGACGATATTGCCTTAATGCAGCTTGTGCCAAACATGACGGTGGTATCAGTTTGCGATGCAAAGGAAATGGACCGGCTGATGCCACAAACAATCTCCTGGCCTGGACCTATGTATATTAGAATTGCCAAAGGATCAGAAAAAATCGTTTCGGATGAAAAATGGTCTTTAGAAATTGGGAAAGGGTCCTTAATCCGGGAAGGGACGGATATTCTTCTTCTGACAACTGGTGTCGGTTGTCAGATTGCCTTGGAAACTGCCGAGGCATTGGCAGCGCAAAAAATATCCTGCGAAATTCTTCATCTTGCGACCATTAAGCCTCTGGATGTGAAATCCATACTTCGTCACGCCGAGGGGAAAAAGGGTATATTTACGATTGAGGAACACAGGCTTTCGGGGGGATTGGGGAGCACAGTCGCCTCCCTTTTGTTGGAGGAGGGATGGCGGGGAATGAATTTCAGGAGGTTCTCTTTGCCGGACGATTTTATTGAGGAACTGGGTTCGCAAGAAGAAGTCATGAGACATCACGGCTTGGATGCGAAGCATATAAGCCAGGCAATATTGAAGCTAATGAAAGAGAACAAATGAGGGTTGGGCTCTGGGGAAATGTAAAAATATTGCCTAAAACCTTTGCCAAGATTGGTATAGGGACATTCCTTTTGTCAGTACTGTTGACCCAAAGCATTTTTTTGCAAGCAGAGGTTCCTGCAAACGCGCGAAGGGCTTGGGCAATCGCGATTTCAAAAGAAATATGGAATGTTCCTCGGGGATATTACAAAGAAATTTCAGACCAGATTCTGCTGGGCGGTTGGGAAGATAGGCTTTCTAAAACAAACATTGATTTCGTCAAAAACAACAAAGCTCTTGAACATGCATTGGATCACAAGGTTATCCTTGATAAAACAGTAAGTCGATTTCAGGAATATAGTCCTGCCCTTTCCATCTTTTATCAATTTAGCACTAAAATTATGGGCTGGAATGTCTTGGGACCGGCCTTGATCATTTATGGGTTGCTTTTTATTTCACTCTTCACCTTTTACTTTGCCTTGAAAACAGATAAGGCAGCGATGTGTATTCTAGGGGTAGTATCTATAAGCATGGCCTTAATCAATCATGCTGCCCCAAGCATGCAGGAGCTTCTAGCTTTTCACAACAGCCGAGCTTGGTCAGTCCTTTTAGCGATACCAGCGATGCAATTTGTTATTTTTTCTCAAAATCCATCAAGAAATGGGCTCCTTTGGGTACTTCTACAGTTTTGTCTGGCCACTCCGGCGTTGGCTGTGCGGCCAAGCTCCATTTGGCTAGTCTACATGGTATGTATTCTTCCCATAATATTGCTTTCCCTGCAGGCCTTCAAAGCAAGGCAGACAATTTCTAAACGCATTGTACTTATGTGCCTGCCCGCACTGCTTCTTGTAGCGCTCAATTTTAGCGTAGTATACAGTGTTAAAAAAAACGATCCTGAAGCAGGCTACCCGAAATGGCACAGCATCGGTGTCGGATTAATGATGGGGAATGGTGTTCGCAAGCATGCTGAAGTGGAAGGATCTGGGCCAAGATCTTATAAGCTAATCACTCAACCGGACGATTTAGACTGTTACCGCTTGGTGTTAAAATTTCTCAAAAGCCCGACTGGAGAAAGTATTAGAAAATTTAAATTAAAAGATGGCATGTTTGTTTTTGGCGAGGAATTTAATTGGCAAGGTTATGACTCGGACTGTAAGGATGCTGTTTTAGACCTTCTGAAAAAATGCTCGATAATGGATCTTGTCTTGGTCGAAATCAAAAAAGCCACGCAATTTATTGTTGTTTTATTTGCCCCCGGCTGGGGGCCCTCTTGGAAACTCTTATTATTAATTCTCCTTGTGCCGATTTATAACAAAGCTGCCAATTCAGCTCAAATTCAATGGAAGACAATTGTTCGGCCTATTTTTATATGTTTAGTTTTTTCTGTCTTGCCTATGCTCGCAACCTATCCGCAACCTCATGGATTGACCGAGCAATACGTATTTCTAACAAGCCTCCTTTTTATATTAATCCCTATCTTTGTTAATCTGCTATTTAAAAAGTCTTTGAGCAGCTCGAATCAATAAAAGAAGCATTAAAAATATCAAAATCCTTATGATTCCTCTGGTTTTGTTTTATGAGTTTCGGCTTGGCCCCATGGCTAAAAAAACACCGAGTTACAGACTGGCAGACAGTTTTCTATTGCCTTTCTGGATTTTACTTTTCTTAGAACTAATGACGGACCTGTCGGCTACAAGAAGCATTTGGGTCACCCAGGCGGGGTAAAAATGAAAAAATCTTCATCAGCCGGGGGCGATGACGAAAGTTCCCGTAACCGTTTGTCACCAAACTTCGTCAAGCTGCTACGCTGCCCAGCTACAAAAAGCCTGCTACAGTTTGACAGGCAAAAGGCCAAGTTAGTTTCGGAGACCGGGCATGAGCTTTATGAAATAAATAGGAATGGTATTCCTCTGTTTTCACCCCTTCCAGAGACAGTTGAATCCAAGCGTCAACAGGCTCACTATGACAAAGTCTCCCAAACATATTGTGAGAATCTCTCCTATCCCCACACCCAAGAGTACAACAAATACCTCGATGCATCCTTGCTTGAAATTGTAAAAACGGTTTCTTTGGGCCGCATGGCCGAGGTCTGCTGTGGACGGGGTGAGGCGATCGCACTTTTTCGGAACTATTACGAGGAAGCCGTGGGAGTTGACATATCCGAAGCCATGTTAAATCAAGGCGCCGACCAACATTCCGAAGGGAATGTTTTCTTGCTTCAAGGCGATGCCACCAATCTGCCTTTACAAAGCAATATGTTCGATACCGTGGTTATGCTGGGAGGAGTTCACCACGTGAATGATCGAAAAGCATTATTTTCAGAAGTAAAAAGAATCCTTAAGCCACAGGGAAAACTGATTTTTCGTGAACCCGTAAATGACTTTTTTCTTTGGCGGTGGCTGCGATCGGTTATTTATCGATTATCACCGGCTCTTGATTTTGAGACGGAGCATCCCCTCCAATACCGAGAAACGAAACAGCAGTTGAGCGAAACGGGCTTAGAGTTAGACTCTTGGCAAACATACGGGTTTTTAGGCTTTTGCTTGTTGATGAACAGCGATGTGCTCGTTGTGAATCGTTTATTACGGTTTATCCCAGGTATTCGTTTTATCGCAAATGGGTTCGTCTTCTTAGACGTCGCCATGCTCAAGATCGCAGCCCTCCGGCATTGCGGCCTCCAAGTCGTCGCGGTCACAAAAAAAACTGATGTAAAAATATGATCTCGGTAATTATTCCCTGCTACAACGAAGCCCCTAACCTGGAATGCCTTATCAACAAAGTTATTCCGGTTCTATCTTCACTGGCAAGGCCATATGAGGTCATCGTAGTAGACGATGGTAGTACAGACCAATCGGTTGAAGTCTTAAAGAAAATATCACTGAGCAATCCATTTTTAAAAATTGTGGTCTTGAGAAGAAATTATGGGCAGACCGCGGCTATGATGGCGGGCATCGATTTTTCCGGGGGGGATATCATAATTCCCCTCGACGCCGACTTGCAGAACGATCCTAATGACATCCCATCCCTGCTAACTAAAATCGACGAAGGGTTTGATGTAGTTTCCGGTTGGCGGAAAAGCCGTCAAGACAACGCCATCAAGAGAAATCTGCCGAGTTTTGTGGCGAACAAATTAATTTCGTGGATCTCGGGGCTTCATTTGAATGACTACGGTTGCTCTCTAAAAGCTTACCGACGCGAAGTGATCAAGGACGTAAAGCTGTACGGGGAAATGCATCGATTCATCCCGATTTACGCCTCATGGCTGGGAGCCAAAGTCACCGAAATTCCTGTCAGGCATCATCCCAGACTCTATGGTTCATCAAAATATGGTTTAGAGCGAAGTGTAAAAGTAATATTGGATCTAATCGTAGTTAAATTTTTGGCCAACTTTGCGCACAAGCCTATCTATCTCTTTGGTGGTTTTGGGTTTTTGGGGCTGTTTACCGCTTTTCTTGTAGGTCTTTATGCCTTGTGGCTTAAAATATTTAGGGCGGTATCCTTTATTGAAACCCCACTTCCTCTGCTCGTGGTCATGTTAGGTCTTTCCGGATTTGTCTCCATTCTTATGGGACTGATTGCCGAACTCGTAATGCGAACCTACTACGAATCTCAATCAAAAAACATTTATTTGGTAAGGGAAGAAATAAACTGCCAAAAGAAAACGTCGCATTAGCGACCTTTGAATAAATGGAACAAGGCATTGCAGAACAATTGATATAATACGAAGGTTTGAAGAACGAACACCTAAAGTAGAATTATGCAAAGCGAGGTAAATGCATATCCCTAATGAAAGCTGCAGTTACTATTTTAATTCATGAACTGAGGAAACGAAATTGCCAATGTTGAGAAGAACCAAATGATAAAAGATACATTTTTTGATACGACGAAATTCTCTCAAGCATACCCGCCGAATATGGGGAAATATTGGTGGAATCTTGCGAGAAATAGAATAATAGCAGAGACTCTTAAGAAGTATCTTTCAAGGAATGATGCGATCCTCGAGGTTGGTTGTGGGAAAGGAGTTGTTACAAATTATCTGAAAAGTCGTGGCTGGAATATAATCGGAATAGATCCTGGCATCCCCACTGAAGTCAAAGTGGAAGAACGCCATATTATGTATGGCAAAGAAATTACAGATCTTTCATTAAAAAATCGACAAAACATCAAAGTATTAGCCTTATTTGATGTGATTGAGCACGTGAAGAATCCAGCCACCTTTCTCGTTGAACATTTGAAAGCTCTTCCATGCGTTAACAGAATTATTCTGACGGTGCCGGCGCGCCAGGAGCTATGGGGAAACTTTGACGACTACTTCGGTCATTTTCGCCGCTACTCAGTTGAACAACTAGATAATGAAATGATATCAATTGGCATGAAGCCAATTATGAAAGACTATTTTTTCCGTCTTGTTTATTTGGGACTTTATTTTACGAAAAGTATTAAAAGATCCCGAGCTGTGGTTTTTAAGGCGCCTCAAGCACGCGGGAGCGAGTGGCTTCATAGGCTATTTGCCGACGTGCTCTTTTGGGAACATATTGTTGTTCCCAACAAATTACCTGGTTCAAGCATAATAGGTATATATTCCGTTTAAACTTGTTCTACCCCCTTTTTTTCTGAGAAACACAAAGGTTAAAGGAAAGGAAGAAACGGAATAAATGCATTTATTTTGCTGGCGCAAGCACTTAAGACGCTGGAACTGAAATTCCATTGATGAAGACTCTTTCCGCACAGTATGAAACCATTCATCGATCTCATGAATATAATGAAAGCGGTTTTCAGACCCTTCTTACCATGCAAAAAGATCACTTTTGGTATCGTGGGCGACATCGGTTTTTGCTGGAGTGCGTAATTTCATGGTGCAAAAGAAAGTTGCACGATCAGAGTGTTGAGCCAATAGACACATTAAAACTTTTGCTCAATCTACAAATAGATTTTCTATAAAAGGCGTTTGAATGTCTTTTGGGAGAAAGTCAGCATCTGGACCTGCAATCCCATCGTTCATCTGCTCTTACAGTGCGCAGGCATAGGCCAAGTTTAAAATATCTAAAAACGGAAATATATTTACCTTCGCATCTTGCTCGACCCAACAAAATGTGGGCATGAGCGGGATCCTCTGGCGCACTTTGTTTTTGAGGTAAATCTCGGAATATTTTTCTTTCGAAGAAAGGAAATACGCGTACTCTTTTTTTATGGGATCTTTATTAAATTTAGTCACACCGCTTCATAAAGCGACTGCTCGCAACTACTTGGGCCGTATGAATGACGATAAAGTTGGCTGCATGCTCAAGGCTAAGGAGTATGAAGGGGAATACTGGGATGGAGATCGGCGCTTTGGTTATGGTGGCTACAAATTTTTGCCCGGCCGCTGGAAGCCTGTGGCGGAGGGGTTGATCAAGACCTATGGGCTCAAAGCCGGTTCCAAGGTTCTCGATGTGGGGTGTGGCAAGGGATTTCTGCTGTATGAGCTTTTGCAGTTGGAGCCCAAGCTTGAGGTAGTTGGTTTTGATGTTTCCAATCACGGTTTGGCCAATGCTCATCCCGATGTGAAGGGGAAATTGTTCAAGTATCGCGCTCAAGACCGGTATCCATTCGGAGACAAACAATTCGACCTGGTTCTTTCCTTGGGTTGCTTCCACAACATCCGACTATTTGAGTTAGCCGTCGCGATTCCCGAGTTTCAGCGGGTGGGAAAGCAGGGTTACATTATGTTAGAGAGTTACCGGAACGAGAGTGAGCAGTTTAACCTTCAATGCTGGGCCTTAACATGTGAGTCTTTTTTTGACACCGCCGAATGGATCTGGTTGTACCAACACTTTGGTTATACGGGTGATTACGAGTTTATTTACTTCGAATGAAATTTACTGCAGCAATCCTCGTCGAAAATAACCAACCGCTTGCCATTGAAGAGATTGAGTGGAGTGGTCCGCTCCGCTTCGGGCAGGTCCTTGTGCGGCTCCACTTTAGCGGGATTTGTGGGGCGCAGATTAATGAGATCGAGGGAGCAAAAGGGCCGGATAAGTTTCTACCCCACCTTTTAGGTCACGAGGGTTCTGGAGAGGTTCTGGAGGTGGGCGATGGAGTTTCCCGGGTAAAGCCTGGAGACAATGTTGTCTTGCACTGGCGTCAAGCGGGAGGAATCCAAAGTCCGACGCCGGTCTACGATTGGAAGGGAAGAAAAGTGAATGCCGGCTGGGTGACCACCTTCAACTCTCACGCTGTGATTTCAGAAAACCGTCTCACACCGATCCCCCAATCTTTTCCCCTCGATCAGGCTCCCCTTTTCGGTTGCTCTGTGACGACGGCAGTAGGGGTGGTCAATAACGACGCCCAGATCAAAATCGGGCAAAGTGTAGTCATTTTCGGTGTGGGAGGAGTGGGGCTGAATATCGCACAGGCTGCCGACATGGTTTCTGCCCATACGATTATCGGGGTGGATATTGTGGACGCGAAGGTCGAAATGGCCAAAAAATGGGGTGCGACACATGCCTTTAACTCCAAAAAAGATACCGACTATTTGGAGAAGATAAAATTACTGGTCGGATCGCAAGGAGCGGATGTAGTGGTTGATACAACAGGGAATGCTCGGGTGATTGAGGCTGCGTATGAGCTGACTCATCCTGACGGGAAGACTATTCTCGTCGGGGTTCCAAGGAAGGGAGACAAGGTCAGTATTTATACCTTACCGCTTCATTTTAATAAAATTCTGAAGGGATCTCATGGTGGGGATGTAAATCCGGGACTGGAAATACCTCGATTGATTCGGCTGGTCCAATCTCAAAGATTGAAACTTAATGGAATATTCACACATAAGTTCAACTTGGACAAAATTAACGAAGCAATTTCTTTTCTAAGGAGCGGAGAGGCCGGGAGAGTTTTAGTTAAAGTATAAAAGAACAGAAGATAGATATCTAAGAACGAGAAACAGTTGAACCTTCTAAGCGAAAAACTATTCTCAGCACTTTTAAGGCATTTACACGAAAAAAGGCCTGAGACCGAAAGAAACTATAAATTATTTTTAAGTGTCTATAATTTTCTGTCGCAAAGATTCCCGGAAATCCTAAGCCGGTGGAGACGGCAGGCTTATTACGCGGCATGGTATTTGGCGGAAGACAAGGCCATGCAGGCCATCATGCAAAGGTATCTGGATTATTCGAAAGCTTTCAAGAAAAAGAACGGATTTGAAGATATCAATATATGTGGAGGTAATGAAAATATCTTTACCATCGCTTATAATCTGAATGCATTTCTTGATGCACATATAAAATCCAAGATTCTTGACGGGAGAAATGAAAAGATTGCCGTCTTGATCAAAGACGCTGACCTCAATCGGATCCAGAATCAAGTCATGCTAAGATACTGGTCGAAGTATATTGAAATCCAAAAAGAAGATTCAAAAAACAAGTTTTTTCAACGAGATGACTCGCCTGTTTTCAGTGATTTTTGTTGGGCAGCGGAAATTCAAAATCGTGCGGTGTACATCGAATACGCTAAATGTGAGATACAGGAAAAATGGGAAGAATCAAAACGCGAACCCCTTCTAAAAACAGAGGATAGCGAAATGGAAGTCGGGATCAACACGATGAAAAAGTTAGGATTACCGGAGGGTAGTTGGTTCGTTTCCCTTCATGTTCGCGACTCGGGTTATTATAAAGATACGGCTGGTGCTGCAGAAATGGACAACTACAGGGATGCCGATATCGATGCGTATTACGGAGCGATCAAGGCAATCACCTCAAAGGGGGGTTATGTTGTTCGAGTCGGCGATCCAAAAATGAAAACCATCAACAAGATGGACGGCTTAATTGACTATGCCCATAGCGAACTTCGCAGCAACGCGTGTGATATTTATCTTTTTTCTCAATGCCGATTTTTTCTTGGAACAAGTTCTGGGCCAATTTTAAACCCATTTTTGTTTGGAGTTCCTGTCCTTGGGACAAATTATGCCCCATTGGCAGGCCGACTGCATGCGTCGGATTCTCTTTTGACCCAAAAACTTGTATGGTCTGAGGACGAAAAAAGATTTTTGACTTATAAGGAAGTTCTCTCTTCCAAGATCGGGATCAGTTGGTCAACACATCGGTATAAAAACCTAAGGCTTAAGCTCATCGACAATTCAGATGAGGACATTACTCTGGCAACTACGGAGATGATGGAGAGACTTGAAGGACGTGCCCAGGACACGGAAAAAGATCAAAAACTTCAGCGTCAAATCAACTCCATGTATAAAAAATATAGTGGTTACGGGGCAATGGGACGAATCGCAAAAAGCTTTTTAGAAAAAGCTGACAAACTAGGGCTACTCCAATGAAAAAGAAATCTGAAGCCGTCGCCCTATTTCACAAAAAACCTTTTTTTTCCTTAAGATCAGCAGATATCCAAAAGTTAATACGCCTTGCAGCAAAAACAAAAAATAAATGTTTCCGCCTTTGCTCCCACAGAAACAAAAATGAGCCGGTTCACGAAATGGTGATTGCCCATAAAAAAGGGGCCTATATCCGTCCCCATAAGCATTTGAGAAAGCCGGAATCGCTCTTGATTATCAGCGGCAAAGCCGACTACCTGTTGTTTTCTGAAAAAGGGAAGCTTGTAAGGCGTATTGAGATGGGCGATTATCATTCCAGTAAGCCTTTTTACCAGAGTACAAGAAAGGAAATCTACCATTCCATGATCGTGAAGACCCCGTGGCTAGTGTTTCTAGAGATTACAAAGGGGCCTTTCCGGAGGCATCAGACAGTTTTTGCGGGTTGGAGTCCCGAAGCTAATCGTATCAGCGATGGAATTGATTTTTTAGAACATGTAAAGTAATCCTATGAAAAAAGAATATTATCTTAAAAAAGAGTGTCGCTTGTGTGGAAGCAAGAAGCTCAAGAAGGTTCTCGATCTTGGGCCAAGCGCCCTGTGTGACGATTATCTTATAAAGAAAATAAAACAGAACAAATTTCCGCTAAGATTATTTCTTTGCAAGAATTGTGGCTTTTTACAGATCGACGCCATCATTGTTCCCCAGGCAATTTACAGAAACTACATTTACAAAACCACGAGCTCCTTTGGCTTAAGCAAGCATTTCGAATCGTATGCGGAAGCTGTCGACAGGTTCGCGGGCAGAAGGAATTATAAACTTGTTGTCGACGTTGGGAGTAACGACGGAACGCTACTAAAAAAGTTTAAGCAAAAAAATAAAAGGGTTTTGGGAGTCGAGCCATCCACCAAAACGGCCCAAAGAGCTACACGCGAGGGGATTCCCACGATAGGAGAGTTCTTTAATTCAGACCTGTCGGACCAAATTGTTAAAAAATACGGCAATGCCGATATTGTTACAGTGAACAACCTTTTCGCTAATATTGATAATCTCCGGGATTTTACCCGTGGTTTAATTGATCTTTTAAGTCCGGAAGGGGTATTGGTAATCGAATCCTCCTATGCCCACGACATGGTTAAAAACATGGTCTTTGATTTTATCTACCATGAGCATTTATCTTATTTTTCAATTCGTCCGCTAATGCGCTTCTTTCAAGATTTGGGGATGAAGTTGATTCACCTGGAAAAAAGCCCATCGAAAGGCGGGTCTCTACGTTATTATTGGGCAAAGTCATCATCATTATTAAAAACGGATCAAAAAACTAAGGCTTTCATTCAGAGTGAAAAACCTCTTACCGAAAAAACATTTAAAACATTTTATAAAGAAATTCAGACCCAAAAGAAAAATCTGGATAAGTTTTTAAATAAAAACAAATCAAGAGTTGTCGTCGGTTACGGTGCTTCTGCAACATCCACGACTCTTATTTCCTATTTCGGACTAAGCCGGCGTCTGGATTATCTGGTTGATGAAAACGAGGCAAAAATAGGCACATTCAGTCCTGGATGCCATTTGCCCGTTTACCATCCCGGCAAACTTCGGAACGAAAAAAATCCAGTCCTCATTATATTGGCATGGCGGTTTTTGAAGACAATTTACCCAAAGATCGAAAGCAAGACTGCAACAGTTGTGGTTCCTTTGCCTAAACTCGCTGTTCTCAGAAGCGAGTGAATAAAGCGCTCACACCGTCTGCTTCCATTTCATGGTGGCAGACTGACATCGGCCCTGCAGAAATCGCCAAAATTAAAAAAGCGATTGAGAGAAAAAATATTTCGCAGGGTCCGGTAACCTTTGAGTTCGAAAGAAGGATCTCTGAAATTCTGGGTGTACCGTATGTGGTGAGCTGTACGAGTGGCAGCACCGCCTTGTTGATGGCGGCCATTTCAATGGGGATCGGTTCGGGTGACGAGGTCATTGTGCCAAACCGAACCTGGATTGCAACGGCTCACGCAGTGTTGATGGCGGGAGCCAAAGTTGTTTTGGCGGATGATGACGGGTTACGTCCTGAAATCTTTGTACAATCGGTAAAGGAAAAAATAAATTCTCGAACGAAGGCAATTGTTCCAGTTCATCTTGGCGGACGCGGGGCGGACATGCGGGGCCTTAAAAAAATAGCTAAGAAAAAAAATATATTAATCTTTGAGGATGCGGCGCAAGCATTTTATTCAAAAAATGAAGATGGATATCTGGGGACCCAATCAGAAGCAGGGTGCTTTTCGTTATCTGTTCCGAAGCTTATCACGACAGGGCAGGGTGGATTCGTGGTGACCCGGAATCGAAAGACATACCAAAAACTTCAGGCTTTACGCAATCACGGGGTTATGGACCCCGTCATGGTTAAATATGAACGAATGGGTTTCAATTTTAGGTTCAACGATATTTTGGCAAGCATTGGTTGTTGCCAGTTGGATCGGCTGAATGAAAAAGCCGCCAATGTCAAAAAGATTTACAGTACCTATAAAAAAAACCTGCCGAAGACCTCCCGCCTTTCTTTTCTTGAGACAGACCTTTCGAAAGGAGAAATTCCCCTGTATGCGGAAGTTTTTTCAAAAAATAGAAGGAAGTTGATGGATTATCTTCACACACAAAAGATTCAAACACGGCCTTATTACCCGAATTTAAATCAAGCCCCCCACTTGAGAGATTCGGCGAAATTTCCTGCTGCGGCTCAATTCGGCCAGCAGGGGCTATTTTTACCGTGCGGGCCGGATCAGCCCATCGAAAATGTAAATAAGACAATCGCAGCCATCAAAAACTTTTTAGACCTTTGAAAAAAATACCCATAGCCATTTCAACTTTTCACGATGGAAGTGCTGGTCAGATTTCTGAGTGGCTTGAATCTGTCAGCGACTTTCGGATTGCATGTTATTTCACTTCACAACCTTATCAGAAAATTGACCCGCAGCTTGAAAATACAAAAAGAGTCTCAAGAAAAATGGAATACCCAACTCGGAGTACTTATAGAAATAAGCCGCTCTATTGGGGTCCGGATTGGGTCAAAAAAATAAAAAAACATGCCGTCAAAACGGTTTTACCCTTGGATCCTGAGAATCGCCGCCGCTGGGCCACCATACAGGTCTGCCATAAAAATGGATTTGCCCTTGCCTCCGCGATTCATCCATCCGCCATGATCATGCCCAAGACTTCGATTGCCGATGGCGTCTGGATTCATGCAAAGGCTCTGATTGGCTACAAAACAGACATTTCAGAAGGAACGATCATTAACTCTGGTTCGATTATTGAACACCATAATGTTTTAAAATCTTGTGTGCAAATTGATCCGGGAGTTATCACTACGGGTGGATGCACTGTATTAGAGCGAGGTCATGTTCATACAGGTGCGATTTTGATCAACAGGGTAGTTGTCGGTCAGGACGCACGGGTAGGAGCAGGTTCTCTCGTTCGCAATAATGTTCCAAGCTCATCCACAGTCGTCGGAATACCAGCTAAGAAACTGAAAAGGAGTAAAAAATGATTTTCACAGAACTTACTTTCTTTTTAAAAGGGCGAAATAAGGAAAAAACATTTTATGCGGAGGGATCGAAAGGCGATCTTCCCTTCAGAATTGAATACAAAACATCTTATCTCCAAAAAGATTTTTTTAAAGTATCAAAAAGAATAAACGAGGGAAATCTCAAGCAAGCAAGAGTACTCGGTCTTAATACAAAGGCACTTTTTTCCGTCCCCGCCAATGCTTCCCACGTGAAAATATCGTTGCCGATGGGGGAGATACAAACATATGAGATTCGAAGGCGAAACTTCAAAGAAAAAATTATATCAAACCTAAGAGAGCATCCTGAAGATGAGATGTATAATACATCCCCATTTCTTACACGGCCAGTCTTCAAGACTTTAAGAAAATGGTTTGTATCAATCTTTAGTCTATATTTATTTTTAAAATACGGCAGTCAGAAAGACAATGTGCTGTTACCAATTCCTTCGCCGCATCGGATTGGGCATGGACTGACTAACTTTGATGTAGCCACTCACGAAATAGGATTGGGATTCTTTGGGAAAAGGCCTAAGGAAATTATTGCATTTTACGGCAACTCCTCTGCTGTTTTCAATCAGGCCTCGGTCCAATATATAAAACCCTATTATCTAAGCATCTTCGAAAGAGGATTTGTTCCATTCAAAAATACTGAAGTTAGGTTTATCTTCGCTTCACCCTTTTATTATAGTGCCCTTTGCAGGTTGTTCAGGAAAACAAAGGGAAGAATTTACCCGATGAGGACCTATGGGCATCGGGATATCTTCGGTTGCATTAAAAAAAGCAGACCTTCTTTTATGTTGCCGAAAGACATTCAAGAGTATGGGGTTCGCTTTTGCAGAGAAAACAGTATCAATCTGAATCGCCCAACTGTCTTATTTGCAAATCGGGAACCCGGAGGGATTGTTACAAACGATCAGAATGCAGAAATCAAAAGATACGGCTTTAGGAACACATCAATTAATAATCTGATTCCATCGATAGAGCATCTAGCAAAAGAATATAATGTTATTCGAATTGGAAAGTCTATTAAGAAGCTCAATCTGAATGTCAAATCGTTTTACGACTTAAGCACGTTTCCTGAATCCCCTGAGAAAACGAAGCTAGACTTCTTCTTCTTTTCTCTTTGCTCTTTCTTTCTTGGAACTACTTCGGGAATCTTTGCGATCGGCCAAGTTATGCGAAAGCCAATCGTGTGGACAAATACCGTCCCCATTGGGCATTACTCCTGTTGGAGTGATTGGGACATAAGCATTCACAAGTTACTAAAAGAAAAAAAGACCGGCAAATTAGTTTCCTTTAAAGACACGCTTCAACTTGTCGAGGGCTGGGGCCAACATGCAGAGGAGTTTTCAGGCCGCTTTGACTTTATTGAAAACACAGATGATGAAATTCTCGAGGCAACCAGAGAGATGGAACAACAACTAAGGAATCGTCATCCAAACAAGCAGTCTTATTTAAATAAAAAACTGATCAGCCATTATCCGAAACATGCTGAGATATACCTGAAGCACAGGGGGACGGTTTCGGAATACTTCCTTAATAAGCACAATAAGCTTATATAAGTCATGGTTTTTTCTTTTGTAGGACCCATTAAAGACAAATGGGACAGGGTGGGTGATTTGCTGAAGAGTATCGACAGGACATTAAAGCTCTTTGATTATGAAATAATCTTAGTGGACGATTTTTCAACTTCTGATGAAAGGCGGAAAGCTTTTCGATATCTGAGTAAATACGAAAGACTTAGAGTTATATACAATAAAAAACACCAAGGAATCGAGGCTTCGATGAATAACGCCGTCCTCCAAGCGAAAGGCAGTATCATCATACCTGTGGATGCAGATTTAAGATTCGTATGGCCTCTCTATTTTCTTTACCTACATATGCTGTTCAAATTCAGGCCGGAAGTGAGTTTTTGCTTCATGAAGTCAAAAGGCATCGATTCCAAAACATTCAAAACGCTAGGAATTGTAGGTTGGGCTCCAAAATCAGGCCTACAACAAGGCGAAAATCTGCTGAAAGATGTAATTGAAAAAAGAATCCATGTCGCTGGCGGGGCAACATCCTATAAGAGGAAATGGTTCATAAAAAATGGTGGATACCAAAAGGAATTTGGCCCGGCAGCGGACTTTTATCTAAATCAGAAAGCCGTTTTACAAAAAAAGGCATGGTATTTAGGTAAAGTTGCGACGATCAATCTAATCGATAAAAAATCTGAAACGAGCAAATACTCGTATCGCAAGTATATTCAGATATCAAAAAGAATATTATCAAGATGGGCGAATACAAGATCTGTGAATCAGATGGAAATGTCAGCCTTTATCCGCAATCAAAAAAAGGAAATTAATAAGAATATAAATTCGAAACTGTAAGAATCAAACTGAAGATACTAACTTTGTAATTTCGTCTTTGCTCAACATTATAGAATCCAAGGTTGAGTTTTTGTCGCGAACTAACCTCTCTGACACCAAATAATAGTACTTCATTTTGCAGTGTAATGCGACAACACGAAAACATGAATTGACGTATGAGCTCGGAAAAATCTCAATAAGCTTGGTGCCAGGATTGGAAAAAACAATATTTGAAAGCCCAGCGCCGTGAATTCCCATAATTACTTCTGCGTGCGAAAAAATGTCGATCTGCTCCTGGAAAGGCAACTCGGTTAGCGAGACCTTTGAAAATCCCAAAGGCTTTAACTCCTTGTAAAGCTCTTCCTCGTTAATGATCTTTCTGTGATTTGAATCTGACCTACTCACCAGAATGCGGCGGGGGTATTTCTTTCTGGAAGAGCTCCGCTGTAG
>Ga0164295_10001201_pt1 | contig 21479 bp, 33 predicted proteins | sample GEODES006metaG_FD_111798 | JGI IMG/M metagenome (GOLD analysis project Ga0164295, IMG submission 111798) | Oligotrophic lake water microbial communities from Sparkling Lake, Wisconsin, USA - GEODES006 metaG | ecosystem: Environmental > Aquatic > Freshwater > Lake | place: USA: Sparkling Lake... | reverse complement strand
TGCTGGTGTTATTGGTGGGTTAATCGTTCAGTTCATTGTAAAAGTATTATGAAGGAATGGTTAAAATCTTTGTTAACATCGTGTTCAAAAGTTAGTTCGAAACGAATTGTTGCTATATTTGTTACAATTAACCTAATCGTTTTCAGTTATGTTGCAACTTTTACGACCTACATTATTCCGATTGCGATGTTCGACACACTCGCGTTGTTAAGTGGTGGTTTGTTTGGAGGAACAGTAATTGAACGATTCACAAACCAAAAATCAAATGACAAAGGAACTAACGACAGCACGACAAATAGCAGCGGAGATATGTAGTAAGTTTTCAGAAACACCCACGCTTACCTTAGCGAAAAAGTTGTTTACTGAATATCCAGAAGTCTATAAAGACACCGAACACGCGAGGTCTTTAATTCGTACAATTCGCGGAAAGAATGGCGAATTAAAAAGAAAAACCACAATAGATAAAAAATTGTTCGAAGAAAAAACACGACCACTTAACCCATTTGCGCTCCCAAAGTCGTACGCTAAAAAACGCAGACACGTCGAAGTGAAGGGAACGAAGTTTTTAATTCTTTGCGATTTGCACTTTCCTTACCAAGATAACGAAGCTATTGAGTGCGCTATAAATGAAGGCATAAAACAAGGGTGTGATTCAATCATTTTGAACGGCGACGCGTTAGACTGTCACATGATTTCAGACTTCGTCAAAGATCCTCGCAAAAGAAAATTCAAAGACGAACTTTATTCTATTCGTCAATTCCTTGCGTCGCTTAGACACACGTTCCCGAACGCAAATATCTATTACAAAGAAGGCAATCACGAAGAACGTTATTGGAGATACATGAGAATAAAAGCGCCTGAGTTATTCGACATTGACGCGTTCGACTTTCCTTCGCTTACGCATTGCGACAAGCACGACGTGAAATGGATTGACGGAAAGAGCAAACTCAATATCGGAAAACTTTCAATCTTTCACGGACACGAATTTGGAAAGCAATTCCTTCCGTCTGTCAACGTAGCGCGTGGTTTATTTATGAAGACTAAGGTGTCCGCTATGTGCGGACATCACCATCAGACAGCTGAACATAGCGAACGCGACGCAAATGGAAAGTTTATCACTTGTTGGGGTGTCGCTTGTTTGAGTGAACTTTCGCCGGATTACAACCCCTATTCCCGTTATAATCACGGATTTGCAATAGTCAACAAAGGTGCTAATGGTGCTTTTAGCGTTCACAATTACAGAATACACGAAGGAAAAATATTATGAACAGAAATATACTCGCAGCAATACTGTTGTTTTTCGGAACATCGATTCTTTGGTTGGTTATTTGTTGGAATATTTGGGGAAAGAAAGATGCAAATGTTGCATATTCCATTCTGCAAAAACAAGATAGCCTTATAAACTACAACGCAGGGGAATACCAGATGTTATTGGAAGAACAATTAGAACTACAAGAACAAATTACTTACTATGAAAATGCTCAATCTTCAGCCAAAGCCACCTATCAAAGAACTCGCGCTGCTATTGTTATTCGAGATACTATTGTTCGCAGTGATGTTATCACATTAGTCAACTCCTGCGATAGCGTTATAGCGTCCGATTCGCTTATAATCAACAACCTCAAAGAACAATTGAACATCGAAGATAGAAAGATTGACAACTTGCAAGAAGTGGTCGTTGCTTATGAACAGAAGGAACAGTTGTTGACCGAACAAATTAACAGTCTAAATGCTGATAAAAAGAAATTGGAAAAACAAAAAAAGCGCAGAAACCACGCTTTGATTGTAACAACTACAGTAGCAGTTCTTTCTACTTTTGTTCTGTCAATTTTACTTTAGATTCAGGAATATAAAACTTCATTGAGAACTGGATTGCTTCGCTCAGGAATATATTGCGACTGTTCTCACCTCGCTTCTCGTCAATCTCATTCCACAGGTCTTTGTGTAAGTAAACACAAATTCCTTTCTTAGTTTTGCTCTGCGCCATCTTCTTTGTTTTTAGTCATCATTGTTCCAATCATTAACGCTAAGTATATTTTTTCTTTCGCGTTTAAGTCTTTGCGTTGAGAAAGTTCCAGAAGAATGTCTCCAAGAATCTTTCCCTGTTGAAAGTAGGTCGCTATTGAATTAACGATTTCGCGTTCGCGCTCGTATGTCATTTTGAGCGTCTCATAAAGTGGTGTTTGTTTCATTATGCTAAATTATTAAATTATTTTTATCCTACAACATATTGTCCATAACTTGGATTGAGTTCGAAATACATTCGCATCATTATAGCGTCGGCAACGTCGGGACTTATTCCTTCGCGGTTCTTGATTACGTCCTTCGGTGTTACCATAAGTTTTCCGTCTACGTCTGCGCGATGTCGCTTAATCATCTCCAACTCACGAACGATTTGTTCTTTGCGCGTACTGGATAGAATCGTCAACTTGTTTTCTTCAACGTATTGCGCCAACTTATAGTAACATTCGCTTTTTAAGTTTTGGTATTGCGGGTGCTTTGGTTTAGATCCGTTCTGAAATCCTACGCACTTCAAATAATCAACCGCTCCCGCGCCGATGCCATCCTCATCCGCGATAACATTTTGCAGAAGAATTGAGTGGTCTTTCATTACAACACGAATCTTGTTCACTACTTCGTCAATTGCTGCTCTATTGAGTTCAATTATGTCAATGATAGTTAGACCTTCCCAAACACAGATAATCGTTCTATCCTTCCCGAATCGCGCTATGTCGGCTGTGATGTACTTCTTTCCTTCATTGATTACTTCGTTGCGAAACATTCGAAGTAGGTTCTCCGTTTGAAAGAGTTTGTCGCTGTCGTCGTCGAACTCCCAGTTGCCTTCTAAAAGTCTTTTGCGGTCATACTCAGGCAGTCTTCTAAGAGATTCAATATAAGCAACAGGAAGGAACGGATTGTCCTGCGGTAACGCTTGCACGAATGCGCGGTGTGAAGGCAATTCGTTCCTGTTGTTCTTCATGTAGAACTCGTTGTAAAGCCACCCCTTCGCAGGATTGCAGGACAAGAAACCTTTGGGTATTAACCCGAACTCGTTTAACTTGTAACGGCATCGAGAATGAACAATGCTGACCGCCTTTGCGGTTACTTCAGAACATTCGTCAATGAAGTAGTCTGTGATTTCTAACGAACCAAGACTGTTGAAGTTAACGTCCGAAGGGTACGCGAATAAGTCTTTCAATACTATCTCACTTCCGTTGAAGAATTTTATTACGTTGGACTGTCCGTTGAAGGTGTAGTGTTTGTTCGCTATCAATCCGAATTCTTCAGCAGTTTCAAAGAACGTGTTTAACGTCGTCTTTTTTAGCGTATCTAATTTGCTACGTCCAATTAAAGAACGCGTCCCTGCGTACTTCAAACGACGTTGTATCTGCCACATACAACCGAACTTCGTCTTCCCACCCCCTGCCGCGCCACCGTATAACAATTGTTCCACGATGCTGTCGGTGTTCAAGTAATTCAACGCTTCAATTTGACGCGGCAGGTATGTTGGTTTATATGGTGTCATTTAGTCGTTGTATTACCTTGAAAATCTCATAAGCAACTTGCGGAACGATAGCATTTCCGTATCCCTTTATAGATTCTTGTCGCCATTTAGGAAAGGTAATTCCGTCCAGTTCGGTGGGAAGCCCATCATCTCCGCCACAAATCGGGGATTGAGTTGGGAAGTTGTTCCAGTATTTAAGAGTCTTGTTAATGTCATTGAATGCATTGAACCTTCTTTCACTTGGCTGCTCTTCATTGTCGCACTCGCGTTCGTGCTGTCGAATACCGTCGGAATCGGAAGTAATCCCAAACTGGCTTTCCCACTCAGCATTGATGCTGTTCCGTCTGACCTCTTCTGACCTTTCCAATCTCCTGCTATTGGAGTTGGAAGTAATCCCCGAATTGCCATTTGATCTAACGGCATTGTAAATTCCTTGTGCCCCTTTGCTTTCACTCTCTCCATTCTCGCATCGTATGCTTCCGTATTTTTCTGTTCGAAACATTGCGCCATTGGAGTAGGCAACAAACCAAACTCTATCTCTGCGGTGTGGCGCACCGACGGAACAAGCTGGCAATAATATCGGTTGTACGGTGTACCCTTGATTTTCCAAGTCAGTACACACTTCTTCGAAGACCACTCCCCCGTTCCAATTAGTAAGTCCACGAACGTTCTCGCCCACGACGTAGGTTGGTTTAATTTCTGAAATGACTCTGAGCATATGCGGCCAGAGGTGTCGCTCGTCCTCTTTCCCAAGTCGCTTTCCTGCGCTTGAGTATGGTTGGCATGGGAAGCCTCCTGTGAGTATGTCAATTGTTCCTCTGTGAATAGAGAAATCTGTCTTTGTGATGTCTTCATAACTGATTGAGTTTGGAAAATAATGACTTAAAACTTTGCGTGGGAAAGGCATCCATTCACAATGAAACGTGTTGTTCCAACCCATCCATTCGGCAGCCAAGTCAAAGCCACCTATTCCGCTGAACAACGATCCGTGATTCATTGCTTGGACAAGTATAATTTGTACAACTCACGCATTCCTTCAAAGCGAATTGATTCTTTGAGCAACATTCTTTTCCTGTCGCTCATTCGCTCAACCATTGATTGAACGAGCTGTTGTTCAAAGTAAATGTTCTTCTTCGCGTTTGCTTTGCACAACCTGTATTCTTCTTCCGTGAAGGTGTCAGCGTTTATCTGTTTGCTTTCTTCGAGCCACCGCATAAGCGACACCGCCCGAATCTCAATGACCGTGTATTTTCCTTTCTTAAAGTTGTGCAAATCTTCGGCAAACATTCTGCGCCAGCTGTCGTCATTAATAGCCATTTCTTTTTCTTTTAGTTGTTTAGATTGTTCCTCTTTTGCTTCCGCTATTTCTCTCTGAATTTGTAGATTTGCTTTGTCGCGGTGTGGTTTGTAGTGAGTAAGTACGTCACCAATAAACACTACGCTAAACGCTCCGAAGTGTTCGCATTTCTTTGACAGTTCATTTGCTGCGTTCAATTCAAAGGCTAAATTGAAGTGTTCAAACGTCACCCAACGAAAGTGCTTCCCTATGAACTCGTGAAGCATCTGGAGTAGTTGCGCTTCAGGAAGCGCGATGCCGTACATAGCGCACACCTTAGAACATAACTTTACGAACGCAGGTAGTTCGTAGTCGGCAACGAACGCGCTTTCACGCTCTGCACGATCAATCCTTTGTGTAGTTGTGAGCGTCGTTGTAGATGCGCTGCGCAGCGTCTGAATCGAATTTTCCATTTTTGATTTTAGTGTTTTGGTTTGTAGTTACGAATGTACTTAAATCCCACTTCCGAACGGCAGCTTTCCAGTCTTTCATCTGGTTGCGTCCGACCTTCCAACCATTCGCTTCGTAATGCGCGTGGAATTTCTCGGTAAATGCAAGCGCGTCTTTGTCGCTTAACTTTTCACAGGCGTAGTCGTATATTTCAACAACGGTTGGTTTCTTAAATGGCGACTTCTTTTCTTTTGCTATTAGCGTTGGTGCGTTTGGAACGGACAAGCGAATAAGTATGTCGTTTATCTTTTGTTCCTGTTCCTTCATTTGCGCTTCAAGAATCTCGATTCTCTTTTTGAGTTGTAGTATTAGCATCATTTTTTATTAGTTCGTTAATTTTGTTTATTAGATTTTCTGTTTCTGGCGAATCTAACAAATTATTTTCTTCAAAGATTTGTAATAATGTCTTTTTCATAATCCACAATATCCAGAATCACATTCGTTAAAATCAGTATCAAATAAATCTAATTGAAGTTTGTGATTTTTTATTTCGTCGTATGTCATTCCGTTAGATAAAAATGTAAAAAATTTTTCGTTCTTATTTTTTTTATTTTGTTGAATTTCTCTTTCTATTTTTGCAAACCATTCGTATTTAATAGGATCTCTATTGGACGTGTGTTTTAATAACATGCAATTATTATGAAAACAACCTACGCAATTATTCTTCCAAGCAAAACGAACAGGTTTATCTTTCCAAAAAAATTCTATTTCATCTTTAAATGTTCCAGAATCAATCAAGGGAAATTTTGGTTTTTGCCATTTTAATTGTTTCCATTGATTTCTACCATTTTCAGATTTTCCAACAATAAATTTTTCATACATAAAACCGTCTTCTTGACATCTTTCAATCATTGACTTGGCTCTACCTTGTTCATTTGCTCTAAATCCTATTCTTGTTTCTATTGGCTCATTTATAAATTCATACCAAAATTTTTTCATAGGAAGTATTTTCATATCAGAAGTACAAAATCTTTGCTGAACATTTGGTAATGTTTTTCTTTTTCTAATAATATCTTCAAATGCCTCTCCTGTTAGCCAATGAATTTCTTTACCTATAAATTGTTCAAGGTCTAAAATAGTATAAACAATCATATCATTTTCAAGAGTGCCTATAAATTCTCTACCAATTTTATCTGATACAACCTGTCTAATTTTTTCATCTGGAAAAATGCAAGTCTTATCATTTGTGCGCACAAGGGCAAATTGATTAAAGTCTGCTGGGTAATGAGCTGCAATATATGCGCTTGTCATTCCACCACTAATTGAATTTACTGTTTTCATAGTTTTAGTTAGTCCCAACCTTCACCTTTTGCGTCGTCGTCTGCATCGTCCCAGTCTTGACAATCGAAACATTTTTTTATTTCTCCATCGTCGTCGATTAGCTCGTAGGCTTCCTCGTAGGTTTTAAGTTTTTGGTCATGAAGAACGGCGTTCACGCGTTCGTCAAGTTCCGCGCTTTCGCACGTTGGGCAAAAGATTAATTCTGATTTCATTTTCTTTTTAGTTGTTTTTTAAGTTTGATTTCTTTTTGATGTTCTAAGTGTTCAACAAATTTAGTATAAAATTTCATAGGTTTAGCATAACCCATATCATTTAAGATGTAACAGATTCTTTCGACGTTGGCTGCGTAGTTCCTGTCACACTCAATTTGCCAACTTACTTGTTTGACTCCGTGCATTACTGTCGCGTGATCCTTGCCGTAGTGCTTCCCGATACTTTCATAACTCTGAAGATAGCAAGGACGTATAAGAAAGAATATCACTTGACGTGCCGTTACTATTTCGCGTCGTCTTGTTGGTGTGTACAATTGCTGCGAAGGTATTCCAAGAACGCTGCAAGTAATATCTTCAAGTGCTGACCAAAACATTTCTCGTTCGTTCTCCAGTTCCTGTTGAATCTTTATTTGCTGCGTCGTCAATCGTTCGTAGCGTGGCGTTAGCATCATCCACAATGTTTCGAAGCGTTCCATGTGCCTGAAAGGAATCATGTCAATCATCTCTTGTCTAATCTGCTCGTTAGTCATTTTCTTCGTTTATTAATTTGGTTGGTGTAAAGGTGCTGAACACTTCTTCGCGTGAAAGTCCCGTGTGAAGGCAAATGTTGTTGAAGTCTTTGATTCTCATTCGCTCTGGATGTGTGACGTAAAGTCGTGCCGTCGGATCGCTTATTCGAAGAACGTTCTTAAAGTTCTGCATTGTCTTGAAGTTTATCTTGACAAGGCGACCGAACGGAGTTTTATAGATTGCTTTATTCATTGTTTTGATTTTGAAAATTAGAGAGGGTATATTTCAACCCTCTCATTATTGATTTAGAACGGCATATCGTCCGTGTCGTCCGTTGACTGAACTAAACCGCTTTGTTCCAGCATTGCTTTCGCTTTGTTGATTTGGTCGGCTGCACGATCTAAACGTTGACTAAACTCAGCAGACGAACTCACTTTGTTTTGTAGCCACTCTGGAAGCATCTTGAATCGTAGGTCGAAGTCTTGAGAATCGTAGTCTAAAAGAAACGCTGCGTTCACCTGTGGTGGGCAAGTCATTCCTTTGGCAAGTGGCGAAGCTCCTTTAAGGTCTGCGTAAGTACGTCCTGTGTTCGCTGTGCGATGCATTACGGACACCATTGCTTCTTTACCGAGCAAAGTACCAATGTCGAATTTAGACGCTTCAGAATCGGACATTGCCTTACCGAGCCATGATTGAACGAAGGCACGTAACCCACTTTTTTCGTGCATTGATAAAGTAAAGTCGCGACCAATTGAGAACGGTTGTTCGCCTTTGCCGAAGTCAGCGGTTTCAAGTGGTAGTTCAAACACCAGGCGAACTTTGTTTACTAACTTTTCTTCACCTTGATAGGTGTCGACGATTGTGCCGATGTGAATGATTTGGTAGCAACGCGCTACGTGTGTTCCTGCGGGTACTGTTTGTCCTCCGCCGTTGTTTGTTTGTTGGGCAATGATGCTCATGTTGTTGTTGTTTATTTGTTGTTGATTTATATAAGATTCAAATTTGTTTGCGAGTTTCGCTTCTTCATTTTGCCAGAACCATTCGTTCTCAGACATTTGTTCTTCCTCGCTTATTCGTTTATGATAACCCATTATACTTTTTCGTCAAACATTTCTGTGTCAAAGTGAAATGATATTCCGTCCTTTTCAAGTCTTACAAACTCAAGGTCGAAGTTTGGCTCATCTTTTCTCCAGAAGCGACCACGCAAATGAATGGTGTACATATTGTCTTGATCGTCAATAAATACAAGGTGTTGTTTTTCATCAACGTCAAACCATCCTGTTTCTTCTTCGTGGTAGTTTAAAGCAATTGATTTGATTCTTTCGTTGAGCGTGTTCATATCGTCTTTGGTAAAGCAATAAGAAACGCGTGGGCAATAAAATGATTTCATAGTTATTTGATTTTAGTGATTACAAATATATTCAATTAAGTTGTCGTTCCAACGCGCTTCTGAAAGTTTTTGACATTTCTCGATGTTGTCTGCGACCTCGTTGTGCGTTAGGTTGTATGCGTTTGCTGAGGAGTAAACACAAACAAAGTTAGATTTCTTCTGTTGGCTCTGGTAGTTCTTTCCAAGATGTTGAATCAAGTTTGTTGAGTAGTGGTTCAAGTTCGTCAATTCGACTTTGACAAAACGTATCCCAAGCCAGTGTTCCATTTCTCTTATTGCCCCAATAATCTTGGGTTTGCATAATTGAATCCAGAAGGAGTTTAACTTCGCTTTCGAATAAGAAAGGTGTTGTGTAATAGTGTTTTTCATTGTTCATTTGATTTGTTGGTTTTAGATTTCTTTTGTTTCTAAGATTGTTTGTGTTGGTACGAAACATGCCGCTTTGTCAAATTCTTCTTTGGCTTCTTCGTAAGTTCTAAAAATACGTTGGTAAGTACCATCAACTTTTATCCAATACTTTGTTCCGTTGTAGGCTTGTTCTTCAATTAATTCTACTTTCATTTGTTTGTTGTGTTTGGGGTTTGTTCTAAGATTCTTGTTTGTTCGTCAATCGTTCCTGCGATTAACATTCCTGCGAACAGGATTGCGATGTAGAGTAGTGTTTTTTTCATGTTGTTTTTGTTTATCTTTGTTTTGTTGAGTACAAATATATGCTAAACTTTTGAATACACAACAAAAAAATGAAAATAAATTGAAAATAATTTCTAACTGATTGAAAATGAACGTGAAAACTTTTAAGAAAACGTATAAAAAAAGTGTTGTGAAGCGTAAAATAACACCCGAAAGCGAATCGAACCAACAAGAAATTGTAATAAAATACCTTCGTTTAGCATATCCCGACGCGCTTTATTGCGCTTCCGCAGGTGGTATGCGAACAAGTTATCTTCAAGCAATCAAAATGAAGCGTACTGGATACGTCAAAGGCTTCCCCGACTTGTTTATTTACGAACCACGCGGTGCTTTCTTCGGTCTTGCTATTGAAATGAAGAAAGAAAAGGGGGGTGTCGCATCTCCAGAACAAAAGCGTTGGCAAGAACAATTAAGAAACAGAGGGTATTGTTCTTATATTTGTAAAGGTAGCGAAGAAGCAATCAAAGTAATCGACGAATACTTCAATGAGTGACACTTGAACATTACATAGACGGAAACTATAAAAAGTTCAAAGAACTTGCGAAGAATATATCGCGAGGTGAGGACTATTACGAAGACTTGCTTCACGATTCTTTGCTGTCTATGTTTGGTTCAAAGCACATCGAGAAACTAATCGACACAGGCGACTTCGAGTTCTATTTAATACGCGTTATGTACTTAGCCGTCAATAGTCCAACGTCGCCATTCTACCGCCAAACAATTGCTTGGAATAGAAACCGACGCGACTTCAAAGAATATGCTCACGAGGTCGACAAGACGTGGCTAGGCGCACGAATGACAAACGAGCAACTGGATATTCTTATAAGTCGATTAACCGAGTTTGAACGTCTGATTTTCCAAGAGTATATCTTCGAGGGTTTCACATATCGTGAATTTTCGAAACAAACAGGAATACCTACCGTATTCCTTTATAGAACAATAGATTCAATTAAAACTAAAATAAGAGCAAATGTTATTCGCAAAATCAAATGAGTATAAGCGACGTTTAGAAATATGTCGCACCTGTAAATTCTTCGAACCTTCAACGCAAAGCTGCGGACCATTGATCGTGGGTGGCGAAGTGGACGCAGAAGGAAATGTATTTGAAACAAAATACGAAGTGTTGTTCCGTCGCAAATCAATTCAACTTTGTGGGTGTGTGATGCCGATAAAAGCAAAGTTAGCTTTCGCATCTTGCCCAGCGTCAAAATGGGAAGGTGTTCTTTCAATGGACGAACAAATAGAGTTCAAACGATTCCTGCTCGATATGAAAGCGCAAGGACGTTTGGAACAGAAAGATATGCTGAAGTTCTATTCGTTCAAGGACAAAGCCACAGGAGCGTTCAACGAGCGTTCAACGTGTCCACCTTGCGTGAAGAAAGACATCAATACGTTTCTTGAATCAATGAAGGACGTCGATGTTGATTTGAACAATTAAGAACTTAAAACTTTGCAGGCAACCTTTGGAAGTGCGAACGTATCTTTGTATAGTCAAGTGTATTTAGCATTACCCCCTTTTGTTTAGCACTTGACGGAGCAAAACAATTGGGGGTATATTTTTTGAACTAAATGAAACAAACTGGATAAGAACACAAACCGCCTTCGTAAGTCACAGCGAAGTAAACAATGACTACACTTGCAATAAACCAATGCTTGGATCGTGCAACTGCCCTTTTAAGGGCGAGAGTAATCTTTTTCGGGGGAGCTTTTTCTTTTGTTCTTTCTTTAAAGTGCTTACACGTTTTCTTTGTTCTTTTCTTTTCTTTGCATATTTAGTGACCTACTAATAAATTTAATGACATACAATGACACTTACTGAAACAAAACTTGTAATAGTTCCAGAATATCAAATAAAATGGTTTGATAAAAGCTATGGATTCATTAATGACGATGACTTCCAAACTGACGATGCTTCTTGGTCTATGTTGGTAAGCAACATTAAAGGTCGCAATGATAGATTTTTAAATTACAATGGCAATTCATTAAGTTTGATAGAAGGATTTTGGTTAGGATATCACGCAGGCAATCAATCAACTATTAACACTCAATACTTTTTGGACTGTTGCTTAATGGCTGAAGCAGATGCTATTGAATTAGAATTTTATGAAATTGCTTCTAACATTAATACTCTTCATAAAGAAATTTCAAATTATATTGCAGAAGCAGAATACAAATTGTATTCAATATTTCATCCAGAAAACCAAAAAGAATATAAAAAAATATTCGATTCAATCACATTGAACTTAAACAAATGATAATTATAGCAGCTCAACTTGAAAGCGTAGGTACGCGAAAGGACAAAACACTCAAACTGACCTTTGGAACGAATGAACTTTCACCTTTGCAAGCGTCAGAACTATTTACAATAGCTAATCAGTTCGGTTATCTTGCCTTCAAAGACGAAGACTTCAAACGCGAAGAACTGGACGCGGTAGAAAGTCTTAAGAGTGAACTTGAAGATACGTTAAAGAAACCTTCACAAAGATTGAGAGGTGTTCTCTTTCGACTATTCGAACAAGACAACGACGGATTCAAGACGTTCTCGAAATATTACGACTCACGAATGGAACAACTTATCAACCATTACAAGGGTAAATTGGGGTAGTTCTTATATTTACATTTTAGCACAATAAATTATTGTCAGATATGGAAAGAGACGAACACGGACGATTGAAGAAAGGACACGGTGGTTTGAAGCCTAAGGGCGCACTAAGCAAGAAGACTGAAATGTGGAATCAGTTAGGTGACTACGTCGTGACGCAAGGCGCGGAGCGTGCGATGTCGGTTCTTCATTCAATGGACGACGAAGACTATCTTCACCATTACCTTGCAATGCTCGAATATTTCAAACCTAAACAGGCGAGAACAGTTCATGCAGGTGACAGCGAAGCACCAGTACAAATAATAATCAATGACAAATTATAAGCACCAATTCGACAAATTACCGAATGAGCAAAGTAAATTTAACATTTGACCTTGACGATTTAGACGATCGTATGGAGTTCACACGCGTAACAAAGGCTCTCGATATGGCTTCGTTACTTTGGGAAATTGAAATGAATGGATATCGCAAGTTTACGAAATACAATGAGCGACAAGAAGGCGCGTATCAGGAAGGCATCGAAGAAGTCTTTGAATACTTTCGCGCACTACTCACTCATCATGAAATCGACGTTGAACAATTAATCGTATAACAATGGCGGATATAACAAAATGCTCAGGTATGTCGTGCGACAAAAGGGACAACTGTTTTCGTTTCCTTGCAAAGGCAAATAACTATCAATCGTATTTCTGTAAGCCACCAATAAAGAACAACGAGTGCGATATGTTTTGGGACGTGCGAGAAATCAAATCGAAATGAACGCACTCGACTGGATGTTCGAAGAACTGTGGAACACACCGAAGGACAAGTTCGAGTGGAACGCGATATTGAAGAAGGCGAGCAATATGCAAAATGAACATAACAAACAAATGAGCGAAAACAAATTAAACTTCTTGAGGTCACAGATTGCAATGTTTCATCCAGAGTGGACGAAGGAACAGGTTCACATGGAAGCCATACGCGTACACGAAGAAGCAAACACAATCGACGACGACGACGAAGGTTGTCTTTATTGCGGATCTTAAAACAAAAATAATATGAGCATAAAAGTAAGTATACCAGCTGACTATTCTTCGATTAGCGTAAAGCAATACGTTGACTACCACAGCGCGAAGAACGACATCGACAAGTTGGTTAGCATCAGTAACCTACTGAAAGAACAAGCGGAACAGATTCCCTTCCAACACTTGCCGACATTACTCGCAGCATTCGAAGGAACACTCGCAAACGAATCAGCGAAGTTCTTTGAAACGATAACAATCAAGGACAAAGACTTCGGTTTTATTCCTGACCTTTACTCAATCAGCATGGGCGAGTACGCGGACATTTCAACGTGGGCTGCAAACGTAGGTGAAAACATGGTCAAGATTATGGGAACGCTTTACCGTCCTATCGACAAACGCGTTGGTTCAAAGTACACAATCGTACCTCACAGCAAGCAAAATAGAGAACTCGTTGAAGGCTACGTCGAGCAGATGACACTTGAACAATTCAACGGCGCGATGCTTTTTTTTTCGACTTTGCTCAACGAACTAAGCAACACTTCGCTCGATTATTTGGAGAACGAAGTGAAGAAGTTGACGGAGGAACTGACGGAGCAATTGAAGACCGAGACAACCTAAACCAAGTCTTAGGACGCTACGGTTGGTATCATCTTTTTATGGAAGCCTGTGGACGCGACATAACTAAATTGGACGCAATTACGAAAAAAAGCGCGTGGGAGATATTTACATTTATGACTTACCTAATAGATTATAATTATGTCGAACGTACAAAGCTACAACGCGCTAATAGATAGATTCCACGCATTCGCGTCTGGACACTTTATTCTCAAAAGATTTTCACACGGACAGATTGAAGTATCCGACCTTGAAAAGTTTGGTGAATATCCATTCATGCACGTTGTGCCTTCGAACGTTACTTACGCGAAAGGTATGAAGACGTTCTCTTTTCAGATTGTCCTTGCCGACTTACCACGCGACAAAGAAGACAAACCTGAATACCAACGCGAAGTTCTTTCCGACCTTCAACGGATCGCTGAAGACTTGGTTGCTGAGATAACAAACCACCGAATGTTGTTTGGTGACTTAATCACGGTACAAAACGTTTCGTTAGAACCGTTCTTAGAAGAATTTCAACACACGTTAACGGGTTGGACGATTAGTCTTGACCTTCTTGTCCCTTATTACTGGGACGCGTGTTCTATTCCCGCTGAATGGAACGACTTCTTCGAAAGCGGAAGCGGTGGTACGGGTTCGATCTTAACTTTCATTGATTCAATCAATCGCGACGAGAACGGCAACGTGTCGCTTGTCAACGACGAAGAAACACCAGCACCGAACTACTACTACGGAACGAATGGAGCAGGGGTGCGCGGTTGGTATTTGTTGAGCGACGAAGTAGGATTGACGTGTGAAACAATCGGTGATTGCCAGACGATTATTGACATCGAAGCAGCCATTGACGCGCTTGAAGAAGAAATTGTTTTGAAGGCTGACATTACAAGCATAAGCGCGGTTGGTTTCTCAAACGATTACAACGACTTAGACAACTTGCCGACATTACCAACGGGAACGGTTACAAGCGTTGGTTTAACCATGCCTTCTGCGTTTAGCGTGGCGAATAGTCCTATTACAAGTTCGGGAAGTTTAGACGTAACGGGAGCGGGTACGGTTTCTCAATATGTGAGAGGTGACGGAAGCCTTGCCAACTTTCCTGCGTCAACGGGTGGTGGTGGTTCATTAAGTTACTACCTCAACGGATCGGTAGCACAAGGAACATTTGGCGGTGTGGCAATGAAGGAAATGGATAGAACACCCATAATAGGTGCAGGAACAGATTTCACGATTGCAACGAACGGATATATTCAATCTTTTATCACAGACGCTAATGTTCCAAACTTGTTAGAGATACCAGCAGGAAATTGGAACTTCGAAACGTATTTCAGTTCATCAAGTGCAGGCGGCACTCCTTCATTTTACATTGAGTTATACAAGTGGAACGGAGCGACGTTATCTTTGATTGCGTCAGGTTCAGCTAATCCAGAAGGCATCACAAACGGAACGTCAACACACCTTTACGTTAGCGCATTAGCAGTACCACAAACAGCGTTAACGGTTACAGATAGATTAGCGGTTCGAATCTACGTTAACAACTCAGGAAGGACGATTAAACTTCATACCGAAAACAGTCACCTTTGTCAAGTCATTACGACATTCTCAACGGGATTAACTGCGTTGAATGGGTTAACGGCACAGGTGCAGAACTTTGCAACGGGGACAACAGGAACAGACTTCGGTATATCTTCCGCGACAAGTACGCACACGTTCAATTTACCAACGGCAAGCGCAGCGAATAGAGGTGCTTTGAGTTCAGCAGATTGGTCTACGTTCAACGGCAAGTTCAACCTTCCTGCCTTGACAAGCGGAAGTGTTCTATTCAGCAATGGAACAACAATAGCGCAGGACAACGCTAACTTATTTTGGGATGATACCAATAATAGATTGGGGATTGGTACGGCTACTCCAAGTTTTATTATAGATGCTGTTGGCGCAGACGCAAGATTCAATAGTGTGAGAGTAGGTCGTGGTAGTGGTAATATTGTTACAAATAATGCTGTTGGAAACGATGCGTTATTTTCAAACACGATAGGTACTCAAAATACAGCATTAAGTCAATTTGCACTGTTTTCGAACACAACGGGTAATCAAAATACTGCCGTTGGTGTTCGAGCTATCCAAGATAATATAGGCGGAAGTCTTAATGTTGGATTAGGCTATCAAGCGGGAAGGTTTCTTACCGATGGAACAACTGTGGTAACAACAACAAATCAAAGTGTTTTTATAGGTGCTTTAAGCAAAGCACTTGCAGATTCTCAAACTAACCAAATAGTAATAGGTTACAATGCTTTTGGTTTGGGTTCAAATAGCGTTGTTTTAGGCAATAGCAGTGTTACTCTTACAGCGCTAAGGGGTAATGTCTTAATCAACACAACAACAGACGCAGGTTTCAAGCTCGATGTGAATGGAACGGCGAGGGTGACGGGAGCATTAAGGGCGGATAACACTTTTTTGGTAAATGGTACTACAATTAATGCGTCAGCAATAGCGCAGATTGATTCGCTTACTCGCGGCTTCCTTCCTCCGAGAATGACAACAACGCAAAAGAACGCTATTGCTTCACCAGCAACAGGCTTGGTAGTTTACGATACAACACTAAACAAACTTTGCGTTAGAACAGCTTCATCGTGGGAAACAATAACATCAATTTAATAATTTATACAATGGCTAAAATACAACCCGTTATCTTTCCTTTAAATCAAGGAACAGCTACAGAAATGAGTGTTCTCATTCTCAATTTTGAAATAAGCGCAACAACTTGCACAACGTACTACGAATTGAAAACTGAGGCAACTGAGGAAGTGCCTTCAGAAGTTCTAACCAGTGGTAACTACACTTTAACCGAACAAGAATTTGCAGCATGGGGTGAGGACAATTCGTGGGTGACTGAATGCGTAGCTAACGCAATAGGAGTAACAATTTTATCTTTCTAATATGAACTTAACAGAAGAACACTTAAAGCAGTTAGACGCTTTCATTCAAGAGATGCCAGTTAAATTTGGCTTGCCATTGATTCAGTTTTTCAACAAGATAAAAGAGGAGCAAGAGAAACAAGATGCCTAACGAACAGAGCGCACCCAACTTCTTCGCTGTCGTGAACGACATGGCTAAACGCTTTGTCGAATTGATGCAGTCCGACTATCGCATGAAGCGAAAAGTGGGACGCAACTTCACGAACGCGGTAGCAAGTGGTACGCTCGAAAAGTCGCTTGCCTATCGGTTGCAAATTAAAGGATCGTCGATAAACATTTCGGTCTACGCGAAGGGGAAAGCGTCGCAGTATTTCTTAGCGCGTGAGAACGGAAGAAGACCAGGAGCGACACCGCCACCTGTGAGCGCGATTCTTGACTGGATGCGAATCAAACCGATAAAACTACGCGACAAGGAAAGTGGTAAATTTCAGAAACCAACGGAAGCACTCAAAAGACAAGTAGCTTTCTTAATTGCTCGCAAGATAGGACGCGACGGAATAAAGGGGTGGAAAGCGTTCGATTACGCATACGAAAACATTTGGGACGAATACGAATCGAAGGTCGTAGCAGCATACGGAAAGGACTTCAACGCGACAATAGAGAATCAACTAAAAGACATAAAATAAACATGGCAATTACAATACACGACCAACCATACGAATACACTCCAGTCGGACAACGATTGATGCTTGTTGCATCTTCAACCAACGTGGCTAACGCAGGCTTCCGTTTCGTGTTCGACTTCGGTTCGTTCCAAGTCAACGTACAACCAAACGCTGCGAACAAAGGTATCTTAGACCTCGCGCCTATCTTCCGCGAATCGTTATTTCACGACGCTTCTTTAATTACAACAACAAACGACGTAGACCTAAAAAGCGTCGCGTTCATTTCCTGTACGATAAAAGAAGGGTGGCTCGTTGACGGGGTGTTCACAGTAAGCGGTAGCGGAATGGCTGACATCGACGACGTGTACGCGTTCCTTGCTGAATATCAAGTGAGCGACGGATACAAACCAAACCCAAACACACGCTACGCGCTCGACGGCATCACGAAGTATTTAATGAGCGAACGAAATGTCGACACGCACAAATGGAGCGAAGCGGCAGCGCGTGGATTGTCAAGCAACTTCGTTTATATTCCAACTCGATTAGCCGATTGGGGTGTAATGTACACACCTTCAGCAACGGCATTGCTTGCAGATAGCGATTTCGACATTGCTGTTTTTTCAACTTACGATAATAGCGACGTTTTGATTGATACCGTAAATGTCAATTTAATCAACTCAAATGATATAGTCAACGTAATTGGTGCTAATCCTTCCAACTTAATCTTGGGCGGTTTAGATTTTACAAACGTCAAATACTACACGATACAAATTGGAAAAGAAATCGCCTTCCCTGTTTACACGCCTACTTCACGCGTCTATTGTTTCTATATTGTTCCTGACGATTGTCGTTTTGACAATGTGCGTTTGGGTTGGACAAATACTTGTGGCGGTGTTGATTACTTCAATTTTACAAAGAAGTCGGAGTTATCGTACAGTTACGATCGTAAGCAATACCAAAAAGTGGTAGGAACATACAACGCTTCGTCGTTTGATTTCAACACCTTCGATAGAGGTGTAACCGACCGCTACGTCACAACAACGAAAGGACTACAAATTAATAGCGACTGGGTGTCGGTTGGTGAGTTCAATCTACTTCAAACGCTTTGTCGTTCAAATGACGTGTATATAATTAACGACGACGGAACGCTCACGCCTGTCTTGGTTGACACGCAGAACTTTGTTATCAAGGACGAACGCTATTCGAAACTTTACAACGTTACTTTGAATCTTAAATATTCTCAACCTGTAGGTCTATGATGAACCAAGTAATTCTAACGCTTACTGACAACGACGGAAACAGCGCAATTCTCGACCTTTACGAAAACGAAAAGATGCACTTGAACTACAAGTTCACGGACATCACCGACTTCGCTTCTGTGGGTAACTATTCGCAGGAATTTCGTGTTCCTGCAAGTGCAACGAATGTAGATTTCTTCGGTGCTATCTTCAACGTTAATTTCGACGGTTGGTTTGATTTTCGCAAGAAGGTCGAAGCGGTGTTGACAGTTAACACTATACCCATTGCAAGCGGTCACATTCAGGTCAAGAAGTTGTACTGGCAGTCGGGCAAATTGTTTGAATTTGAAGTAGTATTCTTTGGTGAAGTACCGAACTTAGCGCGTCTACTCAACGAGAAAAAGTTGAAGGACATTGAGAGCATTGTCGCAGGCGACTTGGACTACGACTTGCTTCACGAATACGTTGAAACACCACCCAACGAACACACGATTCTAACGCTATGCGACAAGTGGAATCTAACAGCAAGTAATCCAGAAGGACAACCGATTTATTCGAACACCGTTCCTATATCATTTCTTTATAAACCACTTTATGTTGGTCACATGACACCTGCCGTGAAGGCGCAATACTTGTTCGACGAAATAATGAACGACGCAGGCTTGCAGTATTCGAGTGATTACTTAGGCGACATACTCGAAAACGTGTACGTTCCTTTTGTGAATGGGCAATACTTGAATAGTTCGTTAGGATTAAATGACAATGCTGCGAACCTTGCTCTTGCTTCCAACGTGAACGGATTGACATTTGCACCTTCAAATAACATTTACAATTTATATTCTTCATTTACTGAATACGAAGACGCAGGAAACAATTGGAGTGCTGGTGTTTTTACTGCGCCATATTCTGCTCAATACTCATTTAACATTGCAGCAAATGGACGCGTAAATACTTTGAACGGAGAAGACTTTGGAAACTATCCAGTTAAGATATTAGTTTATGTTAACGATGTTTTTACTTACGAATACGAATTACTTCAAACAAGTTATTTATTCTTTTTGAATACAACACAAACCTACGCTTTTAACGGAGGTGATACGGTTAAATTCAAATTGCAAATTTTACCACAAGATTCAACCGCAGGGACATTCACTTGGGACGTTGATTTGTTAGGTAACGCAACAGTTTCTCAATTTGGTAGTGGTCTTGAACTTACAAGCGTTGGAACAGCACTAACAAACGACACAGTTCTCATGGAGTTCAACGCTCCAGATATGAAGCAAATTGATTTCATGACATCAATTCAAAAGATGTTCAACCTCGTTTTCGTGGCTGACAAGACGCTACCGAACACGCTTCGCGTTGAACCAATGGTCGAATACATCGCAAGCGGAAACACGCTCGATTGGTCGCAGAAATTGGACTTGTCGAAAGACATTATGTATTCTCCAACGACTGACCTACAAAAGTCTAAGTTCTCTTTCACATACACCGAAGACGGCGACTATTTCAATTCAGTATACAAAGACAACGGAAGAATATACGGACGCTACGAAGTAACAGAAAGCGACTTTGAAGTAATTAACGAGTTCGCAACAGGCGAAGAAAAAGTTGAGTTAGCCTTTGCGTCCACACCTTCCGCACCTGTGGAAAATACAGACGTGGTTGTGCCTAAATTCTTGAATAGTGAAGGGGAGTTCGTGCAACCTAAACCGCGCATACTTTATTACTTCGCTGACTTCTTTGTCAATATGTACGACGAGGTTTCAGACACGGTAATTCAAACGGCTGTCAAGTGTCTAAACAACTACTCAACAATGAACGCGACGGTAACAGATAGCGACCTTAACTTCGCTCCTGAGATACCACCGCATACAATCATTGCGAACCCGTACAACAACCTTTACAACCGTTGGTGGCGTAACTACTACCGAGAACTATTCGACGGACAAGCGCGCATCTTAGAGGGAATGTTTGCACTAACCTTGAACGACATTTTTACGTTTCAATTCAGCGACAAGATTTGGATAATTGATTCTTGGTGGAGAGTGTTGGAAATTCAAGGCTACGTCGTAGGTGAACAAGACCTAACAAAAGTAAAACTTATTCGCGTTCTCGACGTTGAGAATGACTGCGACATCAGACCTGTTACGTCTAACCTAGACCAAACAATGAATTGGGAAACGTTCAATGGCGATCCTGCGGTAATAACCCAAGAATGTTGTTTGCGTTTCGGTTACAACTGGAACATCGCAAGGGACGATTGTTTCTCACAACCAAACGGCGGCACGCGTTCATTCATCACGCAAAGCGTTCCTTCGTTAGCACCAACACGTTTCGGTGCGCCTGTGAGCTTTAACGCGTCAATTACACAACCAGTAAGAACAATAACGACTGACTACGTTGTAACGAATTTCGACCGCATGATTTTCGCAGATACGACAGCAAACGGCATAACGATTTACTTGCCTTCCGCAACTACAACGGCAGGACGTGAATTGATTATTCAACGCGTTGTTTCGGGCGCTAATCCATTAACGGTTCAAGCATACACAGGAGAAACGGTTGAAGGTAGCGGAAGCGTTACGTTGAGCGCGGCAGGTGACACAATAACAATAATAAGTAATGGAAGCGACTTCAAAGGAACAAGTACAAAATAAGGCGGGCGCAATGGTTGCTTGTTTAGAGTTCATTAAATTGAATATGAAAAGCAACAGCGAGTTCGGACGCATCGCGAACGGCAAGCGCAAGCTACAAATGTGGAAGCACTACGCTTGGAAAGTGACGCGTATTTCCGTAAACGTAGCGTTATGGATATTTATCTTATATAAACTACTATTCTAAATGGCGAATACAATTGACTTCAACGTAAACACGAACGCGGTCACCGTCCTTAATCAGACGGCAGCAGCGGCGGACAATACGGCACAAGGTTTTTCAAGTGCAAAGGCTGAGTTGCGTGCGCTGAATCAGCAGTTGCTTACAATGGATCAAACGAGTGACGCGTTCAAAAAAGCATCTGCTCGCGCTGCTGAGTTGAAGGATAATATCGGTGACCTTTCGGCTGAG
>Ga0164295_10001200_pt1 | contig 21479 bp, 25 predicted proteins | sample GEODES006metaG_FD_111798 | JGI IMG/M metagenome (GOLD analysis project Ga0164295, IMG submission 111798) | Oligotrophic lake water microbial communities from Sparkling Lake, Wisconsin, USA - GEODES006 metaG | ecosystem: Environmental > Aquatic > Freshwater > Lake | place: USA: Sparkling Lake... | reverse complement strand
TAATATATAGACTTCACGGTACTCTACTTTTTTTTCCTACATCCCGGTATAATTAAAAAAGATATTATATTCTAACAATAGGTGATATGTTATACTCTACTTTTTTTTCCTACATCCCGGTATAATTAAACAAGATATTATTAAATATAATAGTAGCATTATAACATTATTCAAAAAACTTATTAATAAACCATTTTATTTTATTACAGATAAAGTAACATATGATAGTATTATATCACATATAACATTGTGGGATACATGTAAAATCCAAATTGTCATATTTAATGAAACTTTTACGTATAAAAATTACAAATCCTCACATGAGTGTTTAATGCGGACAAACCATCCATGCATCCCTCCCTTGTATCATTATAATAATATAAATGATGAGGCTCTATTATATTTAATATGGCATTATAAATTTGAATTATTACTAAGGGCGTACGAGTATATAAAATCTACTGATAAAAATGAAAAGTTTATAACATTCATAGATTCTGGAGCATGTAGAGAAGGAAGGATACAATTATTTAAGCACTTTATTGATAATGATTTTTTAGTGAGAGATACAAATACAATTGTAATATGTTACTCTAAAGATATTATGAACAAAACATTAGATGTTACTAGGCTATGTAATGCTGGAGCGTATGAAGTGTCTTGTAATGCCATGAGCTTTGCAGTAGATTATTTACATACATTATTTAATTTATATTTTGCCAAATTAGACGAATGTATTAAAAAAGGATTTGTAACAACTGAACAACGGATCTTTACATTAGTAATGCACGAAGAATATAATAAAACCGCCAGTATGTTCACATTTAAATATAAAGATGGTGATGGATATACTTGTTGTTTTTCATATTGATTACTCTGATAAATATCTAAATGGGTGTAAATAAAATATCTTCTGTCTTATCTGTGAATTTAACACGGTTATAACCTATAGAAAATAGTTTTTCATAAATGGAATTAACCGTTTCCCACTCTGGATGAGATGTCCCCCATCCTACTTCAATATATAAATATGGTTTCTTGTCGAGTTTCTTTAAGGTACTTAAAAACCCCTCTAAGACCTTAAATTCCATACCTTCCACGTCAATCTTTACAAAATCAATCTTATCAATATTCATGTCTGCACAGAATGAATCAAGAGTTATTATGGCAATTTCTTCTTTATCCATTGAATGAATTGGCAATAGTCCATTTTGTTGCAAAGGATCTTTTTCATAACAGGAATTCCACCCAATATTATCAGATGTGTTTTTGTATAGAAGCTTCTTTTCATTGCAGGAACCTATACCGTTATTTACAAATGTTAGTTTGTCATAGCCTTTCGTGGTGTATTTGCTATATTCGATTAATTCTTTGCTTGGTTCAAATAAATATATATGATTATATTTATTTGCCTCACATATTGGTAGCGAAAACATGCCTATATTTGACCCAACATCAAATATTATCGACTCTGGTGTTAAATACGACTCTATTAGTTTGAAAGCCTTCCTGTACTTTTCGATATTAAAATTATAAAAATTTTCACATCGGTTTGTCATTATACTTATGCAAGAGATATTTACCAATAACATCCATCCTCAATCTTCATATAATCTTTTGGTTTGAGATGTCCGGGTACGGATACCCAATATTTATTGAAAGTATCGGTTTTATTACGCCCTGTCTTAATCCCAAATATACTTAATAGTTCACCCCCCAATACTATAACATCCTTCCTCATATTTTCTCTAATATAATTTCCTATTAGCGATGAGTACGCCCCGCAAGATACTATTGCTATATCGAACTGTGTATGAGATATATTTTTACATATTTTATCTGCTGTTTCTAAAATAGATCCATCTGGACCATTATTGAAAAAAGTATAAGGATTTGCATGTATTTGGATGTCTGTAAGATTAGGAAATTCTTCATAAATATGCTTTATATTACCGGAATCATATTGCTGCTTCATTAAACTCGACATGGGATTTACGATTAATATACGTTTATTAACTATTATAGAAAAGATATGATTCTTATACATATTGCAAATAGAGTACGATCTCGTAACAGTTTTAAGGTAATCCTCAAATTCATTCTTATAGGATAGCATATTTTCTGGTAAGTTGTGCCAACATAATACTAGTTGTGTATTTTTAATATTATTAAGCAGATCTGACATATATGTATTATATTTAGCGGATTTAATGCATTTCTCTGCATTAAAGTTAAAATAATTTCCTTCTATAGTCTTGTCATAGAATCCACTTGTGGTATAAAGCCAATTAACAAGTATATATGGAAACTCTTTTTGTTCATTAAATATGTGTGAAGTAACACGACGAACATTCTGAAGCCAATAGTAAAATAAGAGTGTTGTTTCTGTCTTTCCTAATCGTAGATACAGTTCATTCGTAGGCATCTCTATAATTATATATATATAACGTGTAGGTAACTTAAACTAATGCTATCCATTTAGTAAGATTTTGCTCGAGTAAAAAATTGGACTTCAATGATACGTGCGGTTCCAGACTTCGTAGTTTTAGCCATACCGTTTCTATTCTATCATAATCCACAATATGTTCATCTCCAATAATTTCTCTAACAGCGCCGCTTCGTTTATCTGCCAACACCGGGGTACCTAGATAGTAGCTTTCTGCAAATACACAGCCAAAAGTCTCATCGAATGTGGAGCTCAAGCAACAGCATGATTCTTTGATAGCAGTTGTTAGTTCGTTTTTCGTGGAAGGCCCCTTGATCACGATTTTGTCACCAAATTCCGCTCTGAGCGTAGTTGCGTATTCTTCGAATTGTCTCCAATCGTATCCAGGCGATAAAAGAGATAATGTGTAGCCGGCATCCTGATTCACTATATACCGAAATACATCGATTACTTTCACAATTCCCTTTTGCCACGCGGATGCGTAGATTAGGCGTTTAGGAATCTTCGCAACCGGAGTAGTATCAAATTCATCACTATATAATATATTATAAATTATATTACACCGTGGGAAATTAGTTACCCCAGAATGCCTGTGAATAAAATTCATAAATAGGTCATGTGTATGGTTACTATTTGCAATAAAATGAATCAACGGGTCATTCAATATAGGTAATAAAATATTTTGCTTAAATGAGTCGATGTTTTCTCTGTAATACTTTACCTTTTCACCGTCATTTCCTAGAAAAATTTGCATATCAGGTATGTCATGTATCCACAGTAGCTTCTTATTCGGTTTAATTTTTGCCAGTATTGCTTCATTTGTTGGATAGAATCGTTGTATTAATACAGTATCGGTATCATTACACATGAGGGAATTAAAAGAGTCGTACTGTATAGAATCTACAACATTAGGCTGAGAAAGCTGATTATAGCACCGGATGCTTAATGTATCCTTTAATTGATTTAAGAGACTATACAGTTGATACTCAGAAGCACCAATCGCCCTATTCTTTATTAGAGAATGTGTGAGATTTGATGTAGTATCCACGCAGACAAGTGCACGTGTCATTTATATTATAATTATAATATAATCCGTGAAGTCTAAAAGGTACCGTGCTGTCTATAATTACGTACACAGCCCCGTTGGGTTTCGCGGCTAAAGCCGCTTACCGACAGGCCGGCGGACTGGCTGACGCCAGTCAGCCTTACAGCCCCGTTGGGTTTCGCGGCTAAAGCCGCTTACCGACAGGCCGGCCCTCCTTTTAGTCGGGTTTCCGTACATTTTAGACTTCTAGCTATCGGCTATCTATAATTATACCCTTCGGGTATAATTATAGACATCACGGTATTTATTATAAAACATCTCTGATAAATTGACTGGTAAGCTCAGCATGTTTTATATAGAACCCCTTTTCTTTCAAAAAGAGTGCAAAAATATGCTCATATATACAATGGCCGTCATTCCCCTCTTTATTTACAGCATGATCTATTAATCGCGGTAAGCTATTGTAGAATGTTAGTAGCGTTGCCACTGAAGCTTGTGTATGATAGAAAAACTGATCATTCACCCATTCAAAATTGGCATGATTACCTCTTCCAAATACATATATTTCATTTCGAATCGGCGTATATAAAGGTAATTCATATTGTAATGTATTATATCTGAAAATATCGGTGTTTATATCATTATATAGTAGAGCACCTGAGCTTTGTTTCTCTAACGTACAGTATATTGAATCAAAACCCCCTCCACAAAGAAACTGATCAAATCGTAGGCGCATAACAACATCATATTTTGTGTTGGTTTCATCTATATGATCTTGGAGGATCTTATACGCATTATGGACAATATAATATTGTTCGAATATTCTTTTATACGATTTTACAATTGTAGTGGAGCTTAATAGTCTATCATATTCTCTATCAAAATTGTCAGATATAAAATATTTTTTAGGATTGAAATACGTAATAACATCCATTGCTTTATTATATGGCGATACGTCTTTTGAAGTACTCGTTTTATCATCTAAATTAATTGCAATAAAGACATCTGTATCGTGCTTATTGATTATCGTATTCATATGCAGGTATTTCACCATATCAACTGTGCGTAATTGCCCGGTTAAAAGAAGCGCAATTTTCATTCTATATAAGAACTGATGTAATAAATATGACGCGTATAACGTACTAGCGTGTGTAAGGTACGATGTCCCTCCGCATAGTAGTCGGTCCCATGTTTGCTGGGAAAACTAGTGAGATCCAGAGCGTTGTCAGGCGTTATGGATGTCTCGGGAAGAAGGTGTTAGTCCTAACAGCGGATATTGATATTCGGTATAAGGCGGATGCCGTCGTCAATCACGATCGGGCGTCTATTCCGGCAAGAGGAGTGGCCCTTACAGGGCTAGCGGCGGTTCTTGAGTGGCCGGCGTTCCAGGAGGCAACGGCCATCGTCGTGGATGAGGCCCAGTTCTTCGTCGGATGTCTGATTCCCTTTGTGCGGTCGGCGGTCGATCACGGCAAACATGTCGTGGTGGTCGGTCTTGATTCCGATGCCGAACAGCGGCCATTCGGTGATGTGTTGGCACTGGCGGCGTATGCGGATTCCATTGAGAAAAAGACGGCGTTGTGTCGCCGGTGCGGCGATGGAACTCCGGCGATCTTTACAAAGGCGCTGGCGGCAAAAGAGGTCCAGGTCGCCGTCGGAGGTTCTGACATGTATGAGCCCGTATGCCGGCGTCATTTCTCCGTGGGCTGAGGCACCGGGCTAAAAGTTGAGGGGGCAATCGCTCATGTTGCGGTGCCACGTACGATGACAGATTTCATTTCCGAACATTCCGAATCCGACACACGTACCAGCTATCCTGTGACCGCGAGGGTATGGGAAGGCGTGACTGCAGTGTGTCCGTCGGTGATTATCGCGGATTCACCGGTGTTTGGACGCATGTTGTTTCTCGACGGGGAATTGCAGTCGGCAGCGGCCGACGAACACATCTACCACGAGGCGCTTGTTCATCCTGTGATGGCGGTTGCCAGGGGGGGCGGACGTGACTCTCGCGTGCTTGTAGTAGGCGGAGGGGAGGGGGCAACTGTGCGTGAAGTGCTCAAATGGAATCCGGTATCGGTGGATTGGATCGACATTGACCGGTCGCTGGTTCATCTCTGCGATGAGCATTTGAAGTGGGCACCGGATGTATTGACTCATCCTGATGTCCATTACCAGGGTGTAGATATTCGGGATGCGCTGCCGACGCTGGGTATGTACGACGTGATCATTCTGGATCTGCCGGATCCGGACGGTGATACGGGCTATCTGTATTCGGAAGAGTTTATGCATGATATTAAGGGACATCTGGGGGATGGTGGCGGCATTGTGACACATTGTGGGCCTGTCAGACCCTTTGGCCGGATAGGCGAGGGGTTTCAGAGGCTGCGGCCATACTTTGACATCGGCGGATTTTATACACAGATGATTCCGAGTTTCCAGAGCGAATGGGGGTTCATGATGTGGTATGCAGAGGACTCGGAAGTACGTAAGCGGCATCTCCTCCCGGCGGGGCTCCGTATTGTCGATGCTGATCAGATTAATGCATGGCTCCATCCGTCGCGACTCTGGATGAACGCATTGCTTGCGTGTTAATGCGTTCTGATTTGTTGTAAATATCCCGGGGCCAGTGTGTGGTCTTATAGTATAGTTGGTCAGTACGTGGGATTCTGACTCCCAAGACCCGCGTTCAATTCGCGGTAGGACCTAGCCTCTCGACCTGTGCTAGAGAGGCACAAGCCTCTCTAGCTCAGTGGCAGAGCATCTCTCTTGTAAGTGCATGCGGACAAAAAAAAGAGAAGGTCCGCGGTTCGATTCCGCGGTGAGGCATTTTGGCAAAATACACCTCTTTCTTTCGATTTCACACAAATCCTAAGCAAGTGGTGCGGGACAAACATCCGTCAGCGGCGTCGTTGGAATCCCTAACACACGTTGCGACGTCCAGTCCCTATTCGGACACGCCTGTTGGTGCAACAACTGGCCTTGCCTATACATGGCTATCCTCTGTTGTGAATTCAGCGGATACCAGAGCGATGGTGTCTGTGAAAACACTGACGCTACCGGTGGTTTCCACCCACCCTGATTACTGAATCTAACACGTGTCACGGCATCCGCTGCCTCCACCTCTTCGTAGAAATTCCACGCAATCTGTGAATCCAACAGTCTCTGCGACGAATATCCCGCAAATAGATTCCCCGGAAAGCAGTGTTTCGGCCAAACAGTGCTCGGGCCCGCGTATCGGCTGCAAACGTAGTCGTTCATCTAAGGGCACTGGCGAATATCTATTGAAATGACAACCCCCGAATCAAAACCGTGGTTCTGCTACATGTTGGCCTCCGCTGATGGAAAGAAGACGTACGTCGGGGCCACTGTTGATCCTGACAGGCGTCTTCGTCAGCATAATGGCGAACTCGTCGGCGGCGCACACGCGACAAAAGGCCGTACATGGACACGCAAATTCCTGATCGGCGGCTTCGACGAAGTGGCCGCGCTGCGCTTTGAATGGCGCTGGAAGTATCTCACACGTCAGGCCCCCGGTGACTCCTTTATGGAACGCCGCATGCACGCCCTGTCTCTCCTTCTGAGTGATTTCCCTTTTGCAGAAGTTCTTGAGTCCGCCTAGTCGCTGTCCGAATCGGTATCGACATCGGCATAGGCGTTCTGCGGAGTCCCTGCAAGCCAGTTCTGCACCTTGGTGCAGACTGCATATATCTTCGCCGTTGTCAGATTCTGTGCGCCCATCGTCTTGACCAGACTCGTATCCCCTGTCGTTCTGAAATGGGTGATGACACGGAGCCAATTCCGAATCACCTGCTCCTTATCGTCGGCCGCCATCCAATCAGAGAGAAAGAAGGCATTAACGAATCCCACCTTTTCATATTTCTTAAGGATCGAGGCGGCGTGCCCTCCGGTTGCACGTGTATAAAGATCATAGAGAGCATCGAATCCGGCTGAAACGGCGTCCTGATCAATCTCCTCATCGAGGAACTCCTGAATACGCTCGAAGGATGTTGTCATATTACCGGCGTCTCTAGTTGAGAGCCCCAGCGTGATTGCGACCCAGTCCGGAGTCGATGTCCTCTGGGTAATATCGACTCCACCGAACAAGGGCCGGAACCTCTCCTTGTTGGCCTCCAGAGTCTCCAGCGTGCGGCGAACCAACTCCGTATCGCGACTCGCATGGCAGTAATCGGCCTGGGTCAGCGACTTGCCGGAATTCAGACGCACGAAGACATCCGCCAACTGCATCGGATTCGCTGCGGCCGTCACGACCACGGGAATCGTACGATCATTGAACCGGGCACGATCTCCATCGGTGAGATCACTGTACTTGATATCGGCCCCTCGTACGGAAATAGAGAACTTGTTATTCACGAAGCGCCACAGCGTTTCTACGCGATGGCGCCCGTCGTAAATCTGCCAGCGTTCGCGCACGCCGTCGTCAAGGGCGTTCAGAATGATTGTGGGGATGGGATAGTTATGGAGAACGGAATCAATGAGATCGCGCTGCTTCTTGAGACCGCGCTTATTCTTCCAGCTCCAGAGGCGTTGGAGTCGGGGGAGATATAGGCGGCCATTTCCAGACGGATGTTCTTGTGTAGGCGGTTCATAGAAGGTGGCAAGACGGCGGACCGGCCAAGGCTCTGTGCTGATTTCGATACGTCGTGTTTGATCGATGACGGACATGTGTTGACCCCTCTGTGCCATTGTCGCCACGTCAAATTTTGTGCCGGTGCCGCTTACATACTTGCGCATGCGGACATTGATTGCCGTTTTTCTGAATTACGGGACAGCGATAGTACGTCATGGCGCCTTTCCGGACTTTGTTGGCCATCCATGCTTTGTGGGCGGCGTCGAAGTCAATGCCGTGGTCCGCGACATCTCTCAGTTTCGACTTCCGGGGAGGATCATATTGGATCATCTGTGAGACGGGGTTCGTTACATGCGTACAATCATCAAGTTCTTCGGCGGTCGGCATCGTACTGGTATATTCTGACAGACGCGAGCTGGTCAATTTTATAAACACCCAATAAGGGATGAGTGTGTATGTACCTCCTCACAAACGGCAGTCGCAAATGCAAACGCAAAGGCAAACGCAAAGGCAAAGGCAAAGGCAGTCAACGTCCGGCAGCAGACGATCCGAACGGCGACGGATTCATTCTGCAAAAGAAAGGACTACACGGCGCAATGGGCGTGGTTCAGCAATGACCCCCCTAAGTTCGGAGAAGGATGTTGCCCCTGTGAATATTGGTCCAGGGCGAGTATCCCTTGAGAAATTAAACGAGTTAATGCTGAAAATCTATCAAACGCCTGACAGACATCTCGGGACGGATTACTATCTTATTCAGCGCGAAATGGCGAAGCGGAGGAAACGGCCTAACGCAGTGCGTTATATGCTCAAGGTAGTGGCGATTGTAAAACAGGGCACAACATTTATTGCGGCCAAAACACATGCTGGATCACTAACAACCGCGATTGGTGCGATTTCCGCCGATCATTGGTATAATACCGGGATTCGTGATGCGATGAAATCCTTGCTTGACGGATCGCCTCTGGAAAACAGGGCGATCGCTTCAGCATTTGGGGAAGCGCGCGAAGAGCTACGTGTTAGACCAGAAGAAGTGCGCAGAGTTGTGCTGTTACCTTCCGCAATAATTATAAAGGATGTCAAAGAAAATCGTTTTACAGCGCACATATTTGTGGAAATGTACCTTTCGGATGATGTTAGTATTAGAACATTGGAGGAACGACATTATAAAGACAGTATAGATAAATCATTGAGTGATTCATTTAGAGAGACGGGGCCACCGACAGTTATTCGAGATTGGCGGCAATTCGGACGTCGTACGGTTGATCTGCTGGATGCACTGTAAGGCCCATGCTTCATATATCAGAATCATCCTGATTGCGATATATGAATGTGAATATACCGTGCTGTCTATAATTACGTACACCCGAAGGGGGTATGTAATTATAGATAGCCGATAGCTAGAAGTCTATAATTACGGAACCCGATCGAAGAGAGGGTGTACGTAATTATAGACTTCATGGTACTATGATACTACAGCAACTTTAGTTGCTGTACGCGAATAATGCTGTACGCGAATAATGCTGAGGAGCATTATGCTGCAGCAACTTTAGTTGCTGTACGCGAGGCCGCCCATGCCGCTCATGATGCGCAGAACGTTGTAGTTCGTGGCATAGATGTTCACGTTGGCCGAGGTCTGCGTGGAGAGCTTATCCGTGACGTTGGAGTCATCCGGCTTGTCGCTCATGCCGCTGAACGCCTCGACGTTGGTCTGGAACGTCGCGGGCGTGAGCGTCAGGTTGAGCACCGCATTGTCAATGCGCGAGAAGTTGCACGAACCCGAAGGCTGCAGGTCCTCGGGCTTGAGCGCAAACGAGTACACGTTGATACCCGTCGCCGGCGTCGAGGTGTGGTGCTGGTAGGGCTGCACGAAGTTGAAGTACGAGCCCTCGCGCTCCGTGAAACGGTCCTGGCCGTTGAGCTGGATCTTCGCGACCGCCACAGGGTTGCCGAGGTAGGCATCCGAGTAGCGCCAAGGGGCATTGGTAGTCGAGTTGCAATCCAAATAGCTGGGGTTCTGGACCACCCACACGAGCTCCTTGCAAGGGTGGTTGAAGGAGAGCTGGATCTTATTCGAGGTCGAGGTGACCGACTCCGTGCCCGTGAACTGCAGCTGCTCAATCAGGTACTCGTGGGCGACCTGCGCGAACCGGCGGCGCTCCTCCGTGTCGAGGTAGATGTAATCCACATACAGAGAGCACGCGACCAGGCCCTGCTGGGCGACGTTGTTCAGGATCTGCTGCGAGGTGAGCTTGCTGCCCGTGGCGTTAATGTTGCACAGGTACTGCAGCTGGTTGAACTCCACGTTGATCTTCACCTCGTGGTACTGGAGCGCAATCAGCGGCAGCGCGAGGCCCGTGTGGCGGTTGAACCAGAACTCCAACGGGATGTACAGCGTCTGCTCGGGGATGCAGCCAGTGACCTGGCGCCACGAGTCCACGACCGTCTTGTTGCCGAACGCGCAGTCATCGCCGGACGAGATGATGCTGGGGTTCACGCACGACAGGGTGTGCGCATCGTCGGGGTCGACCTCCGTGTTGCACGCCGCGCACTCGCCGCTGGGGTCGAGGGCAATGCCGCCATAGCCGTTCACCATGTTGAGGTAGGCGAGCTGCTTGCCGGGGGCAAGGGTCAGCTCATTCCACACGTGGAGCCACTCACCGTAGTGCTTGTCGATCTGCTGGCCGCCGATCTCTACGTACACATTGTCGATCATGTACTGGCCGAGGTAGGGCACCCACGAGAAACCGCCGCCCTGAGTGACACTCGAATCGATCTTAGGGAGTGTCACCTGCACATACACGCGCGTAATCAAATCGCCGTTACGGGAGATCGTGCACTGCACACGCTTGCCGAAGTTGCCCACGCCGTTGAAGGTCTGCTCGATCGACTCCATCGCGAAGTTCGAGTGCCGGCGGTAGAGCTGCTTGAAAAAGGTAACCTGCGGGTTCGCCGTCAGGTATACGTCCTGTGCGCCGTAGGCGACGAGCTGCATTAGGCCACCGGAAGTCATTGCTTATACTCTACGGATCTAAAATATTTTGGCCGGGGGGGCTGAAATCCGGGGAATTTTACGGTCATCCGATGGAGTTCGTGACTGACACTCGGGATGTATACGGTTCGTGAAGAATGCCCATCATGTTTGTATCGTGAAATCTGCAATTATTGTTTGGGATATGTCGTACCGTGAAGTCTATAATTACACCCTTCGAGTATATTTATAGACAACACGGTACCGTGTGCGAGACGCCGCTATAGCGACCTTAGTTGCTGCAACTCGTATTTTCTTCGAAAATACTTGTTGTCGCAACTGATCGGCAGAGCCGATCAGTTGCTGTACGCTAGTCCGCCCATACCCGCCATAATACGCAGCACATTGTAATTCGTTGCATAAATCCGGACTTTCGCCGTATTACCATTACTTACAGTGTTGTTCGTCACCGTGAGATTCAACGTCGCCGTATCGATGCGCGAGAAATTGCAGGTGCCGCTGGGCTGATGTTCTTCCGGATTCAGCGCAAACGAATACACATTAATTCCCACAGCGGGGATGTTGGTGTGATGCTGATACGGCTGCACGAGATTAAAGTATCGACCTTCGCGCTCCGAAAACCGATCCTGGCCGTTCAACTGAATTTTGGCAACCGCGGTCGGGTTCCATCCAGCGAGACCCTCCACAGTCGAAATGGAGTATCCCGATTCCAGCGCCGCGCGATCCCAGTAATCCGAATAGTTAAACGGCTGCTGGCCCTTCCAGGGATCCACCGACGAATCACACGCGACAAAGGAATCCCGCTGTACGACCCATACAATCTCCTTACACGGGTGATTGAACGCCATCTTGATCTTGTTCGCCGCCGCCGTAATGGATTCGTCGCCCGTGAATTGCAGCTGCTCTATGAGATACTCGTGGGCAATCTGGGCAAAACGACGGCGCTCCTCCGTATCCAGATAGATGTAATCCACGTAGAGCGACGCGGCAATGAGACCCGTCGCATTCACGGCGTCCAGGATACTCGGATTGTTCGTCCAAATCAAGTTCTGGAGCTGATTCATTTCGACCGTAACGCGCACTTCGTGGTACTGGAGGGCGATGAGCGGAAGGGCGAGACCCGCATGGCGATTAAACCAGAACTGGAATGGGATATAGAGCGTGTATTCCGGCGTACAACTGCGGGCTTCCGCACTGGAATGAGGGTCGCCGCCGGTGCATTGATTCGTACAGCCACCGTCGGGGCCCACTTTCGTAATTAGGTTCGTCAGTTCTGGGACATTGCCAACCATTTCGGCATATCCGGCCTGCTTTCCCGCAGGACGTGTTAGTTCGTTCCAGATATGAAGCCAGTCGCCATAGTGCTGATCAATCTGCTGGCCGCCGACTTCGATATACACATTGTTGATAAGATTATGCCCCACCCAATTTAGCCAGCGGAACTGGTCGCCCGTCGCATCCGTTGCGGAAATGGCAGGATCATTCAGATCCACGGAAGGCAATGTGGCCTGCAGATACATCCGGTGGATAAGATCGCCGTTGCGCGCAATCACACACTGCACACGTTTCCCGAAATTCGCCACACCATTAAACACCTGTTCGATGGATTCCATGGCGAAGTTGGAGTGACGCCTATACAACTGCTTAAAGAAGGTCACCTGGGGATTCGCTGTAAGATATACGTCCTGGGCCCCGTATGCCACAAGTTGCATTAAACCGCCGCTTGTCATTTCTCTAACATGGTGCCGCGATTTTTGTGAATGTTTAACCGGACAGCACAAGGGCTAAAGCCCCGAATACTCACACCATCATAGAATGTCTATACGAGATGTGCTAATAAGCGATACTATTACGGAAAACAAAGCCCGCCCGCCTACTCGTGTTACAACACTCGAAGCGCATCATCAGCAAAAAATGAAAGAATTCGGCGATGTCAAACAATCTCTTGCCACGTACGAAGAAGAACTGGCGATCCTAGAAAATACGCTAGACATGATGCCTGAGTCATCCATGTATAACGACGAATGGCGACAAATGAGCGATTCTATAGAGGAGTTGCGGAAGAAAATATCGGTTATTAAATCCGACGATGGTCGCATTGATTATTTTTTGAATGTCGGTGATATGCTGTTCAAGTATTTTGATGCACACGAATCCTTGTCCAAGGGAGGTGTTAATGCTGCGACTCCTATGCGGATGCCGACGAACTCTGTATTAAGCTATTTTACGGATGCAGCGGAGCAAATGTCTATCCAGGATTCGCAGAAGAATGTACCACACAAGGCACGACAAAAGGCCAGTGAAATTGATTCCGCGGATGGATTGAATCGGGACAAGATGTTAGAGAAGTATCTGGCTGTAGTGGAGCCTTCGGCAATTAAAAGCGGAATTATGCCGGGTTCGGGTATAGAACCTGGCTGGGGGTCCTGTCCTACATGCGATGTAGAAATGACCTTTTACCAGAATGAGGCAATGCTGGGCTGTCCACGATGCGGACACGAGGAATTTATTCTAATTGATTCTGAGAAACCGAGCTATAAGGACCCGCCCCGCGAAATCACGTATTTTGCCTATAAGAAGATAAACCATTTTAACGAGTGGCTTGCACAATTCCAGGCGAAGGAGAATACGGATATTCCGCAGGATATCATTGCCGCAGTGATGACCGAGCTAAAGAAAGAACGCATTTCGGATCCGAAAAAGGTAAAAAAGGAGAAGATTCGCGAAATCCTGCAGAAGCTAAAGTACTCTAAAATGTATGATCATGTCCAACAGATCAAGAACAGGATCCAGCAGCAGATGACGATGCTTACACTCAGCAAAGAAATGGAGGAGAAACTCCAGCACATGTTCAAGGAGATCCAGCCGGCGTTTATCAAGTACTGTCCTACGAATCGCTCGAATTTCTTGTCGTACCCCTATGTTCTTTACAAACTCTGCCAACTTCTGGAGATGGACGAATTTCTCCCGTGCTTCCAGCTGCTCAAGTCTCGTGAAAAACTGTATCAACAAGACCAGGTATGGCAGAAGATATGTAAGGAGATGCGATGGCAGTTTATAAGATCCATTTAGCCGCAGACTTCGGGGTACCGTGAAGTCTAAAATTACGTACACAGCCCCGTTGGGTTTCGCGGCTAAAGCCGCTTACCGACAGGCCGGCTTGACTGGCTGACGCCAGTCAGCCTTACCCTCCTTTTAGTCGGGTTTCCGTACATTTTAGACTTCTAGCTATCGGCTATCTATAATTATACCCGAAGGGTGTACGTAATTATAGACATCACGGTACTGCTCCCTCAGTCGAAGAATGCAACAGCGGGATTGTATTCTGCAATAATCGCCTTGGCAAAGTCATCCAGTGTCGTCCGACAATAGATGACTTTGATTGGTACGTGGGCGGATGATCCGATGATAGATGTGTATCCCTGGTGTATAATGACCCTGTAGTCATACAATTTACGTATGAAGAGGCTGGCGACGGAAAGAGTCACATCCGACTTGTATTTCCCTATAATGAGAAGGGTGCTCCCTCTCAATGACATGAGAAACTCTTCGATCACTTCTTCCTTCTCGGTAGCGGTGTTCGCAATAAACATAGTGTCTGTCTTGAGTACCATCGTACATGTAGGGGAGACAGCAGGGCTACATATCAACTTTGCGGGGGCACTGTGACAATGTGCTGTCTAAAAGATGGGTTTAGACCCGTATCCGTTGATCTAAAGACTGTGTGTAAGATGTGTGTAGACCGATGTGTATTGATATATACATATCGGTCTATTAGCTCAGTTGGTAGAGCGTGGTGCTTATAGATTTATTCTATGCATAGTGCACTTGTTACGCCAAAGTCACGGGTTCGATCCCCGTATAGACCACACATTCGCCGAAACAGCGAATATTTTGCGGATGTCCTCATCCGAAAAATATCGGCCTCGGCCCCGTATCTTCCAATTATGATACCGTGTTGTCTAAAATTATACTCGAAGGGAGGTACGTACATGTTAGACTTCACGGTACCCATGTAAAGACGCGCCCAACACAACCATGCAAATGCAGACCATTGCCGCATTTGATCTCGGTATCAAGAATCTGAGTTACTGCGTGGCCACCTTTGACGCCAGCGGCTCCCTCATAGAGATCAACCGCTGGGCAAATCTGAATCTGTTAGCAGATGGAGCGGATTCGCAAAGCCAAACACGGTGCTCTGCGCAACTCGCCAGCCGTATCTGTGGCGGCCCCGCCTCCTACCAGGATCTCCCTGCCAAAAAACTCCTATGCAAAAAATGCGCGAAAAAGTCCGCGAAACCGATCCTCGAAATCGGCACAAAACTCAGTGATTGGCGAACCTGGGCTTCCGATGGCCCACTCGGTCTATCCGTTGCAACTGCCAAGAAGTCCTCCAAAACCGCTCTCATGGCCGCCGCCGCCGAAATTCGCCTCATGCCATACAAGGCACCCAAGGCCAAAGGTGTTAGTCTCCAGGCGATTCTCGCAGGAATGGAGATCTGCCTTACCGCAGAATTGGGATATCTGGCCGCCGCTTCTCGTATCCGCATTGAGAATCAGCCGTCTGAATTCGCCCCTCACATGAAATCTATCCAGATTATGCTTTTTACCCTGATTGATCATCGTCTGCGCACCGAAAAGGCCTGGACCGGCTCGATTGAATTTGCGAATGCAGGGATCAAAACACGGGGTACCGACGCCGGCGTCGGCAAAGATGCAAAACGGAGCCGAAAACTCGCCGGTATTGCCAAGGTCACTACAGTGTTGGGTAGCTGTGCCACACAGCTCGCATGGTGGTCCGCGCAGGCCAAACAGGATGACTTGGCCGATGCCTTCCTAATGTGTCTAGACGCGGCCCGACCCAGCGTTTAGACCACGAATTAAAGCTCTTGCTCTAAGGCAACGATATGAGCGTACAATTTGCAGAAGGGAACTCATCCAAGCCGTCGGTCGCCGACCTGGCCTCTTTTGCATCTCGTGCCAGAGAGATTGATGTCGGCGGCGATGACATTGTAGAGCTCGGCGATGATCTCGGAGTGAATCTTCTCAGCAACCAAAACAAGGTTGCCCCGAGTCCAAAGCGGGCCGTGAGTTTCGGCACATCCAATGACGCACCGCATATTCAGATTAAACCCGTGGATGATCTCGATGTGGTAAATCTCGATGCCGCACCCGGCACAGGTGATATTCACGTGAATCGTGCACCGGATGTCCCCTTTGTGATTAATACTGGCGACAGTATCGTCGACACCGGCATGACGCCCGAACAGGAGAATGCCGAAAAGCAGAAGTATCTGACGAAACTCCGTCGTCTCGAGGCCAGTGATATTCGTGGCGCGCGCATGACAATGTCGAATTCGCTGGCCGATATCAAGGCCGAACACGACAAACTCACCGACAGTCGTAACCTGGAGGCCTCTATTCGATTCCAGCGCAACGCCCTTATGACGTTTGTGACCGGCGTGGAGATGGTGAATGACAAGTTCGGAAACAGACTACCCGTGAAGCCGCGTCTCAAGGGCTGGTCGGAGTCCGTGCATACAAATGTGGAGGATTTCGACGAGATTTTCGAGGAGCTCTATGATATGTACAAGGATTCCGCCAAGATGCATCCGCTTCTGCGTCTGGTGGGGACATTGGGCGTATCGGCGACCATGTATCACTTGACGAACACGATGGCCGAACGGTCTGGCGTACCTGGTATGGCCGATCTGCTGAATGAGAATCCCGAGCTGCAGCGGCAGTTCGCCGCCGCCGCGGCTGCCAAAATGGGCGGCGGCTTCGGTAACTTTATGAACGCCGCCAGCGGATTCGCCCCTCCCAGTACGACCATGGGATACCCTCCTTCGCCGCGTGCAGAGAATACACGGGTGCCGTTCAATGTGGCCGCCGCGGCATTTGCGGCCGAAGAGAAACTATCGGAAGCCCCCAAGGCCCGTCGCGAAATGCGCGGCCCCACCGGCGTCGATGACATTCTCAAGGCCTTCGAAGCCGAGAGAATGGCACAGAGTAACCCCGTTGCGCCGCAGCATTCCACTGTGTTTACCCCCACCGGGCCTCCTCCTACACCGCCCCGTGCCGTCAATATCGTGCGCGCCGGTGTCGGAACGGGATCGGACCCTCTGACAGAGTTAGGCTCCAGAGATGATAACAGTGTGGAGACGGGAAGCACGATGAATACGGAACGGCGGCGGCGGCGCCGCGCCGTTGCCCCGCCCGTAGGAGCGACGCTGAATCTCAATGTGTAATATGAGAGGGCTTGAGCAGATACCAGTCCGAGTTCTCATTGAGCAGATAATGCAGGGATACCAACACGACCAATGTTAGCCAGAACGCGACAACCAAGTTTCGGGTTCCGATGAACATAATGGCGTAGAGCAATAGAGGACGAAATACAATATTTTGCAGAAAGGCCTCCTGTGCCGGAGTCACCGATAGCACCATGAATCGTCCTCCCAGGTTCAGCAGAATGTATGCGAATCCTAACAGATATGGATTCATGTTGATATCATGGATAGAGTGTAGGAGACTATCCGTGGCTGAAAGAGGTGGTGCCTTAACCTTCTTTTGTGGCATCCCTTACTATCTGCGTCTAAAAAAAGATATGGCGCCTACCCATGTAAGCCATACACCAAATGCGACGAGACCATACACCGGTTTCATATCCGCGAACAAGAGCACCAGGACCGCACCAATGAGGCGGAACAAGGGCTGCTGGGCCAACACCATTGCGAACTCCATTTCTCTTACTTTGGACGAGTGTTTTTATCGATGACTGTGAGGAGAGCCGTCGTCGTATTCCGGAACCATGGATAGAATTTTCTCCTGTATTGCGAGGGGCTTCACGCCTAACATCGATTCGTCCTGCCACTGTTTGGAATCCTGGGCCGTTACTTCGTCGTATGTCAGATTGTCGTCGGAGCGTTCTTGTATACCATGGGGATCTTCAGACAGCACTTCCTCTTCGAACCAGCGTTGGTTCTTCATAACCTTGTCCTTATTGAGGTTGGTGGCGAACGGTTCGCGGTCATGCATGAGTATTATGCCTGCCAGGAAGATATACATGGCTATTCCGAGCACGGGTGTCTTCCAGAAGACGAAGGTGGCGGCGGCGGCGAATAGTAGGCCGCCGACCGGATGGCGCAGGAATAGCCGGCCGCTGGCCGGCACTTGGTGCGGGAGTACGGCCAATAGGACGAGACCGATACTTACAATCCACGATGGTTCGACGGGCGACCAATGGAGTCGTGGTGGCATATTCATGGGGGAGTCCTCTATAGTATGCAACGGAAATTACAGTGCCTTCATGGAAGCGGGATTCGTCCAGCCCTTCGTAAGAGGAACCGTCATAAAATTCGGGCCGAGTTCAAAGGTATCCGTATCGCCGTTGAACACGAAACGGTTACCGAAATCGTGAAGGATGTTCCAGATTGTTGAATGTGTTTGGTCGTCCACTTTTTCTGCGAGGTCCTGGGGGAAATTCCGCTGGAGATAGGCCAGGATTTTCAGTTCGGCATTCGCCGCCTCATCTACGGTCGGAATCGGCTCGGACTGCGTAGTATCCAGAGGAGGGAGCCATTCGGGCCACGGGTCCGTGAAATCCTTGACTGTTAGGTCGTCGCGGAAATCACGGCGTCCGAACACACGATCGCGGAAATCCGCCAGAATGCGGAGGCCCTGAAGAGGCTGCTGTGCCGTCATTTTAATATCATTGGCCGCGAAAAGCAGCAGCTTCTTGTAGTGTACCTTGACCTCCGACGTAGTCGGAGCGGCATCCAGCGCCATGTTGGTTACCTTCGTCATGTCTATGTTGATCTTTCCGGACTGATCCAGAAAAGATTCGCTGACCTGCATTGTAGTGGACATTAGTAGTGCAGTCAACGATACGATGAATATTATGTATAGCCACATGCCCCCTTACCCTAAGTGGCCTAAAATTAGATAAAAAGAACTTGTGCCACATTAGGGGATCGATGAGCAGTGCATATTGTTCAATTGAAGATGCATTCGCGGGGCCAATGAATCCGGGTAAGAAATCGAAGAAAAGTAAGTCGAAGGAGTCCGATATGGGCATGATACCTGAACCGATGGCCGCACCGACGGGAACATCGAAACCAGAGGCCGGAATGGGAGCCGGAATGGGAGCCGAGAACTTCTTCCCTCTTCCCGGTGAGACAGCGGAGCCCGAAGAATGGGCCAAGGCTTTCACACTCGAGGGATCCAATATGCCTCTGACGCCTCTGCAGAGGCCCGACGGATCTGTTCCTGTGGCCGGCAAATCCACGCTATGGCGGAATATCCCTGTTCCGTCCTCGGAACCTGTAGTATCCGACATTCACAAACGCCTGGATGAGCTTTCCAGACAGTTGGAAGCTCTTACTACAACTCCTATGCAGAGCACGGCGGAACTGTTTCTGTTCATCGCAATTGGCCTGATTTTCCTGCTGGCGATGGATACATTGCTGCGATTCGCGACAACCGTGGCTCTCGCGAAACAGGGGGGTGGATTCCGACTGGGTCGCAGGTGGCGTCTACGATAGGCTCCTTCAGATAAACGTAATTGTAGATACTCCTCTTTTGGTGGCGTTGGCGTTGCCGTTCACGAGCATTTCTGCGACACCTTCTGCAACAGGTTTATAGGAGGGCTTCTTCTTGTCGATCTTCGCCAGTGATTTGGCCTGGTTCTGCGTCGGAGGAGCCGCCGCTGCCATCATCGCCTGCCGGATCGGCGATTCCTCCTGATAATATTGTATTGTCTGTTCTTTCCAATTAATGAGCAGCCGATTAGGAGAAATATAGATCACATTGAACCCTGCGTGCCGCAGGGACCATACAATATAGAGAATACAATCTTTGACATCGAACCGTGGACATCCCGGTTGCCATTCAGGAACATCGAAACTCGTCATTTGCGTGGAATTCGGCAGCGTGGATGTCGCCCTGATTTTCTGGTGAACGGCGCTCAATATTCTATTATAGATCTTGAGACGAATTGCATCTTTCTTGGCCTGCTCATCGAACAGTGACGCGGGTGTCAGATGGGGGGTTTGCGGTATCTGTTGCTGTGACATCTCCCTTGACTTATCTAGAGGAATGCTACGTCAGGGCGAAGCGCATTCATGGACACCGACAGGTGTATCATTTAGTGCCGGCGGCGTGCGCACAATTGGTCATATGGGCGTATTGGCAAAGCTGCTGGAATCCGGCGTATTGGACTGTGTCCGTGATTGGTACGGGTGTTCGGGCGGAACGTTGGCTGCAGTTGTGGGGGCAATCGGCGCCTCACATATTTGGATTCGCGAAACCATCAATTATTTCGATATGCGTGCATTCGCGGAGATAGAAGAAGAAATGTTGGCGACCTATTTTACATCATGGGGCGTAACATCGGGGAAACGTCTCATCGAGTTCGTGGGTCGCTTTATTGATACATGGGAGCCAGGGTCATCCGCGTGGACGTTCGCCGATCTGGCAGTCCACCGTCCACAGAGCCGGCTTCACATAACTGCCACGAATATTTCGCAGGGATGTTTGACTGTATTTAATGCCGACAATACACCACACGTAAAAATATTGGATGCCGTACGCGCCTCGTGTTCTATACCGTGCTATTTTTCTCCGTGGATAGATGCCAGCGGCAATCAATATTGTGACGGGGCCGTGTTAGAATATTATCCTTGGCAACATGTGACTGACAAGGAAAATACGATGGTTATCGCATGCTCGGAGACGGGTATTCGACTTTCACCCACGACGGTTACAAATCTGCAGGAATATATTCATCGCATTTCAAACATTTTGCAAAATATGCCCAACACGAATCCGGTGCGGCCGCGATTCTGGATCGCGATTAACAATACGACTGTGAGTCTCGTTGATTTTCACATTACAAAAGAAGAGCGCGTCACGTTATTCGAAGAAGGTGCGACAGTTGCGAACAGATGGTTGGCGTTCAGGCGGACAGTTCTCGCTGAAGGAACTCGACGAAACCACTCTTTGATCGCTCCCCCTGGTAACGTGTCCGTTTCCCCGCGTGATCCAGAAAGAATGTCGGAAATCCCTCCACTTCATACTCTTCGCAGAGGGGCGAATCCGACTTTACAGTGCGCATCTCAACGGTCGTCTCGCCGATGGTCATTGTAGGTCCCATGCTTGCGAATTGCGGCTTTGCCTTGACACAATGCGGGCAACCTTCCATCTCGAACATTGTAAATACTGCGGGTGTCGCGAAGTTCTCTTGGCCGAGCCACGCATTTCTTCGCATCCTAGGCATTCGAACACTGAATACGAAAAGCACTAACACGATGAGTCCCGCGATCACCACCCAGTATGGTTTAATCTCCATTCCTATAAAGGCTAAAGAAAGTTTATAGGAATTCATATAATGGATTCCTGTCAACTCGGTCAAGTC
>Ga0164295_10001198_pt1 | contig 21485 bp, 18 predicted proteins | sample GEODES006metaG_FD_111798 | JGI IMG/M metagenome (GOLD analysis project Ga0164295, IMG submission 111798) | Oligotrophic lake water microbial communities from Sparkling Lake, Wisconsin, USA - GEODES006 metaG | ecosystem: Environmental > Aquatic > Freshwater > Lake | place: USA: Sparkling Lake... | reverse complement strand
CGAGAAGGTCGTCGAGAAACCCAACATCATCGAAAAGATCGTCGAGAAGCCCGTCGACCGCATCGTCGAAAAGACCGTCGAAAAGCCCAACATCATCGAAAAGATCGTCGAGAAGCCCGTCGACCGCATCGTCGAAAAGACCGTCGAAAAGCCCAACATCATCGAAAAGGTCATCGACAAACCCGTCGACCGCATCGTCGAAAAGGTCGTCGAAAAGCCCAACGTGATCGAGAAGGTCATCGACAAACCCGTCGACCGCATCGTCGAGAAGGTCGTCGAAAAGCCCAACATCATCGAAAAGGTGCTGGAGCGTGCCGTCGACCGCGTGGTCGAAAAGATTGTCGAGAAACCCAACATCATCGAAAAGGTCATCGACAAACCCGTCGACCGCATCGTCGAAAAGGTCGTCGAAAAGCCCAACGTGATCGAAAAGGTCATCGACAAACCCGTCGACCGCATCGTCGAAAAGGTCGTCGAAAAGGTCAACGTGATCGAAAAGGTCATCGACAAACCCGTCGACCGCATCGTCGAAAAGGTCGTCGAGCGGCCGAAAATCATCGAGAAGGTCATCGACCGTCCGGTGGAGAAGGTGCTCGAAAAGACGGTGACCAACCCGGTTCTGGTGGAGAAGCTTGTCGAGCGCGAGGTCGAGTATGTCGACGAGCGGATCGTGGAACGCCCGATCGAGACCGTCGTCGAGCGAGTCGTCGAGCGCCCGGTCTACAAGGAGGTCGAGCGGATCGTCGAGAAGCCCGTCGAGAAGATCGTCGAGATCGTCGTCGAGAAGCCGGTCATCGTCCACAAGTACGTCGAGAAGCGGGTCGAGCGCGTCGTCGAGCACGGCGCTGACGAGGTCAGCGTGAGCCGGCGATCGCTGGGCAAGGCCGCCGAGGTTGCGGCCAAGTTCGTCAACCGCGATGCCCGCCAGGTCGATTGGGTGGAACGCACGACCGGAGAGCATCCTCACGACGGCATCGTCGGCGATGAGTCGACGGTGTTCCGGGCCCGTGAGGCCTACATCGTGGATCCGAAGTCCGATGATGCCAGGCGTCCGCGTTCCTGACGGGACTTCCGAACAGCATGGCGCCGGGGCGGTGACGCAACTTCCCGCCCCGGCGTCATCCTCTGCGTGACGCAACGCGCACTCGTTTCCTAAATCCTTCGCGAATCACGCCAAACCAACCAACAACTGAGGAGTCTGTTGTGACACCACTCATGCCGCTGCGAGCTGCGCTCGCCCTCGCCGGGATGTTCATCGTGAGCAGTTCCCTGCTGCTGAGCACCCCAATCGCGGATGCCAAACCGTCAACCGATGCCGTGGACACCATCAATGATCGGTACGCCACATTCGGCGGGGAAAGCTCGTTGCTCGGCATACCGACCGCCGAAGCTATCGACGTACCCGGCGGTGCTGTCCGCGAGTACCAGGGCGGTTCTATCTACTACTCGCAGGACACCGGTGCCCACGTGATGTACGGCGCCATCCTCGATCGCTACCGGGCGCTCGGTGGTCCGAGTAGCGAGCTCGGATTCCCTACCAATGATGAAGGTGACACCGGCGACGGTGTGGGGCGCTTCAATGACTTCTCCACGCCCGGAGGCGCGGCGATCTACTGGAATCCCCAATGGGGCGCATCGGTGATCAGGGGCCGGGTCCTGGAAACCTGGCGTCAGGCCGGCGCCGTCTCAGGTCCGTTCGGCTATCCCAGCGCGGACACGTCGATCATGGACGGCGTACAGACGGGCAAGTTCGTCGGCCCGGAGGGAACCGAGATCCAGTGGTCGAAGACAGGTGGGCTGATCACCATTCCGGCCGCTTTGGCCGCCACGATTCCCGGGCTCAGCGCCACCACGCCGACTTCAGAAAGGCCGATATCCGTGAGCCCACCCGATACGTCCGTCACTGCCGAACCTACCGCCACGCGGAGCAGTAAATGGTGGTGGATCCCGGCCGGCGTGGCGGCGGCCGCACTGCTCGCGGGCCTCATCCGCGTTCTCACGCGCGGTCGCCCAGAAGAGCCGGTCCCTGTTCCCGCGCAGCGCGCGCCGGCGGCGACACCACCGCCGACAAAGGCACCGGCGGCTACCGCACCGCCGGCCCGCCCGGTAACCTCCGCCACGACGCCAGCGCCCGCACTACCGGCGTCGCCGGCACCGCCTCGGGTTGCTCCCGTTGCCAACGTGGCGCGAACTCCGGCGCCCGGGCCGGCTGCGTCAGCACCGGCTCCAGTGCCGTTGCTCTCCGAGCCGCCCAAGGCGACCATCCGCACCGCATCGACGGATCGCGATCTCTCGGCCGTCGTCACGTACGAGGGGTCTGCCGCAGCGGCGGAGACGGCCGTACAGGTGACTTATGAAAACAATGCCGTCGGAGACAACCAGGCCGACGTTGCCGACAAAAGCGACTCCGTCGCCGATTAAGCAGATGTCCGAATGCGGCTGCCGCTACGAGCAGTCGCCAGCAGAGGAGAGAGAAATCAGATGGGTAACTTAGATTGGCTGTTGGGCATCATCGGCGGCCTGATCGGTGGCAACGTTGCCGGAGCGGCGAAGAACAGCCTCGGAACCGCGGGAAATAGCGCCGCAGGTGCTCTCGGTGGTGCACTGGGCGGCGGCCTGCTCGGGAACGTACTCGGCTCCTCCGGTGATATCGCCCAGATCGCCGGATCGGTGGGCGGCGGAGGCGTCGTCGGTGCCGTGCTCACCGCGATCGTGGGCGCAGTCCTCAAGGGTCGCAAGTAGCGCCCCCACACGCCCACAACAGAGCGCGCCCACAACGTCAACCGGCACAGGTCTGTCTGGAGGTCAGGCGTCGACGGCCGTCAGAACGGATAACCCGAAGGGTTCACAGTTCGACGACACGAAACACCGGTGACACGCGTCATCGGACCCTCACTCGACGGCGCCAGTCATGCCGAAGTCGGCCAGAGCCAGCACCGCCACCTCTTTGAGTTGCTCCCGGGTGGTGGTTCCATCGGCGTTGCAGAAACCGATGCTGACCCACACCTCGCCATGGACACGGCCGGCCACCAGTGGGAAAAAGATCCCGCCGACCCGCCGGAGGTGGTCGGAGGTGATGTGTTCAGACATCCGGGCCGCGAATGAATCCGCATCGGTGCCATCCGGGCGATTCGCGGCCGGATCGAGATCCCCGACATGGGAGGAGCCGATGACCTTGCTTTTGAGCACAAGGCCCTCAACTCGACGCGCGGCGCTTCTGGGAACCAGAGGAGTCAGGGGTAGTGCTGCCAATAACTCATTGCGGGTATCGGCGAGATCGGTCAGCGCCGTTTTCAGTCCCGAACGGACACCCGTCAGATCGGTGGCGACGGTGTGCGGGTCGGCAATCAGCGTCACTGCCGTGAGAGCGTTTCCCCGATTGTCCTCAGGCAACCTCTCGTTCACGGGAACGGAGATGGTGACCGAACCGTCTTCGGCCACCCAGCCCAGCCGGTAGCCAAGCCTGGCCGCGAAACCCAGTGACAGTGAATTTGCCGTCCCCCCCAGGCTTGCCGCCCGCTCGTCCCATTGCCCGATATCGACATGAATCGTCACCGCCGGAACGATCACGGTGCGCGTCGGCTCAACGGCAGCCGAAGTGGCCCGCGGCTTCTTCGACACGATATCCGCGCGGTTTTTACCCGCCATTTTCACCGTCGACATCAGTGACTTCGCCATGCCAGGCACATCCCGCACCACAGCACGTGAATCTTCAAGTAGCGCTTGACGTTTAGTCCGCGACCCAGCTGCAGGATAGGCGAGATCACGAGTTACTCCCGTCGCAGCTTCGGTGACTGCGATCACCAATCCCACACCATCGACTACGGTGTGGGACGCCACCAAGGTCACCACCGCCCCGCCCTCGGTCAGTGGTTGCAGTGCCAGACGCCATGACGGACCGTGTTCGGGATCGATTGGCAGTGCCGCCTGCTCATCGAGCCAGGCTTGCACGTCGCGATTGGACCTGGACTCGGAGGCGATCGCGATATCAGCCGGCCCACGACAGGTGATCCACCGATGCCTGCCGAACGGCAACGGCGATCGCTCAATTCGGCGACCCAGCAGGCCCCGGCCCAGGTTGTGGTGGAAGCGCCGCAGACCGTCGAGGTCGACATCGTGGCGGTAGATCCAGGTCCACTGGATCACCGGCGCGTGGCCCAGTGCACGCAGGCCGAGGAAGGACGCCTGGTCCATGTAGTCGATCGTGGTGTCCACGTTCGTCATGGTAGTTAACGCAAGGATGCGGTCATGCACCCGCGGCTGTTATCGACCATCACTCGATGCGGGCGGTAAGCCCGAAGTCCTCGAGTGTGTCGCGGACCCACTGCGTCACGTCCGCCCGGGTGGTGGTGTCGTCTGCGTTGGTGTACCCGATGCTGATGAAGATCTGTCCGTTGACACGACCGGTGACCACCGGGAAGAAGGATCCGCCGGTGCGGCGCACATCAGCTCGGGTGAGCGACTCTGCCATGCGTACGGCGAAGAGGTCGGCGTCGGTACCGTCCGGGCGGTTCGCCGCTGGGTCGAACTGACCGAGGTTGGAACTGCCGATGACGCCGGTGCTGATGATCATGCCCTCCAGTCGCCGTGCCACGGCTTTGGGTACCAGTGGAACCAGTGGTAGCGGCGTCAGTAGTTCGTGGCGGGCATCGCCGAGGGTCGTCAACGCAGTCTTGAGGTCGGCACGGACCTCGCTCAGATCGGTGTAGACCCCGGTGGGGTCGACGGTCATGGAGACCTGCGTCAAAGCATTGCCCCGGGTATCGCCTTCGGTCCGGTCGTTGACTGGAACGGTGATCTCCACGACTCCCTGGTCGTTGAGCCAGCCCAGCCGCCAGCCCAGCCGGCAGGTCAAACCGATGAACAGTGAGGTCGGTGTGCCGCCGAGTTCGGCTGCCCGGCTGTCCCACAGTTCGGCATCGGCGTAGACAGTCACCATCGGGATCGTGACCGGGCGATCCGGGCCGGCCTGCTTGGCCTTCGACTCCCGAACAGAGGCGGAGAGTGCATCTCCCCGGCTTCGGGCAACGCGGGCAGCGGCAACCGCTGCTGTAAACATCGCCGGAATATCCCGTAGGAATTGTCGCGAATCCCCCAGCAGCGCTGCAGTTTTCGACTTCCGAACAGCGGCTGGATAGCCAAGATGCCGGTTCACTCCATTGATCGCTTCCACCACGGCGATGGTCGCCCCCACTCCGTCGGCCACCGTATGCGAGAGCACAAGGCTCACGGCGGCGCCACCTTCGACGAACGGCTGGACCGCCAGCCGCCACGACGGCCCGTATTCCGGGTCGATCGGCAGCGCGGCCTGTTCGTCGATCCATGAGGTGAGTTCCGAGCGCGGTCGCGGCCGGTCGGCGAGGTCGATATCGGCCGGGCCGGCCCAGGCGATCCACCGGTGTCGGCCGAACGGAAGTGGCGAGCGTGCGATACGGCGGCCGAGCAAGCCCTGGCCGAGGTTGCGGTGAAACCGCCGGACCCCATCAAGATCGACCTCGCGGTTATAGATCCAGGTGAACTGGATCACCGGTCCGTGGCCGAGTGCGCGTAGGCCCAGGAAGGACGCCTGGTCGATGTAGTCGAGCGTGTTGTCCACGCGTCCAATCGTAGGCGCGGGCAATCGTAGGCGCCGGTGCCCTACTTCTCGGGCCGGTGATCCATCCCGGACTCCTTGCGCTGCTGGGCGGTGATCGGCGCAGGGGCATCGGTGAGCGGATCCACGCCACCGCCGGACTTGGGGAAGGCGATCACATCGCGGATCGAGTCGGCGCCGAACAACAACGCGGTGATGCGATCCCAGCCGAAAGCGATGCCGCCGTGCGGCGGGGCGCCGAAGGTGAACGCGTCGAGCAGGAACCCGAACTTCTCCCCTGCCTCCTCGTTGTCGATGCCCATGACCGAGAACACCTGTTCCTGGACGTCGCGCCGATGGATGCGGATTGAGCCGCCGCCGATCTCGTGGCCGTTACAGACGATGTCGTAGGCGTCGGCGAGAACCGAACCCGGATCGGTGTCGATGACACCGGCATACTCTGGCTTGGGCGCGGTGAAGGCATGATGCACCGCCGTCCAGGCACCAGATCCGACGGCGACATCACCGGCCGCGGTCGCATCATCAGCTGCCTCGAACAGTGGCGGGTCCACGATCCACACAAACGCCCACGCATCGTCGTCGATCATGTCCAGTCGCCGGGCGATCTCACCGCGCGAAGCGCCCAGCAGCGCTCGCGACGTTCTCGCCGGACCCGCCGAAAAGAACACGCAGTCGCCAGGTTTGGCACCGACGTGTGACGCAAGTCCGGCACGTTCGGCATCAGAGAGGTTCTTGGCCACGGGCCCACCCAACGTGCCGTCCTCATCGATGAGCACGTAGGCCAGTCCCCGGTGCCCGCGTTGCTTGGCCCAGTCCTGCCAGCCATCCAGGGTTCGGCGCGGCTGCGACGCACCACCCGGCATCACCACCGCCCCCACGTACGGTGCCTGGAAAACGCGGAACGGCGTATCGGCGAAGTACTCAGTGCATTCGACGAGTTCGAGACCGAACCGGAGATCGGGCTTATCCGAACCGAAACGGCGCATCGCGTCGGCATACGTCATCCGCGGGATCGGCCGCGGCAGGTCATAGCCGATCAATGCCCACAGCGCGGTCAGGATCTCTTCGGCGACCGACATCACATCGTCGGTGTCGACGAAGCTCATCTCCACATCGAGTTGGGTGAACTCTGGCTGACGGTCGGCGCGAAAATCCTCATCGCGATAACAGCGGGCGATCTGGTAGTACCGCTCCATCCCGGCCACCATCAGCAGTTGCTTGAACAGCTGCGGACTCTGCGGCAGCGCATAGAACGAGCCGGGTTGCAGCCGGGCGGGCACCAGGAAGTCACGCGCACCCTCGGGTGTGGACCGGGTCAGCGTAGGTGTCTCGATTTCAACGAAGTCGCGGGCGGCCAGGACCGACCGGGCCGCGGCGTTGACCCGCGAACGCAACCGGATCGCGTCGCCGGGTCCGCCTTGGCGGCGCATATCCAAGTAGCGGTATTTCAGCCGGGCTTCCTCCCCGGCCGATTCATCAAGCTGGAAGGGCAGCGGTGCGCTCTCTCCCAGCACCGTCAGAGCGGTCGCGTTGACCTCGATATCTCCGGTGGCGATCTCGGCGTTGGCATTGCCCTCGGGCCGGATCTCGACCACACCGGAGACGACGACGCAGAACTCCGCGCGCAGCCGGTGCGCCTGCTCGAGCACGCCGACATCCCGGAACACCACCTGGGAGATACCGGTGGAATCGCGAAGGTCGATGAAGATCACCCCGCCGTGGTCACGGCGGCGGGCCACCCAGCCCGCCAGGGTGACCTCCTGGCCGGCATCGGAGGCCCGCAACGAACCGGCGGCATGACTGCGCAGCACTGACACTCCTCAATAAGGGGCACTCCTCAACAAGGGGACCCGACCGCGCAAGTCTATGGACTGCGTCGAACGCGACGACGGCCAACACCGGCAAACAGCGTTGTGGCAAGCTTGATGAGGCTGTTCACCGGCGGGCAGCGGCGGCATCAAGGAGCGCAGATGACCTTCAACGAGGGCATGCGGATCGATACGAGCAACACGACGAGCACCGGCGGTGGCGGCGGTCGTGGCATCGCGATCGGCGGCGGTGTCGGCGGCCTGGTGATCGTGCTGCTGGCGCTGTTCCTGGGTGTCGACCCCGGCCCGGTGCTCAATCAGCAGTCGATGGGCCCTGCGAGCCAGTCCCAACCCGGCTTCGATCTGACCAAATGCCGCACGGGTGCCGACGCCAACAACTTCGTCGAATGCCGGGTGGTGGCCACCGGTAATTCGGTGGACGGTGTCTGGAAGCAGTTGTTGCGCGGCTACAAGCCCCCGAAGCTGCGGTTGTTCAAGAACCAGGTGCAAACCGGCTGCGGTCCGGCTACCAGCGACGTCGGCCCCTTCTACTGCCCGGCCGACCAGACCGCCTACTTCGACACCGACTTCTTCGCGGTGCTGCAGACGCAGTTCGGATCCAGCGGCGGCCCGTTGGCCCAGGAATACGTGGTGGCGCACGAATACGGTCACCACGTCCAGAACCTGCTCGGCGATCTCGGCCGGGCCCAGCAGGGCGCCCAGGGCGCCACCGGCGGCGGGGTGCGCTCCGAACTCCAGGCGGACTGCTATGCCGGGGTGTGGGCGCACTATGCGGCGATCACCAAACAGCCAGGCACCGACGTGACCTATCTGGAACCGTTGAGCGACAAAGACATTGCGGATGCACTATCGGCAGCGTCATCGGTTGGCGATGACCGCATCCAGAAAAAGTCCACCGGCCGGGTCAACCCCGAACAGTGGACACACGGTTCTTCCGAGCAGCGCCAGAAGTGGTTCACCGTCGGGTACCAGACCGGTGATCCCAACCAGTGCGACACCTTCAGCGCGGCCAACCTGAACTGAGGCCGCGTTCAGCGAGCTCCGATTCAGGGGTGCGGGGAGTTTAGGGGTACAGGGAGTTTAGGGGTGCAGGGAGCACTGCACGCCGCTGCCGCCCTGCTGGGAGACCATGACCTGACCGTCGACCGCGATCTCGCAGCGGAACTCGGGATTCACCCGCAGCCCTCCGCTGGCGCTGACGAAAGCCCACTGGATCGGGTTGTTCATCGTGGTTTGAAAAACCCACGGCGCACCCGGTCCCACGGTAGTGCGGGCCAAGGGCATGTACTGCGGGTCAGTGGCCAGAGCCTGGCTAGGCGGGTCAGCGGTGACATAGTAGATATTGGCGATCAGATCGCTGGTAGTGGTCACGGTGTAGGTGACCTGCTGCGGGCCGGCCGGGTCGGCCCCGGCAGACGACGCGGACGTGACGGCGGCGCCCAGCACCAGCACCGCCACACAAGCTGTCAGGTGTCGCATATTCGGCATATCGGCGGCTGTCGTTGCGGTGTTACTCCCCGGGGATCAGCCGGCATCCCGCAGGGCCTCGTGGCCCGGACCCGCCGGCAACACCTCGGCGTTGACCTGCTCGAACAACTCGATCGCGGCGGCGATCGACTGGTCAACGAAGTAAGCCAGGCCGGCACTGCTGTGCGGGCGGAACCGGTCTGAGATGGTGATCCCGACCAGCGCTGGATCAGACGAGTCCTGCACCACCGCCTCGGCCCCGCCGCTGCCGGCTGTCCATCTGGTTGACAGGCTCGTGAGCAGATCACGCTTGCCCACCGGATAGAAACGATCCGGCGTGATGCTCAGCTGGACGTTGTCGCGCAACACGCCAGTCACCTCGAGGTGCACATGAAGCCGACCATGGCTTGAATCCAGGCAGAAATCCGCCAGGAGATCCACGAGAAAGAAATACTCGTCGTCGTGATGGCCACGGAAAAACCGCACACCCCTGGCGCGAAGGTATTCCTCGATCAACGTATTCATGACCGGTCAACGCCTCGGCGTCGACGAGCGGTTCCCCTGCGGGGTTAAGAATTCAATGAGCCTTCGCGCCGCACCGGAAAACTCGTTCAGGACAGCCGCGCACGCACCTCGGCGACCACCGAGTCCATGGCCACCTCGACCTGCTCGCCGTTGGACAGGTCCTTGACGCCCACCGTGCCGGCTTCGATATCACGGTCACCGGCGACCAGGGCCAGACGTGCACCCGAGCGATCGGCCGCCCGCAACGCGGGCTTGATGCCGCGGTCGCCGTAGGCCAAGTCGACCCGGATACCGGCGGCCCGAAGTTGCGCGGCCACCCGGGCGAGTGCGAGCTTGGCCTGCTCCCCCAGTGGCACCCCGAACACGTCACAGCGGCTTGCGTCACCTACCGTCTTGCCTTCGGCGCGCAGCGCCAACAGGGTGCGGTCCACGCCCAGACCGAACCCGATGCCGGACAGATCCTGGCCGCCGAGTTGGGCCATCAACCCGTCGTAACGCCCACCGCCGCCGATACCGGACTGCGCGCCCAGTCCATCGTGGACGAACTCGAAGGTGGTCTTGGTGTAGTAATCCAGTCCGCGCACCAGTCGCGGGTTGATGACATACGGCACGCCCAAGGCCTCGAGGTGGGTCCGCACAGTGTCGAAATGGAGCCGGGCGGCATCCGAGAGGTGGTCCAGCATCAGCGGTGCGTCTGCGGTCAATTCGCGCACCTGCGGCCGTTTGTCGTCAAGCACCCGAAGCGGGTTGAGGGTTGCGCGTGCCCGGGTGGCCTCATCGAGTTCGAGGCCGAACAGGAACTCCTGCAATAACTCCCGGTACTGTGCGCGGCAGGTGTCATCCCCGAGCGAGGTGATTTCCAGCCGAAAGCCGTCCAAGCCCAACGCGCGGAAGCCGGCATCGGCGATCGCGATGACCTCGGCGTCCAGGGCCGGGTCGTCGACACCGATTGCCTCGACGCCGACCTGTTGCAGCTGGCGATAACGACCGGCCTGGGGGCGTTCGTATCTGAAGAACGGCCCTGCGTAGCAGAGCTTGATCGGTAGCGCACCGCGATCGAGGCCGTGCTCGATCACCGCACGCATCACCGGCGCGGTGCCCTCCGGACGCAGTGTCACCGACCGGTCTCCGCGGTCGGCGAAGGTGTACATCTCCTTGGACACCACGTCGGTGGACTCCCCCACCCCACGGGCGAACAGCGCGGTGTCCTCGAAGATCGGCAACTCGATATCGCCGTAGCCGGCACGGCGGGCCGTGGCCAGCAGTCCGTCGCGCACCGCGACGAACGCTGCCGAATCCGGCGGCAGGTAATCCGGCACGCCCTTGGGCGCCTGGAAATCGCTCACAGCGCCAAGCCCTGGAGAAACGGGTTGGTCCGGCGTTCGAGGCCGATCGTGCTGGACTCGCCGTGACCTGGCAGAACCGCGGTGTCGTCATCGAGAACGAGCAGTTTGGTGATGATCGAGTCCATCAGGTCCCGCCCGCTTCCGCCTGGAAGGTCGGTGCGACCCACCGACTGCTTGAACAGGGTGTCTCCGGTGAACGCCAGCTCGCCGCACCCGGCGTCACCGGCGGCATCGGGCACCCGGAACACCACCGACCCGCGCGTGTGCCCCGGGGTGTGGTCGACGGTGACGGTGATGCCACCGAAATCCAGGGTGTCGCCATCCCGGTCGAGGTCGACGACCTGCCGGGGTTCTCGGAAGAGCGCGCCGACGGCGAATTGGCCGAGCCGCGGTCCGAACCCTCTGATCGGGTCGGCCAGCATGAACCGGTCCGCGGGATGGATGAAGGCCGGGCACCCGTAGGTATCAGCCACCTTCTGCGCCGACCAGATGTGGTCGATATGGCCGTGGGTGAGCAGTACCGCGGCCGGGGTCAGCCGGTTCTCGTCGAGGATCCGGCGCAGGGTTCCCATCGCCCGCTGACCGGGGTCGACGATGATCGCGTCCGACCCCGCACGTTGGGCCAGTACATAGCAGTTGCAGGCCAACATGCCGGCCGGGAACCCGGTGAGCAACACGCCCACCAGTGTCCCATTAGCCGGTTGGGTTAGCCCACCAGCGTCGGTTCTGGTGGGTCGCGACCTCCGCTCACAGTGTCAGCTGGCACACTCGATGAGCGATTCAATTGGCATCGTCGGCGGCAGCACGCCCGGGGATGCACCACGCAATACATGGAGGAACACTGCAGTGCCCAGCAACGAGGAACGACGCGAGACAGCCAAACGCAAGCTCGAACAGCAACTGGAAAGTCGCGCGCAGAAGGATAAGCAACGGCGCATCCTCACCGTGGCGGGCGCACTGGTCGCGATCGCGGCGGCCGCGGCGGCCATCGTCACCTTCGTCGTCAACGACAAGGACGCGGGCACCTCCGTTGCCACCCCCACCTCAGCCGCACCGACAACCCCGCCGCCGCGCGGCGGACAGGGCCAACTGCCGGCCTTCAAGGCCGCCGCCGACCTCGGCGCCAACTGCCAGTACCCGGCGGCCCAGAAGTCTGTCCGGCAGGTCGACGCGCCGAAATCTGGCAAGGTCCCGACCGATCCGGCGACGATCAGCGTCAGCATGTCTACCGATCAGGGCAACATCGGGCTGATCCTGAACAACGCCGAGGCGCCGTGCACGGTCAACAGTTTCGCGAGTCTGGCCCAGAAGGGCTTCTTCAACGACACCATCTGCCACCGGTTGACCACGACGGTGTCGCTGGGGGTGCTGCAGTGCGGTGACCCGACCGGATCCGGATCCGGTGGGCCGGGCTATCAGTTCGCCAACGAGTACCCCACCAACCAGTACGCCAAGAACGATCCGGCACTGCAGACCCCGGTGCTCTACCCGCGGGGCACCCTGGCAATGGCCAACGCCGGACCAGACACCAACGGCAGCCAGTTCTTCCTGGTCTACAAGGATTCGCAGTTGCCGCCGGGCTACACCGTCTTCGGCACCATCGACGCCACCGGGCTGGCCACGCTGGACAAGATCGCCGAGGCCGGCGTCGCCGACGACCAGGAGGACGGTAAGCCGGTTACCGAAGTCAAAGTCAAGTCCATCCTGTTGGACTAGCACCCCGTGATGAATACTCCTTCGCCGCATGACCCGCCGCCCGGTGGCACCCATCCCTACAGCACCCAGCCCTACAGCACCCAGCCCTACAACACCCCCAGCTACGGCACCCCGCCGTACGAGCCGTACGGCTACCCCGTCCATCCGTATCCGCCGTACCCGTATCCGTATCCGGCGCCGCGCACCAATGCCCTGGCGATCGCGTCACTGGTATGTGCATTCCTGTTCGCGCCACTGGGCATCGTGTTCGGTCACCTGTCACTGTCACAGATCAGGCGATCGGGCGAGGATGGCCGCGGACTGGCCCTCGCCGGCCTGGTGATCGGCTATGTGGTGACGATCGCCGCGATCCTGGCCGTAGTGGCCGGGACCCTGCTCTTCGCCTGGGCCGCACGGGTGGTCCGCGAATCCAGCGACCCCGGCGGCGCGGGAATCCCGCGATACCGCGCCTCGGCGCCGCTGGACCCCACTCCCCTGGCACCCACTCCCCTGGCACCCGGCCTGACCGTCGCGCACAAACCTCAGGCAGCGCTCGTCACGCGGTAGACGTCATAGACACCTTCGACATTGCGTACCGCGTTGAGCACGTGGCCGAGATGTTTGGGATCACCCATCTCAAAAGTGAAGCGGCTGACTGCAACTCGGTCATCAGAGGTCGTCACCGACGCCGACAGAATGTTGACCCGCTCGTCGGCGAGCACCCGGGTGACATCGGACAGCAGTCGGTGGCGGTCGAGTGCCTCAACCTGGATGGCGACGAGGAACACCGACGTCGAAGACGGAGTCCACAACACCTCAATGATCCGCTCGGACTGCAACTGCAGGTCGTTGGCATTGGTGCAATCGGTGCGGTGCACACTCACGCCGCCACCACGGGTGACGAATCCCATGATGTTGTCACCGGGCACCGGCGTGCAACATTTGGCGAGCTTGGTCAGAACACCGGTCGCGCCCGCCACCGAGACGCCGGAGTCCTCGGTGTTGCGCTGTCGCATCGGCATGGTGGCCGGGGTTGAGCGTTCAGCCAGTTCGTCCTCGGCGGCATCGGCGCCACCGAGTCGCGCCAACAGTCGCTGGACGACGTGGCGGGCGGAGACGTGACCTTCACCGACGGCGGTGTAGAGCGCCGAGATGTCGCCGTAGCGCAACTCTTGAGCCAGTGCGGTCATCGCCTCGCCATTGACCAGTCGCTGTAGCGGCAACCCGCCGCGACGGACCTCCCGGGTGATCGCGTCCTTACCGGCTTCCAGTGCCTCCTCGCGGCGCTCTTTGGCGAACCACTGCCGGATCTTGGCTTTCGCCCGCGGGGACACCACGAATCCCTGCCAGTCCCGCGAGGGGCCGGCCGTGGGCGCTTTCGAGGTGAAAACCTCGACTACTACGCCGTTCTCGAGCTTGCGTTCCAAGGCGACCAACCGGCCGTTGACCCGGGCCCCGATACATCGGTGTCCGACCTCGGTGTGCACCGCATAGGCGAAGTCCACCGGGGTCGATCCGGTGGGCAGGGTGATGACGTCACCCTTAGGGGTGAATACGAAGATCTCCTGGACGGCGAGGTCATAGCGCAGAGATTCCAGGAACTCGCCGGGGTCGGCCGCCTCCCGCTGCCAGTCGAGGAGCTGGCGCATCCAGGCCATATCGTCGATCTCAGCAGCCGCATGCGGATGCGGCACCCCGTTGCGGCCCTTGGCCTCCTTGTACCGCCAGTGCGAGGCGATGCCGTACTCCGCGGTGCGATGCATATCGCGGGTGCGGATCTGAACCTCGAGCGGCTTGCCCTCCGGTCCGACCACGGTCGTGTGCAGCGACTGATACACCCCGAACCGGGGCTGGGCGATGTAGTCCTTGAACCGGCCCGGCATGGGCTGCCAGAGCGAATGTACGACGCCGACGGCGGCGTAGCAGTCGCGGATCTCATCGCAAAGTATTCGGACCCCGACCAGATCGTGAATGTCATCAAAATCACGGCCCTTGACGATCATCTTCTGATAAATCGACCAGTAATGTTTCGGCCGGCCTTCGACCATTGCGCCGATCTTCATTCCGCTCAGCGCCAAGTTGATCTCCGCCCGCACCTTCGCCAGGTAGGTATCGCGCGACGGTGCCCGGTCAGCCACCAGCCGGACGATCTCCTCGTACCGCTTGGGGTGCAGGATTGCGAACGACAAATCCTCAAGCTCCCATTTCACCGTGGCCATACCGAGTCGATGCGCAAGGGGCGCAATGACTTCCAGCGTCTCGCGTGCCTTGCGGGCCTGCTTCTCAGGCGGCAGGAACCGCATGGTTCGCATATTGTGCAGCCGGTCGGCGACCTTGATGACCAGCACGCGAGGATCGCGAGCCATCGCGATGATCATCTTCCGGATGGTCTCGCCTTCGGCGGCGCTGCCCAACACCACCTTGTCCAACTTGGTGACACCGTCGACCAGATGCCCCACTTCGTCGCCGAAGTCGTCAGTGAGGGCTGCCAGGGTGTAGCCGGTGTCCTCGACGGTGTCATGCAACAGCGCGGCCACCAACGTGGTGGTGTCCATACCCAGTTCGGCAAGGATGCTGGCGACCGCCAGCGGGTGGGTGATGTAGGGATCCCCGGAGCGGCGCAGCTGACCGGTGTGCTTGGCCTCGGCGACGTCATAGGCGCGTTGCAGGATCGTCAGGTCGGCTTTCGGATAGATCTCCCGATGCACGCCGATAAGTGGTTCGAGCACTGGGTTGATCGCGCTGCGCTGGGCGGTCATCCGCCGCGCGAGTCGGGCCCGCACGCGTCGCGAGGCACTGATGGTGGATTTCGCGGGCTCTGCCCGCAACTCGGGCAGCTCAGCGACCGGCACCGGTGGAATGCCCGCGCCGCCCGGTTCGTCCGCCATCGTCACCTCCCGGTTCCTCACGCATTAAGGATTCCGTGCTGTGAGGATATCGCCTCAGATGAGCCGGAGGCTGTGCACGTCGAGCGGGTCGAGCCGGGCGCGTCCGCCCAGGGCCGCCAACTCCAGCACCACCGCGGCCACGGTCACATCCGCCCCGGCGGTGGCGAGCAGGTCGCGGGCGGCGGCCACGGTGCCGCCGGTGGCGAGCACATCATCGACGATGGCAACCCGGCGCCCGGCCAACTCGATACCCTCGGCGGGGATCTCCAGCGTGGCCGTGCCGTATTCCAGGGTGTAGGTGCGGCTGTGTACCGGCGGGGGCAGCTTGCCACCCTTGCGGATCGCCAGCACTCCCACGCCGAGTCGGTGGGCGACTGCGCCGCCCAGCAAGAAGCCGCGCGCGTCGATCCCGGCGACCAGATCAGCACCCGCGACGATCTGGGCGAGAGCGTCGGTCACGACCGCGAACCCGCGATCGTCGGCGAGTACCGGAGTCAAATCGCGGAATAGGACACCGGGTTGCGGAAAGTCGGGAACCTCACGGGTCAGGGCGGCCACCAGTTCGGCGACCATGTGACCGTCGGGCCTCACGGCCTGAGCACCCATCGGTCCATGTTCCAGCCGACGCCCCACTTGGTGGGGTTGGCCTCGACAGCGAACATGTTCTTGGCGGCCAGCACGGTGCGCTGCTGCCGGTACAGGGGCAGGGTCGGCACGTCGCCCCACAGCAGCGGACCGGCGTCACCGAGCAGCCGGGCCTGTTCCTTCGGGTCGGTGGTGACCGCCAGGGCCGAGATGATGCCGTCGATCTGAGGGTTGGCATACCCCGAGAGGTTGTTGCCGTTACCGGCGTGCAGCGCATAGGCGTCCATGGCCGACAAACCGGTTGATCCGCTACCGGTGGCCCCGCCGGTACTGGCCAACAGCGCGTCAATCTGGCCGTCCCGCAACGTCTGTGGACCGGTGACATCTGATGTCACGTCGATCACGGTGATGCCGGCGAGCGCACAGGATTTCGTGATGGCGGAGATCGTTGCGGCCAGCCGCGGATTAGGCGCCTGATAGCCGATCCGTACCGTCAGCGGCTGGCCCTCGATGGCGGTCCGTGCCGCATCAGGGTTGGCGACGCTGAACTGACCGGCTTCCGCAGCAGCCTCTGTTGCGCTGTAGGCGTCGTCATCGACCGGATCGAGACGCGCGTTGGCGATCGGTAGCTCGGCATTGGCGGCGATAGCGTCCCGCGGCGTGCACAGCGCCACTGCGCGGCGCGCCGTCGGCACCGACAACGGTCCGGCGGCGGCGAAGATGAGCTGCTCGATGCCACCGGAGGGAATCTCCGTGCGCTGGTAGCCATCAGGCGTGGTCAGGGTTCCCGATGATCCGGTCGAGACATCGACGACGTGGAAGGTGCCGTTGTTGATCCGGTCCTGCACGTCGACACCACGGGGCCACACTGTGACCCGCTTGGTCGCCGGCTTGGCACCCCACCATCGGTCGTTGGCGATCAGCAGCACCGATCCGTCCGGACCTACCGAGTCGATTTTGTACGGACCTGCCGACGGGAAACGTTTGAGATCGATATCACCGGTGAGATCCCAGATGGTGTTCCAAGCCTCGGCGATCCGCGCGACCCCGGCCGGATCCCCACTCTGCAAGGTGGCGGTGACGTCGAGTCCCAGAGTGTCACCGATGACATGCGACGGCATCATCGACGTGGCGGTGAATAACTGCGCGTAGTCGATGATGCTCCGGTCCGGCAGATAGTTGACGCGCGCTTTTTTCTGACCCGATTGGCACTCGATACCGGCGATGTCGAGATAGCCGGCCTTGCTGGCGGCGTCGAAACCGGGGTACCGGCCCGACTGCGCGGCCCAGGTGAGCAGCATGTCATCACAGGTGACGGGTTTGCCGTCGGAATACACGGCATCATCGGCGATCTGGTAATCCAGCACCAGGGGGTCCCGGCCGACCACTGACACCGAGCCGAAGTCGTAATCGGCCAGCACCTGCCCCTCCGGTCCGTGGAAGCTGAATCCCGTCAGTACCCGCGCGAAGGCCTGCGGTCCCGCAGAGGCCGCACCGTTGACAGTATTGGTGTTGTAACTACTCAAGACGCCGTCGACTGCGAAGTTGACCTGTTCAGCCGCGCCGTCGGAACAGGACACGAGAACAGTCGGAGCCAGCACAGCCAGCGCCGCCGCTACGCAGCCTGCGGTCGCGCGGCGGCGCCTCAGAGCCACCGCGACCTAACGTTCCCGCTTGCCGGAGGGCCGCCGCGGCTGCACCGGACGTGCTCCCGGTGCCGGCTTGTCGGCCGCAGACGAAGAGCCCACGGCCGCTGATGCGGCCAGCTCGCCGACGGCCGCCGATGCGGCCAATTTCCCAACGACATCGGCCGGAGGTTCGCTCGGCGCAGCGGCCCGGTTGCGCCGGCTCATTACCCGCCGCGTGTGAGTGCGGACAAGATCGGTCCGCTCCCTCATGCTCACCAGCAGTGGAGTCGCGAAGAAGATTGACGAGTAGGTGCCGACCAGGATCCCGACCAACTGGACCAGCGCGAGGTCCTTGAGCGTGCCGACACCCAAAATCCAGACCGCCACAACGATCAGCGACAGGACCGGCATGCTTGAGATCAGGCTGGTGTTGATCGAGCGCATGAATGTCTGGTTGATCGCAAGGTTGGCTTGTTCGGCGAACGTTCGCCTGGTGGTGTGTTCGAACCCCTTGGTGTTTTCTTCAACCTTGTCGAACACGATGACGGTGTCATAGAGCGAGAACCCGAGGATGGTCAGAAGTCCGATCACCGTTGCGGGTGTGACTTCGAAGCCCACCAGTGAATACACCCCGGCGGTGGTGATCAGGTCGAAGCCCAGCGCTGCCAGCGCGGCTACGGCCATGTACTTCTCGTAGCGCAGCGTGATGTAGATGGTCACCAGCACCAGGAACACCGCCAACGCAATGAGCGCCTTCTTGGTGATCTGACCGCCCCAGGTCTCCGACACCGCCGAATCGCTGATCGCCTGTTTACTGGGTTCACCGTCGACGCCCTTGGGCTGGAATCGGGTGAAGATGGCGTCCCGCAGTTTGGCGGTCTCCTCGTTGTTGAGCGTCTCCGACCGAATCTGCACAGTGGCCGTCGATCCGTTTCCGACCACCACCACCGACTGGGGGCTGACCCCTATGGCCTGGGCGAAGGTCTCCTCAACCTGGGTGACGCTGGCCACCCCGTTCGCTCCGGCCTGCGGGAACGACATTTTGGTGCCGCCCTCGAAGTCGATACCGAACGTGAAGCCGCGCAACACAATGCTGGCGATCGCGATCCCGACGATCAGGAAGCTGATACCGAACCACAGTTTGCGACGCCCGACCACCTCGAACGCGCCAGTTCCGGTGTAGAGCCGGGTGAAGAATCCATGCTTGGGCGCCGGGGTGCCCGCGACGGTTGCCGCGGCGACCGTGTCGAGTTCGATGGCATCGCCGTCACCTGCCTCGGGATCGGTCGACTCGATCTCGACCGCCTCGTCCGTCGCCGTCTCAGCCACCTCGATATCGGTGTCGTCAGTGTTCTCAGTCATCGGACTATCCCCGTCCCGTCGCAGCGACCGCGTCGGATTGGCCGGCCGCCCGGCGTTCCCGGGCGATCTGCTGGACCGCACCCAGGCCGTTGAAGGCGGGTTTGGCCATGGTGGGCGACTTGGAGGCCAGGTACACCAACGGCCAGGTCACCAGGAACACCACCACCACGTCAAGGATGGTGGTCAGCCCAAGGGTGAAGGCGAAGCCCTTCACCTGGCCGACAGCCAGGAAGTAAAGCACCGCCGCCGCAAGGAAGCTGACTGCGTTACCGGAAAGAATCGTCTTGCGGGCTCGCGCCCAGCCGCGCGGCACCGCCGACCGGAACGATCGACCCTCGCGGATCTCGTCCTTGATGCGTTCGAAGAACACCACGAACGAGTCGGCGGTGGTACCGATGCCGATGATCAAACCTGCGATACCGGCCAGGTCGAGTGTGTAGTTGATGTATCGGCCGAGCAGCACCAGGATGGCGAACACCATGGCCCCGGACGCCACCAGCGATAGCGCCGTAAGGAGACCCAGCACCCGGTAGTACAGCAGCGAGTACACCAACACCATGGCCAGACCGATCGCACCGGCGATCAAACCGGCACGCAGTGATGTCAATCCCAGTGTGGCCGAGACGGTTTCGGCCTCCGACGATTCGAAGGACAGCGGAAGCGAACCGTACTTCAGCACGTTGGCCAACTGCCGAGCACTGTCGACGGTGAACGGTGGGTCGCCGCCGCTGATCTGGGTGCGTCCACCCGGAATGGCTTCCCGGATCTGCGGGGCACTGACAACCTGGGAGTCCAGCGTGAAGGCGGTCTGGGTGCCGATATTGGCGGCGGTGAAGTCACCCCAGGTGGTGGAGGCTTCGTCTTTGAACTCCAAGTCGACAACGTAGGCGCCGCTCTGCTGATCAAAGCCGGACGTGGCGTCCTTGATCTGGTCGCCGCTGATGATCGACTTGTCGAGCAGATAGATGAACTTGTGATCCTGCGAACAGGTGACCAGCGGCAGGTTCGGGTCATCGTTGCCGGCCAGGACGTCTTCCTGGTCACAGCGGCTGGCCATGTACTGCACCGAGATCAGCAACAGATTCTGGTTGGTGCTCTGCCGCAGGTCCTTTTCGAACTTGATCCGCGCGGCCAGATCCTGCCGCGGATCCGGGGGCCCGGGCAGCGGCGTGGGCGGCGTGCCGGGCGGAGTTGCGGGTGCGGACTGGCCTGGCGTCGACGTGGGAGCCGTGGTCGGCGACGGTGCGGGGGCGCTCGTCGTCGGTGCCGGTGTCGGCGTCGGTGTCGGAGGAGTGGGCTCGAGCGGGTACGGGCGTGGCTGCGGAGCCGGGCTGGCGGGTGCCGCCGGCGACGGCGCGGGTGCCGGTGCCGATGCCGGCGGAACCGGAACGGCACCGGGTGGTGCCGGCGGCGCACCGGGAGCCCCGGACGGGGACCCACCCGCCGGCGGCGCACCGGGAGCGCCCGGAGCGCCGGGCTGCTGCTTGGTGACGGCCTCGACGGGGATCGGCTGGCCGATCACCGGCCGGATGAACAGCCGGGCCGTCTGGCCGAGATTGCGCGCCTCGTTACCGTCAGTTCCGGGAACGGTGATGACGAGGTTGTCGCCGTCGATCACCACCTCCGAACCTGACACGCCAAGACCGTTGACGCGGGCACTGATGATCTGCAGGGCCTGATCGAGCGCTTCGCGAGTGGGCTTTGAGCCGTCCGGTGTGCGGGCGGTCAGGGTCACCCGGGTGCCGCCCTGGAGATCAATACCGAGTTTGGGCTTGGCTTCCTTGTTGCCGGTGAGGAACACCAGCAGGAAGAGGCCCACCAGAGCTGCCAGGAACAGCGCCAAGTAACGGTACGGATGCACCGGCGTCGAAGACGATGCCACGTTGTTGATTCTCCTAGGTATATGCCGCGGGTTGCGACGTGAAGCCGCCTGGCGGTCGTCAGCGTCCTCGCAAAGGGTACGGGGCGCGACAGGTGATCAGTCTCGGGACAGGCGGTCCGCGTCGGTCTCATTGAGTTCGACGGCCCGCCCGGGGGCGCTGGCCTCGTCGATCTCCGGTGTCTCCGGCAGGATTCGGTCCCGAACAGCCAGTTTCATCCAGCGCGTCACCACACCGGGCGCGATTTCGAGATCCACGGTGTCCTCGTCGATGCCGGCGATGGTGGCCTGCAGGCCGGACGTCGTGTGCACCCGGTCCCCCACCCGCAGCGATTCCTGCAGGTCAACGGTGGCCTGCATGGCCTTGCGCTGGCGACGCGAGGCGAAGAACATAAACGCCCCCATGATGATGATCAGGGGCAGGAAACTGAGCAGTTCCATGGCGACACGCGTCTTTCGTCTCGGGTGCAGATCGTTCAGGGAGGACCAGCCGGGACCGGCCTACGAAAGACCAGTGTGCCAGTTGGCGGGTCGGCACTGTTCCGGCACTGCCGAACCTCGGCACTACCCGCCCTGCCGACCCCGGCCCACCATGTCCCTAAGGTGGCCCGATGGACCTGATCGAGACGTTGCGAACCACCGGCGCGGTACGTGAGTTCACCACTGACCCGGTTCCCGACGAGGTGGT
>Ga0164295_10001197_pt1 | contig 21511 bp, 21 predicted proteins | sample GEODES006metaG_FD_111798 | JGI IMG/M metagenome (GOLD analysis project Ga0164295, IMG submission 111798) | Oligotrophic lake water microbial communities from Sparkling Lake, Wisconsin, USA - GEODES006 metaG | ecosystem: Environmental > Aquatic > Freshwater > Lake | place: USA: Sparkling Lake... | reverse complement strand
GGTGAATGCCGCCAAGGCCAATGGCTGCGCCATCCGCATCGGCGTCAACGCCGGCAGCCTCGAAAAGCATCTGCTGGAAAAATATGGCGAGCCCTGCCCGGAAGCGCTGGTGGAAAGCGCGCTGGAGCATATGAAATATCTGCAGGACGAGGATTTCCACGAATTCAAGATCAGCGTGAAGGCCAGCGACGTGTTCCTCGCGGTCGCGGCCTATAATGGCCTGGCCGAAGTCTGCGATTATCCGCTGCATCTGGGCATCACCGAAGCGGGCGGCCTGATCGGCGGCACGGTGAAAAGCTCGATCGGCCTGGGCATGCTGCTGTGGGCCGGGGTGGGCGATACCATCCGCGTGTCGCTGTCGGCCGATCCGGTCGAGGAAGTGAAGGTCGGCTATCATATCCTCAAATCGCTCGGCATTCGCGCGCGCGGTGTGCGGGTGGTGTCGTGCCCGTCGTGCGCCCGCCAGGGTTTCGATGTGGTGCGCACGGTGGAGGCGCTGGAAACGTGGCTGGCGCACATCACCACGCCGCTGTCGCTTTCGGTGCTGGGCTGCGTGGTCAATGGCCCGGGCGAAGCGCGTGAAACCGATATCGGGCTGACCGGCGGTGGCAATGGCCGGCACGCGGTGTTCCTGAACGGCATTTCCGATCACGTGATCGAAAGCGAAGCCATGCTGGAACATATCGTCAAGCTGGTCGAGGCCAAGGCCGCCGAGATCGACGCGCACAATGCGGCCGCCGCGGCTGCGGCCGCGTAAACCGGCATGCATGGCGGCCCACCTCGCCCGCGTCGCGTGGAAGAACCGGTGCGCCAACAGGCGGTCGCCTATGGCTTTGCCGTGGCGACCTGGTGCTTCGGCATCGGCGCGGTCGTCGTGCTGATCGAGGCGATCAACCTGGGATTTGATGCCGATCGCTTGACATGGATCGCGTTGCTGGTTGGGCCGGGTGCGCTGGCCTGGGTGCTCAAACGTCTGTGGCTGCCTGACCGGGTCGATCGGGGGCCGCGTTACTGGCTGTTCGGGGTGCCATCGGTGGGCATGGCGTTTTTCAGCGTGATGTGGATGTTCCGCGCCATGGGGCGCCTGTTGTGACGCGCAATCTGGTCGCCATCACGTTGTGGGCGCTGGTTGGCGCGGCCAAGACGATGGCGCTGATCCTGCTGCTCACGGCGGCAGACACGCGCTGGCCGGATGCACTGGCCTGGCTGATGCTGGCGTTCGGACTGGTGGCGGCGGCCTTGCAGTGGCGCGCCCGCACCTCCCGTCTTGGAGCAACCCCATGATCATCCGCAACGCCACACCGGCCGATGTGCCGCAAATCCTGCAATTTGCGAAAGACCTGGCCGTCTATGAGCGCGAACCCGATGCGGTGAGCGCCTCTGAGGCCGATCTCCATGCCGGTCTGTTCGGGCCCAACCCGCTGGTCGAAGCGTTGATTGCCGAGGTCGACGGTGTCGCGGTGGGCAGCGCGATCTTTTACCGGACCTTTTCGACCTGGACCGGCAAGCCGGGGTTCTGGCTGGATGATCTTTATGTCCGGCCCGAATCGCGCGGGGCTGGCGCCGGCAAGGCGCTGCTGGTCCGCATCGCCGCGCTGGCGGCGGAACGCGGCTACGCCCGGTTCGAATGGTGGGTGCTCGATTGGAACGAGCCGGCCATCGGCTTTTACAAGAAGCTGGGCGCAAAACCGATGGACGAGTGGACGGTGATGCGCGTCGAAGGCGACGCGATCGCGGCGCTGGCGGCCACCTGACCCCTCTCCCCTTGCGGGAGAGGGGAAAAATGCGTGCGGATCACTCCCGCGGTGCGCCAGGGTGCTGCTTGTGCTCCACCATCAGGCGGCCTTCCTTCTCGGCATTGTAGCGTTCGATCGATTCCAGGATCAGCCGTTCCGCAGTGGCCTTGCCTTCAAAACCCTGGCACTTCACCCATTTGCCGGGCTCCAGATCCTTGTAATGGGTGAAGAAATGCTCGATCTGATCGAGCACGATCTGTTGCAGATCGGTATATTCCTGCACGTCGGCATAATAAGGATAGACCTTGTTCACCGACACGCAGATCAGCTTGGCATCGCCGCCGCCATCGTCTTCCATCATCAGCACGCCCACGGGGCGCACGCGGGCGATGGAGCCGGGCATGAACGGCGTACGCGCCACGATCAGCGCATCGATGGGATCGCCATCATCGGCCAGCGTGTGCGGAATGAAGCCATAATTGCACGGATAGCGCATCGGCGTGTGCAGGATGCGATCGACGAACAGCGCACCCGACGCCTTGTCCAGTTCATACTTCACCGGTTCACCGCCCAGCGGGCATTCGATCACCACGTTCACATCGTGCGGCGGGGCAACCCCGATCGGAATGGCATCGATACGCATGGGTGAACTTCTCCTGTTGAACTGGTGGCGGGTTAAGGGGCTGCGGCGGATTCGTCCATGCCCGAATTGCCACGATATCCGGTTCGGGGTGGCGTTATTTCCGCGCCGTCAGCAACCGTTCCAGCCCGGTGGGATTGGCGGCGTCCGCGGGTGCGACACGCTCCAGCTTCGGATAGCGCAGGCCGCCGTTCCAGGCGAAGGCCATCGCCTCGACCCGATCAGACGTTTTCACCGTCAACCGGATCGGCTGCTGGCTGTTCTTGGCGGCCGTGATCGCCGCCTTCATCTCGTCGTCGCTGTACGGCTGTTCGTTCACTGCCAGCAGCACATCGCCCACCGCCAGCCCGGCATCGAAGGCCGGCGTCGCCCAGATCACCTGATCCACCCGGCCGGCCGTACCGATCACCAGACCGCCGGAAAACGCGAGGTTCAGCGTGCGGCGGTTGGAATCGGTGAAGGCGGCGGTCGGCTTGTCGGTATAGACCAGTTTCCAGCCTGCCATCTCGAAACCCTTCAGCGGCGCGCCACTGGCCTTTTCGGTGAGGCGCTGCGCCAGATGCCCGGCCCAGTCGTAGGGCTGCACGGCCTTCAGCGCTGCGACCAGGCTGGCCATGTCATAGGGCTTCACCCCCCAATCGCCATCGCCGGTGCCAAAGAAGCCCCGCGCGAAATCATCCATGCTGCGCTTGCCGGCGCTTTCGCGGCGGATGATGGCATCGGCCTCCAGCCAGATCAGCATGCCTTCGGCATAATAATCCTCGCTGCGCTGCCAACTCACCCAGCCCTTGGGCGCGCGCGGGGTGATCACCGGATCATTGGTGGTATCGTCCAGGCTGCGCCAACCGCGCGCCGGGCGATTGTCCAGCGTGGCAGCGATGGTGGCGAGCTGATCGATCGTCTCGTCCTGGGTCACCAGGCCGGACCGCGCCTGCAGCACATAGCCCCAGAATTGCGTCTGGCCTTCATAGACCCACAGCATCGAATTGCGCATCGGCGTGCGGAAATCCGGCGTCACCAGATCGGCGCCGCGGCGGTGCTTGCCGTTCCAGCTGTGGGTGAATTCGTGCGGCAACAGATTGCGCCGGCCGGGGCCTTTCGCCCAATCGGTGAAATAGCCGGTATCGACGCCGTTTTCGGAACTGCGGTGATGTTCCAGCCCGATGCCGCCCATGCGCTCGGTGAGCGACACCAGCAGATCATAATGATCGAAATGGCGGGTGCCGAACAATTTCACCGCCTGGATGACGAGATTGCGGTGCTTGTCGATCTGGTCCGGCGTGGCTGCCAAGAAGCGGGCATCATCGGCCACCACATTCATGGTGACATTCCCACCCAAATCCCATTTGGCGAAATGGCGGCCGGCGAAGAACGGGCTGTCCACCATCGCTTCATAATCGATGGTGGCATAGGTGATGCGGTTGCCGCTGCGGCTGGCTTCGCGCATCGCTGAGGCCGCCGTCCAGCCTGCCGGCCAGGTGACCGACAGGTTGACCGGGATCTGGCGGGTGAACCAGCCGGCCGGGTACAGCGATACGCTGTTCGGTTGCAGGTTCATCATGTCCTGCGTCACCACGATGCGGCCCTGCGGGCCATCGGTGGCCGACAGGAAATCGAATTTCACATCAAGCGCGCGCGTGCCGGCCGGCACGTTCACCCAGAAGGCATACATGTCGAGCGGGTCGCGCTTCCACGTCAGCAGCTTGCCGCCGGCGCTGAATTCGAGGCCCGCGACCTTCTCGATCTCACCGCGCGGGCCATGTTTGCCGGGCAGCCATTTCGGGAACAGCAGCGCCATGCGCTTGCCGGCCAGATTGGCCGGCACCGGGATGGTCTCGCTCACCTTGAACACGCCGCGCACGGTATCGGTTGCATCGACATGCAGGGTGAGGGCCCCGGGAAAGGGCCTGTCGCGTGCGGCCGGCACTTCGTCCACGATCGGCAGCGGTTGCGGCATGGAACGCTGCGCCAGGGCAGGGGCGGCGATGAGGGCGGTGAGGAGGAGCAGGGTGCGCATGCCTTGCCGTTAGCGCGGGTTGACCGGGTTTGCCAATCCCACCCCCAACCCCTCCCGCAAGCGGGAGGGGAGCCGTTCGTGTTTGTGGGGCATGCGTTCCCGAATGCACCGATCTGCTCCCCTCCCGCTCGCGGGAGGGGCTGGGGGTGGGTCGGTCCACGCGCACCCGTTGCGTCAATTCCCGCCCTCGCCTATTCCCCACCACCATGAGCAAGGCCCCCCAGAAACCACGCGGTACGCAAGACATGATCGGCGAGGCCGCAGCCCGCTTCGATCATGTGATCGCCACGTTCAACCATGTGCGCCAGCTTTACGGCTTTGGCCGGGTGGAAGTGCCGGTCTTCGAAAGCACCGCCGTGTTCGCGCGTTCGCTGGGTGAGACGACCGACGTGGTCTCCAAGGAAATGTATGAATTTCAGGATCGCGGCGGCGACAGCATGTGCCTGCGGCCAGAATTCACCGCCGGCATCGCGCGCGCCTATATCGAGAATGGTTGGCAGCAATTCGCGCCGCTGAAGCTGGCGACGTGGGGGCCATTGTTCCGCTATGAACGCCCGCAGAAGGGTCGGTTCCGCCAGTTCCACCAACTGGATGCCGAAATATTGGGCGCGGGCGAGCCGGCGGCCGACGTTGAGGTGATCGCGCTCGGCCAGCAGTTGCTCAGCGAACTGGGCATCGCCGACCAGATCGTGCTCACCCTGAACTCCATGGGCGATCCCGAGACGCGGCAAGCGTGGAGTGCAGCGGTAGCGGCGCATTTCGCCGCGCACCGCGGCGATCTGAGCGAGGACAGCCAGCGCCGGCTCGACGCCAACCCGCTGCGCATTCTCGACAGCAAGAATGAAGGCGATCAGGCCCTGGTGGCCGGCGCGCCACAGATCGATGATTTTTTCACGGTGGACGCCGGCGCCTTTTTCGAAAGCCTGCAAAAGGGCTTGCAGGCCAGCGGCATCGCCTGGACGCGCAACGCCCGGCTGGTGCGCGGGCTGGATTACTACCGGCACAGCGTGTTTGAATTCGTCACCGACAATCTGGGTGCACAGGGCACGGTGCTCGGCGGCGGGCGCTATGACGGCCTGATCGGCCACATGGGCGGGCCGGAAACGCCGGCGGTCGGCTGGGCGGCCGGGATCGAGCGGCTGGCGATGCTGGTGGCGGAGCCAGCACTGCCGAATGTCGCCGTCGCGGTGGTTGCGGTCGGGGCCGAGGCCGAGGCGCCGGCCTTGTCGCTGCTGGGTGCCCTGCGCCACATCGGTGTGGCGGCGGAGCAGGGCTGGCGCGGCAATCTGAAGAAGAAGATGGAGCGGGCCGGCAAGTCGGGTGCCCGGCTTGCCGTGCTGATCGGCAGCGACGAAGTGGCCGCCGGCACCGTCACGGTGCGCGATCTTGGCAGCGGTGAGCAGGTCGTGCTCAGCCAGGCCGAAGCTGTCACCGCCATTCGTGCGCGGCTGGCTGGCGGCGGGCTGAAGGGATGATCACCGGGCCATGATCCTGCCCATCGAGCGCATCGCCCAGATCGAGCGCCGCCATGCCCAGGTGGCGAACGACATGGGCAATCCGGCGCTGCCGCCTGACCAGTTCGTGGCATTGTCCAAGGATTATGCCGAGCTGACGCCTTTGGTGGAGGCGGCCGCCGGCTGGCGAGCGTTGCTGGCCGAAGCCGAAAGCCTGCGCGCCATTCCGGCCGGCGATGAGATGCACGAAATCGCGCAGGAGGAACTGGCCGCGATCAGCGCGCGTCTGCCGGCGGCCGAGCGCGCGCTGGCGTTGCAACTGCTGCCGCGCGATGCCGCCGATGATCGTTCGGCCGTGCTGGAAATCCGCGCCGGCACCGGCGGTGACGAGGCGGCGCTGTTTGCCGGCGATCTTGCGCGCATGTATGAACGTTATGCGGCAAACCACGGTTGGCGTTGGGAAATCCTCTCTGCCAGTATCTCCGATCTGGGCGGTTTCAAGGAAATCATCGCCAGCGTGTCCGGCGCTGGCGTGTTCGCGCGGTTGAAGTTCGAAAGCGGTGTGCACCGCGTGCAGCGGGTGCCGGCCACCGAAGCCGGCGGGCGCATCCACACCAGCGCCGCCACCGTCGCCGTGCTGCCGGAAGCCGGCGATGTCGATATTGCCATCGACGAGAAGGATCTGCGCATCGATGTCTATCGCGCGTCCGGCTCCGGGGGGCAGCACGTCAACGTCACCGACAGTGCCGTGCGCATCACCCATATCCCCAGCGGCGTGGTGGTGGCGGTGCAGGATGAACGCAGCCAGCACAAAAACAAGGCCAAGGCGATGAAATTGCTGCGCACCCGCCTGTTCGACGCCGAACGCGAGCGCCTGGCCAGCACGCGCAGCGCCGATCGCAAGGCGATGGTGGGTTCGGGCGACCGATCGGAGCGCATCCGCACCTATAATTTCCCGCAAGGCCGCGTGACCGACCACCGCATCAACCTGACCCTGCACCGCCTGCCGGAAATATTGGAAGGCGCGCTCGATGATGTGGTCGGCGCTTTGATCGCCGAGGATGAAGCGGCGCGGTTGGCGAGCCTGGGGTGAACAGCGTCATCGACCTGCTCAAAGCCGCCGCCACGCGCATTGGCGGAGACACCGCACGGCTTGATGCCGAGGTGCTGCTCGCCCACGCCACCGGCATCCCTCGCGGCGAATTATTGCTCAACCAGCAACACAGCATTGAACCGCAACATTATGAAACCATGGTGAAACGCCGCGCCGCTGGTGAACCGGTTGCTCACATCACAGGCACTCGTGAGTTCTGGTCGCTCGATCTGATCGTCACGCCGGATGTGCTGATCCCGCGGCCGGACAGCGAGACGCTGATCGAGGTGGCGCTTCGCCTGCGCAAATCCCCGCCGCAGCGTATCCTCGATCTCGGCACCGGCTCCGGCGCGCTGCTGCTGGCGGCGCTCACCGAATGGCCCGCCGCGACTGGCCTCGGCATCGATGCCAGCCGGGCGGCGCTGGCCGTGGCGCAGGCCAACGCGACGCGCACCGGCCTCGCGGCGCGCGCCAACTTCTGTCTGGGCAATTGGGGCGCCGGCCTTGTCGAGCGCTTCGATCTGATCCTGTGCAACCCGCCCTATATCGGCACTGGGGAAGCGCTGTCCGACGAAGTCCGCGCCCACGAACCAGCCAGCGCGCTCTTCGCGGGCCAAGATGGCCTCGATGATTATCGCCGCATCCTGCCGCAACTGCCTGGTCTGCTGGCCGAAGCTGGCCTTACCGTGCTGGAAATCGGCCATGAACAAGGCCCGGCGCTGATGGCGATGGCCGCCGCGACCGCCATGGCGGCCACGTTGTACCAGGATCTGGCCGGCCGCGACCGCTGTGTCGCGCTGCGGTCAGGTTGAGCCGCGCTCGGCGGCCTTCACCCGCTGCCAAAGCGTTTCCTGTTCATCAAGGCTCAGGGAGGCGAACGCCGGACCGGCCCCAGAATTTGCAAGCGCTTCCATTGCCTTGAATCGCCGCTCGAATTTGGCACTGCCGGCGCGCAGGGCCGCTTCCGGATCGATGCCGTGGCGCCGCGCCAGATTGGCCGCCACGAACAGCACGTCGCCAAATTCCTCGGCGCGGTGGGCGTCATCTATGGCGGTATCGAATTCGGCGAGCTCCTCGTCCAGCTTGGCGCGCACCCCGGCGATATCGGGCCATTCAAAGCCGACGCGCGCGGCGCGGGCCTGGAGCTTTTCGGCGCGCATCAGGGCGGGCAGGGCGGTCGCCACCCCATCGAGCGCGGAAACTTGCTTGTCCGGCTTGCCGGCGGCTGCTCGTTCGGCGGCCTTTATCCGTTCCCATTCATCTTTCTGCGCATCGGCATCGGCGGCGCGGGCGGCATCGCCGAAGATATGTGGGTGGCGCCGTTCCATCTTCTCGCACAGGCCGGTCACCACATCGGCCAGCGCGAAATGCCCGGCCTCCTCGGCGAGGCGGCTGTGGAAGACGACCTGGAACAGCAGATCGCCCAGTTCCTTCTTCAGTTCGGCCATGTCGCGCTGCGCAATGGCTTCGGCGACCTCATAGGCTTCCTCGATCGTATAGGGCGCGATCGTGTCGAAATCCTGCGCCAGATCCCAGGGGCAGCCGGAGACGGGATCACGCAAGCGGGCCATGATGGCGGCAAGGCGATCAAGGGAAAGGGCGCTCACAAGGCCTCCACAAAGGCAGAGAGCGCGGCGTTGGTGGCAGCGGGTGCTTCCTGTTGCACCCAATGGCCGGCGCCTTCGATCAGGGTGGTGCCGTGGAAATCATCGCAGCCGGCACCGGCCATGGCGTACAGATCCATGCCTGGCGCGAAGAAGCGCACCGGATCGCGGCTGCCGGCGATGAAGGCGGCCGGCTGCGTGATATGCTGGCCACGCAGCGGCACGGCCTCTTCGAAATCAAGGTCTTGCGCGCGATAGCGGTTGAGTGGACCGCGCCAGCCACCAGCGGCAAAGGCGGCCCGGTAAATGGCAAGGTCGGCCTCTGGCAGCCAGGCGGGCGTGGGGTCGGGCAGGGCGACCCCTTCCAGCAAGGTCGCTTCCGGCCCCTTGCGGCCAAAGCCCGGATAAGGCGCATCGCCGGACAGCGCGTGGTAGATTTTCAGGAGTGCATCGGGATCGGCCGCCAGTTCCGCCTCGGCCACGCCTTCGGCCTGGAAATAGAATTGATAGAAGAATTTGCCGGCGTGCATGACGCGCATGACATCAAGGAACCGGGTCTCGCCCCAAGGCGTGAACGGCACGCTGAGGCCGGCGACGGCCGCGACCCGGTCCGGATGACGCAGCGCGGTGTTCCAGACGATCGGTGCGCCCCAATCATGGCCGAACAAGATGGCGCGGCCACCCAGCGCCTCGATCACCGCAGCGACATCCGATGCCAGCGCCGACAATGTGTAATCGGAAATCGCGTGCGGTTTGGCGCTGCCGCCATAGCCGCGCACATCCATGGCGGCGATGCGGCGACCGCGCGCGGCGAAATGCGCGAGCTGGTGGCGCCAACTGTGGGACAGCTCCGGCCAGCCATGTACGCACAGGATGGGCATTTGGCCATCATCGTCCGGCCCGGCGACCACCACGCGCAGATTGATCTCGCCATTGTTGACCATCATGGACCGCATTGGAAACTCCCGCATGAACGCCGGCATTTGGTGAACCATCGCGGGGCAGGTTGGCAAGCTGCCACTGTGGCAAACAATATCGATAATATATATTATGTATAATTATATCGCCCGCGCCAACCCCCTCTTGGCGAAACCCGGATGCCAGCCTAACCAAGCACATATGGATGCCGGCCAATCACAACCATTGCCGCAAGCCGCCGATCTGTTCGGCGATATCGAACGGACAGCGTCGGCCGGCTGGCGCGACTATGTGCCGGGTCTGCTGGTGGCGCTGCTTGCCACGCTGGCGGCGGCAAGCCTGGCGGATCGTTATGGTGCGCCGCTCACCTTGCTGGCGCTGCTGGTCGGCCTCGCCATGAACTTCCTGTCGGCCGATGCGCGGCTGACGCCCGGCCTGGCGCTGGCCAGCCGGGAATTGCTGCGTTGGGCGATCGTGCTGGTCGGTATGCGCATCACCATCGCGCAGATTGCGACGCTGGGGCCGCTGTCATTGCTTGCGGTGATCGGAATCGTTGGCATCACCATCGGCGCTGCCGTGCTGGCGGCGCGCGCGCTGAAACTGGGCGCGGCGTTCGGCACATTATCGGGCGGCGCCGTTGCCATTTGCGGCGCCTCGGCGGCGATGGCGATTTCCGCCACCTTGTCGGAACGCCGCGTGCGCCAGGCCGAACTGACGCTGGTGCTGGTCGGCACATCGGCGATGAGCAGTGCGGCGCTGCTGCTGTATCCGGCGATCTGCGAGCTGCTGGGCTTGAATGATCTGCAAGCCGGTTTTGTGCTGGGCGCGTCGATTCATGATGTCGCGCAAACACTTGGCGCCGGCTATGCCTTTTCGCCGGCGGCCGGGGAAACCGCCACCATCGTCAAGCTGGCGCGCGTGGCGCTGCTGGCGCCGGTGCTGGCGCTGGTGGCACTGGCGTTTCCGGCGCCGCTGAAGATCAGCGGCGGCAAACGGGTCGCGCCGCTGCTGCCCTGGTTTGTGGTCGGGTTCTTCGTGGTCGCCGGCATCAATTCCACTGGCATCATCCCCGCGCGTGCGTCTGGTTTTGCCGCCGATCTGTCCACCTGGATGCTGGCCGTTTCGGTCGCCGCCACCGCCATACGATCACCGCTGGCCGAAATCTTGCGCACCGGGCCAAAGCCGCTGATCGTCGGCGGCGTGGCCAGCCTGACGAGCCTGGCGGCGGCACTCGGCTTTGCGCTCGCGGCGCTGTAACGCCGCCAACCAGCAGGCATGACCTTATAGCTCGATCACTTGCCCATCGAAGGCCGGCGCAATTCCGTCCGGCAGTTCGCTTGCCAGCGCCTCATAGTCCATCGATTGATCCATGTGGGTGAGCAGCGCCCTGCCCGGCTGCCAGCGGCTGATCCAGGCCAACGTCTGTTCGAGATGGCTGTGCGTGGGGTGCGGTTCGCGGCGCAGGGCATCGACGATCCACAGATCAAGCCCGGTCAACCCCGCATCGGCCCGATCATCAAAGCTTTTCACATCAGTGGAATAGGCTAGGCTCTTGCCATTCCAGTCGAAGCGTACGCCGGTGGATTCAATGTCGCCATGCAGTTGCGGGAATGGCGTGATGGTCAGCTCGCCCAGCTGCAGCGGCGCGTCGAACTGATGGGCAGCGCACGTCGCCGGATAACCGGCAGCCCCTTCGAAGACATAATCGAACCGCCGGGTGAGCACGGCCAGCGTCGCGGCGCTGGCATGCACCGGAACGGGCGCGTGCATGGCGTGGAAGATCTGCCGCAGATCATCGATGCCATGGGCATGATCGGCATGATCATGGGTGATGATCACCGCATCCAGATGCGCCACCCGCGCGCTCAATAGTTGCTCACGGCAATCGGGGCCGCAATCGATCAGCACGCGTTTGCCCGCCGCCTCCACCAGTACCGAAACGCGGCGGCGGCGGTTTTTGGGGTTCTTTGGATCGCACAGGCCCCAGTTGCCGGCGCCATCCAGCCCGCCCAGGCGCGGCACGCCCGATGAGGTGCCGCAGCCGAGAATGGTGACCTTCATGCCGCTTTCGTGAACAGCGCGTGGAAATTGGCGGTGGTGGTGGCGGCCAGTTCCACTTCGCTCACCCCGCGCAAGGCGCTGAGAAAGCGCGCGGTGTGGGCCACATAGGCAGGCTCGCAGGTTTTGCCGCGCATCGGCACCGGCGCCAGATAGGGCGAATCCGTTTCGATCAGCAGACGGTCTGCCGGCAAGCCGCGCGCGGTTTCGGCGAGATCGCGGGCATTCTTGAAGGTGACGATGCCCGACAGCGAAATATAGAAGCCGAGCGCCAGCGCCGCATCGGCAAAGGCCTGGCTGGCCGTGAAACAGTGGATGACACCGGTGAGGGTCCCTTCTCCCGGCTCCTGCAACAGGGCCAGCGTGTCGGCTTCGGCATCGCGGGTGTGGACGATCAGCGGCAATCCGCAAGCGCGCGCCGCGATGATGTGGCTGCGGAAACTGGCTTTCTGCCGATCGCGGTCGGATTTGTCGTAATAATAATCGAGGCCGGTCTCGCCGATGCCGACCACGCGCGGGTGGGCAGCGGCGGCGATCAGCGTGGCGGCATCGGTGTCGGGATGCGTGTCGGCTTCATGCGGGTGGATGCCGACACTGGCCCAGACGCCGGGGTGGGTATCGGCCAACGCAATCACGCCATCCCACTCATTCTGCCGGCAGGAAATGGCCAGAAAGCCGCCGACGCCGGCTGCGCGGGCACGGGCCAGCACGCCGGGCACATCGTCGCCGAGGCTGGCGTAATTGAGGTGGCAATGGCTGTCGATCAGCATGGCTCAGGCGCCGTCAACGTCTGCCAGCGTCAGGCGCGGGAACACGCCGGCCGGCGCGGGAAGCTGCGTTCCAGCATCAACCGGCGTATTGAACGCCTTGAAATCACGCGCATCGGCTGCGACGCCGAGTTGATCGAGCAATTGCGCACTGCTGCCCGGCATGAACGGTTGCGCCAGCAGGACAATGCGGCGGGTGGCGTCCAGCGTTGCCGCCAGCACTTCGGCCATGCGCACCGTATCGGTCTTGGCCAGCGCCCAGGGCGCATTCTCGGCGAAATAGCCATTGGCCGCCGCCACCATCCCCATCACCGCATCCAGCGCCTTGTGCAGCGCCAGCGCATTCATGTGGGTGAAATAGGCCTCGGCACCGGCCATGAACGCGTCTTTCAGGCGCAATTCGGTCTCGCCGGCGGCGCCGCGCACCGGCATGACACCGCCCAGATTCTTGGCGACCATGGAAAGGCTGCGCTGCGCCAGATTGCCGATGCCGTTGGCGAGATCGGCATTGGTGCGCTCGACGATGGCCTCCTCGCTGTAGCTGCCGTCTTCACCGAAGGCGACTTCGCGGCACAGGAACCAGCGCAGCCGGTCAACGCCGAACCGCGTCGCCATGTCCAGCGGATCGACGACATTGCCGACGGATTTGGACATTTTCTCGCCGCGGTTGAGCAGGAAGCCATGGCCGAACACGATTTTCGGCAAGGCCAGGCCGGCCGAGATCAGGAACGCCGGCCAATAAACGGTGTGAAAACGCACGACATCCTTGCCGACCACGTGCAGATCGGCCGGCCACCATTCGCCATCCAGGCCGCCCCGACCACCATCATCTGCCCCGGTGAGATAATTGGCCAGCGCATCCAGCCAGACATACATGACATGGCGTTCATCGCCCGGCACCGGGATGCCCCAGGTGAAGCTGGTCCGGCTGACCGACAGATCCGAAAGTCCGCCGGCAACAAAGCTGCGCATCTCGTTGAAACGGCTTGCGGGCTGGATGAATTCGGGCTGGCTGTCGTAGATCGCCAGCAGCCGATCCTGATAGGCGGAAAGCTTGAAGAACCAGCTTTCTTCCACCGTCCATTCCACCGGCGTGCCCTGTGGCGACAACTGCACCGTGGCGCCGGAGGCGTCGGTGGCTTCGACCAGTTCGCCCTGATCATAATAGGCTTCGTCCCGCACCGAGTACCAGCCTTCGTAGCGGCCGAGATACAGATCGCCATTGGCGGCCATGCGCTGCCACAGCGCCTGCACCAGCGCCTTGTGATCGGCGTCGGTGGTGCGGATGAAGCGATCGAAACTGATGCCCAGTGCGGCATCCATGGCCAGAAACGGCGCCACCATGTCATCGACATAGGCCTTGGGCGGCTTGCCGGCGGTGCGAGCGGCCTGATCGATCTTCAGGCCATGCTCATCCGTGCCGGTCAAGAAGCGCACATCATGGCCATCGAGCCGCTTGAAGCGCGCGATCACGTCGGTGGTGATCATCTCATAGGCATGGCCCATGTGCGGTCGACCATTGGGATAGGCAATGGCGGAGGTGATATAGAAGCGAGGCGTGGTCATGCTGGGCTGCAATGGGGCAAGACGCCCGCCAATTCAAGTTTGGGCTTCACGCCGGCAGGGAGGCCAGATGCATGCCCAGCGCATAGCCGACCTGCCCGGGATCGAGTTGCAGCGGCACCGCCTCGCGCGCCAGCCGGCTGGCCTGTTCCCAGGCGGCGATGGCATCGGCGCGTGCGCTGCCGCCAAGTCTTTGGGCCTGCGCAGCCATCACCGCCGGCGCGCGATCGAGCAGCGCGGCATAGCGCCCCTCCCCGCCCTTGCCGCTGATGCTGCGCGCCAGGGCGAGGGCGGCCGGGCTGGCCCGCTCAACCGGCAAGCCGATCAGGCCGGCCAGGTCGCGTTCCAGGGTAGTGATGCCGGCAGCGGCAAGGCCGAGCGCGCGACCGGGGCAGCCCTGCGCCAGATGCACCAGCAAGCCGGCATCCTCGCCGCCCAGATCGGCGCCAGCAAGCACCCGGGCAACCTCGGCATCGGGCAGCCGCGAAAAGCGCAAGGTGCGGCAGCGCGAACGGATGGTGGGCAGCAGGCGACCCGGCGTGTGGCTGACCAACAGGAAGATCGTGTCTTGCGCTGGTTCCTCAAGATTCTTCAGCAACGCATTGGCTGTGTTGCGGTTCATGTCGTCCGCGGCATCGACGATCACCACCCGGCGCTGGCCCAGCATCGGCGTGCCGGTGAGGAATTCGCGCAGCGGTTGCGGATCGCTGGCATCACGGCGCACGATCTGGCCGATGACGATTTCGGCGCGCAGCTTGCCGGTCTTGGCGGGCAAGCGCTCGAGCAGGCGGAAATCAAGGTGCGAGCCGGCCGCCATCAACCGGGCCGCCTCGCAATCGGCGGCCACGCTGAAATCCGCCCCTGCCGGCGCACCGGCGAGCAGCCAGGTCGCGGCGGCGTGGGCGAATTGCGCCTTGCCCAAGCCCTGCTGGCCGGCGAGCAGCCAGGCGTGATGCGGGCGGCCGCCAGTGAAGGCGTCCATGAACGCCGTGACCTGCTGCTGGTGGCCGATCAGACGGGTCACAGGGCCGCCATGATGCGGGCGGCCACCATATCGATGCTGCCGCTGGCCGGGATCGCGCGGCAGCGTTGCGGGTCGCTGGTGGGCAGGCTGGCGAAGAAACCCTGCACGCGGGCGTGGAAATCGCTGCCAATGGCTTCGAAGCGGGCTTCGGCGGTGCCGCGCGCGGCGGCGCGACCAAGGCCTTCGGCCTCATCCAGCAGCAGCACCAGCGTGAGATCCGGCCAGAGCCCGACCGACATTTCATGCAGGGCAATCAACGCCTCGTCGGGCAGGCCGCGCCCGCTCCCCTGATAGGCGCGGGTCGAATCGATGTAACGATCGCAGATCACGGTGGCGCCGCGGGCCAGCGCCGGCCGGATGACGCGCACGACATGATCGACGCGCGCTGCGGTCATCAACAACGCCTCGCTCCATGCCGTCCAGCGCGCATCGTCGCCGGTCACCAGCAGTCCCCTGATGGCTTCGGCCCCCGGCGTGCCGCCCGGCTCACGGGTCAGCACCACGTCAAGCCCCTGCGTACGCAGGGTTTCGGCCAGCAGGCGTGCCTGGGTGGACTTGCCGCTCCCCTCCCCGCCCTCCAGCGTGATGAAGCGGCCAGCCGTCATCAGCCGAACAGGCCCATCAGCCAATTCCAGCCGCGGCGCACGAAATTGGCTTCCTCGATGGCCACCGGGGTGACCAGCGGCAGCTTCACCGATGCCTGGCCGGGCATGTTCACCACCAGATCGGCGACCTTGGCCCCGGCCTTCAACGGCGCCGTCAGGCCGGGCACCGCGACCACCACGGCCTTGCGCTCCATGCCAAAGCCGCGCGGCAGCGTGATGAACAGATCACGCGGCGCAGTGGCGGCCACCGTGGCTTCGGCGGCGCCGGCAATGGCCGCCTGGCCCATCACCTGGCCTTTCTTGCCAAGCGGCACATTCTGCCAGGCGGCAAAGCCCCAGTTCATGAAATCGACGCTGGAGGCCACCCGCGCGCCGAAACTGTCCAGCCCGGCCACCACCATCACCAGGCGGCGGCCATTCTGCACCGCCGAACCGGTGAAGCCATAGCCGGCTTCATCGGTGTGGCCGGTTTTCAGGCCATCGGCACCGGCAACCTTGCCAAGCAAGGGATTGCGGTTGGTCTGGGTGATGTCCTGCCCCGCCCCCATGGTCTTGCCCCAGGTGAAATTCCCCATGCCATAGAAGCGCTTGTAGAGATCGGGAAAGTCGCGGATCGTCGCTTCAGCGATGGTCGCAAGATCGCGCGCCGATACATATTCCTGCGCGTCGGGCCAGCCATTGGTGTTGGCGAAATTGCTGTTCTTCAGGCCCAGTCGCTTGGCCTCGCGGTTCATCAGCGCGACATAATTGGCTTCGGTGCCGCCCAGGCCTTCGGCCAGCACGATGCAGGCATCATTGCCCGACAAGGTCACGATGCCATGCAGCAGATTTTCGACGCTCACCTGCTCGTTCACCGAAAGGAACATCGTGCTGCCCTTGTTGTTCCACTTGGTCCAGGTCTCGGGCCGCACCAGCACGGGCTGGTTCAAGCTGGCTTCGCCGGCCTTCAGCAGCTTGAAGGCGACATAGACGCTCATCATCTTGCCCATCGATGCCGGTGGCATCTTCTGGTCGGCATTCTTGGCGAACAGCACACGGCCGGTTTGCAGATCTTTCAGATAGGCGATCGGGGCAGCGGGATCATAAGCGGTATTCTGGGCCAGAACGGGCGCAGCAAGTGCGGTGGATAGAAAAATCGAGGAAACCAGAAAAATCAAACGCATCGCAACACTCGTCCTTGTTCAACCTAACGACCGCCCGCAGGCGGAATCAATCTGGCATCGCCATAGCCCGCAGCGCGCACCTGCGCCAGCGCCGCGCTGGCATCGGCCTGGCTGGCAAACGGGCCGAGCCGTATCCGGGTGAGGCCGCCAGGTGCCGCTTCGGTGCGCACCGGGCCAAAGCTGGCCAGATAGCCGGTCAGCCAGGACACCCGGCCACCATCGGCCAGTGCCGCGACCTGAACCAGCCAGCTCTTGCCCGGCGTGGCTGCATTCGTGGCGGTTGGCACAGCCACCGTGGCCACTGGCGGCACCGGCACCGCTGCGATCAGGGTGGGTGCATCCAGCGGCGGCTTGCCCACCGGATAGATCCGTCGCAGTCGCACCCGCGCGGTGCCAGCGCGATCGACGCCCAGCAACTGCGCCGATTTGCGCGACAGATCGATGATGCGTTGCCGGGCGAACGGGCCGCGATCGTTGATGCGCACGGTCAGCCGGCGGCCGTTGTCGAGATTCTCCACCTCCACCCAGCTCGGCATCGGCAGGGTCCGGTGCGCCGCGGTGATATCGTCCTGATCATAGGTTTCGCCATTGGCGGTGTTGCCGGCGTGGAAGCCGGGACCATACCAACTGGCGATGCCTTCTTCCGCATAGTCGCGATCATCGGCCGGATAATAGGTGACGCCGGCGACCTGATAGGGTTTGCCGATCTTCACGGGCCAATTGCCCAGCCGGGCCGCATCGCGGGCGACGGCGCTGGCGTCCTGCGAAGGCTCTGCAGAGCGCGGCGGCGCGGCGCGGCGCGGGGCCGGCTTGTTGCCGCCGGCACAGGCCGTGACCAGCAGCCCGGCCAGCAGCGCCGCCCAGATCCTGATCATGGGGCGCTTTTCCCCGCCACCACGGCCCCCTCGGGCGCAGCATTGGGGGGCGCCAGGCTGATGGCGTCGGCGAGCAGCCCGACCGACAGCGCATAGAGATTGGAGCAATTATAGCCCAGGATCGCCCGATAACTGCCGGTGACCAGATAGGCGCCCTGCCCGGCTCCGTCCGGCTCGATCAGGCTCATCGACACGTCATCCCCCGGCCAGCCAGCGTTGACCGGCGTGAAGCCCATGGCACGCCATTCGCGCGCGGGCTTCAGCGCGCTGTGCCGGGCCAGCGGCGCCACGCAGCGGTTGGGCGGCTCGGCCGCAGCCACGCCGGTGCGATCAAAGCCTTCGGGCACCAGGGTGCGAAAGCCCCAGCCCTCGCCGGCCTGCCAGCCGGACATGCCGAGATAATGACCGATGGAGGCAAACACATCGGGCAGGCTGCCCCACAGATCGACATGGCCATCGCCATCGCCATCGCGACCGTGGCTGAGGTAGGATGACGGCAGGAACTGCGTCTGCCCGAAGGCGCCGGCCCAACTGCCCTTCATCGCGTCGCGCGCCACGCGGCCTTCCCCCACCATCTGCACCGCGGCATCGAGTTCGCGGGTGAACAGCGCGGCGCGGCGGCCTTCGAAGGCCAAGGTGGCCAGCGCCGACGGCAGATCGTGGCGGCCGAGCACCCGGCCATAGCTGGTTTCGATGCCCCAGATTGCCGCGATCACGGCCGCCGGCACACCGCTGCGCGCTTCGGCCTGGGCCAGCGCCTCGCGGTTGGCGGCGAACTGGCGCTGGCCATGGGGAATGCGGTCGCCGCGGAATTTCGACGCGAGATAATCCGGAAAGCGTACCGGGCGTGCGGAACCGCCGGGCTGGCTGCGATCGGCGCCGATCACACGCGGCACCAGCGCCACATCGACCAACGCGGCATCCAGCCATTCCGGCTTCAGGCCGCGAGCGGTGGCCTCTGCCCGGTAAATGTTGAGCCAGTCGGCAAAGGCCGCCAATTGCGCCGGCGTGGCGCGCGCATCATCGGCGCGCGCCGCAGCCGTCAGGCCGAGCGCCAGCAATGGGGTGAGCACGAGATAACGAAACAGATTTGGCATCGCTCGCTTCTGCCATCGGCGACGGGCCTGGGAAAGACCCTATCTATTGCGGTTGGTTTGCCGGCAACGCTGGCGGCGCGGCGGCTGTGGGCATGCGGAACGGCGGTCAGGCCAGTTCCATCGCCGCAAACCGCGCCCGGTCCTTGTCCGACAGGCGCACCTCGATGGTGACGCCATCGTCGTCATAGGCTTCGCTGACCACGTCGCCGTGGCTGTGCAACCAGGCGAGGCGCTTGCCATCGGCGGCGGGCAGCACGAAGCGGTGAACACGCGCACCGACCCGCAGCGCAATGTCCATGGCCGCACGCAGTTCGTCCAGGCCCTCGCCGGTCAATGCCGATACCGGAATGGCATCGCCGCCGGTGCGCGCCTGCAACGCTTCACGCTGTTCGGCATCCATCGCATCGATCTTGTTGAACACGGTGAGCATCGGCGTTTCGCGCCCTTCCGGGGCCAGGCCAAGTTCGGTCAGCACCTTCATCACATCCTGTGCCTGCGCGTCGCTGTCCGGGTGGCTGATGTCGCGGACATGCACGATCAGATCGGCCTCCAGCACCTCCTCCAACGTGGCGCGGAACGCCGCCACCAGTTGTGTCGGCAGATCGGAGACAAAGCCGACCGTGTCGGACAGCACCAATTTGTCATGCCCCGGCAGCTTGATGGCGCGCATGGTGGGATCGAGCGTGGCGAACAGCAGATCCTCGGCGCGCACCTCGGCGCCGGTCAGCCGGTTGAACAAGGTCGATTTGCCGGCGTTGGTATAGCCGACCAGCGCCACCACCGGCCACGGCGCCTTTTGCCGGTTGGTGCGGTGCAGGCCGCGGGTGCGGCGCACATCTTCCAGTTCCTTGCGCAACCGGGCGATGCGGTCCCGGATCAGGCGGCGATCGGTTTCGATCTGCGATTCGCCGGGGCCGCCGAGAAAGCCGAAACCGCCGCGCTGGCGTTCGAGGTGGGTCCAACTGCGCACCAGCCGGCTGGCCTGATAGTGAAGATGCGCCAGTTCGACCTGCAACGTGCCTTCGGATGTGCTCGCGCGCTCGCCGAAAATCTCCAGGATCAGCCCGGTGCGGTCGATCACCTTGGCCTTCAGTTCCTTTTCCAGATTGCGCTGTTGCACCGGGGTGACCGGGCCATCGATGATCACAACCTCCACGCAAAGCGCCGCAACCACCCCGGCCAGCCGCGCGATCTGCCCGGTGCCGAGCAGGCGCGACACGTTGGGGGCGCGCAACTTGACGATTTCGGCATGCACGACATCCAACGCGATGGCATTGGTCAGGCCGACCGCTTCGGCCAGCTTGGCATCGGGTGAGCGCAGCGCGCTGGCACTGCCACTGGCGAGCACCGGCAATACGACCAGCGCGCGCGATCCGGTGCGGATGCCGCGCGCTTCGTCGAACGCGCCGATGGTGATGTCGGGAACGCCGGCCTCGGTGGGTCCGGTTGGAATCTGATTCAAACGCGATACTCTGTTGTCAAATGGGCGAATTCAACGCCCTTCCCCTTGAGGGGAGGGCGACTCTCGCCCCTTGGCGAGAGCGGGGTGGGGGTTGCTCGCGTGGCCACATGAAAAAACCCCACCCCGCTCGGCTGGCGCCGAGTCGCCCTCCCCTCAAGGGGGAGGGAGCTGGTTTGGTTCCCTTCGCGGTCGGTGCGCTCAAATACTCAATCTTCTTCGGTTTCGGCCTCGAACAATTGCAGCGGGGTGGCTGGCATCACCGTCGAGATGGCGTGCTTGTACACCAATTGGCTGTGGCCGTCACGGCGCAGCAGCACCGAGAAATTGTCGAACCAGGTGATGACGCCCTGCAGCTTCACGCCGTTGACCAGGAACATCGTGACCGGCGTGCGCGTCTTGCGCACCGTGTTGAGGAACATGTCCTGCAAACTATTGGGTTTGTCTGCCATCGGGCCATCCTCTTGTTTTTGGGCAACCGAGGCTGCCACTTCCAGTCCGTAGCGGCTGCCCGACGGACCAACAATGACATCATTCGCCACAGTCAGGACGCAATGGCAGTGGTCATTCATCCCCCGCCCCCATCTGCGTCTTCCTCGCCAGCCGGTTCGTCGGCGAGGCCAAGCGCCTTCAGCTTGCGATGCAGGGCGCTGCGTTCCATGCCGATGAAGGTGGCGGTGCGGCTGATGTTGCCGGAAAAGCGCCGGATCTGGGCGCGCAGATATTCACGTTCAAAAGCTTCGCGGGCTTCGCGCAGCGGTGTTCCCATGATCGAACGTACCGCCTGGCCGGGCACCAGCCGCGCCGGTTCGGCCGTCACTTCGGGGGGCAGCATGTCGATATCGATCTGCGCCATGCTCACCGGCGCCAGGATCAGCGTGCGTTCGATGACGTTGCGCAACTGGCGGACGTTGCCGGGCCAATCATAGGTTTGCAGCGCTGCCAGTGCATCTTCGGACATGCCGGGTGTCGGCAGGCCGCGTTCGGCGGCAAAGCGCGCCAGGAAATACTGGGCAAGTTCGGCGACATCCTCGCGCCGTTCCGACAAGGGTGGCAGTCTGACCGGCACGACATTCAGCCGGTAATAAAGATCCTCGCGGAAGCGCCCCGCCGCGATTTCGGCCGACAGATCGCGGCTGGTGGCGGAAATCACCCGCACATCCACCCGCACCATGCGCGCCCCGCCAACGCGGCTGAACACCTGTTCGGTCAGCACGCGCAGGATCTTGGCCTGGGTGGTGGCTGGCATGTCCGCCACATCATCCAGAAACAGCGTGCCGCCATGCGCCTGTTCGAGCAGGCCGGCACGGATGCGGTCGCCAGCGGTCTCGACTCCGAACAGCGCCTCCTCGACGGTATCCGGCGTCATGCGTGCGGCCGAGACGACAACGAACGGCGCTGCGACGCGTGGGCTCCACTGGTGCAGCAGGCGCGCGGC
>Ga0164295_10001196_pt1 | contig 21513 bp, 18 predicted proteins | sample GEODES006metaG_FD_111798 | JGI IMG/M metagenome (GOLD analysis project Ga0164295, IMG submission 111798) | Oligotrophic lake water microbial communities from Sparkling Lake, Wisconsin, USA - GEODES006 metaG | ecosystem: Environmental > Aquatic > Freshwater > Lake | place: USA: Sparkling Lake... | reverse complement strand
TCAAGCGGGCTGGGGCGGGGCGTACCCCTGCGGGGCCGACCGGCGGACGCGGCTGGGGTGAGATGCGAGATGCTGGGACGCGCCGCAGGCTTCCGGAGCTCTGTTGCCCAAGCAGGGAATCGCTGCCGCCCCGATGGAGCGTGCTGCCCCCCAAGCTGCTGCCCAGACTGCTGGTGCTGCTGGTCGGTCCGTCGCTGGGGCCCCTGGAGGGGGAGCGGCGCGGCGTCGGCTCGACGGCGGTCGTTGGCTGCCGCGGGTGGCTTTGGGGATCGGCACTGTCGCCCGGGAGGCGACGGAGATCTTCGCGACGCGGGGGAATGGGCCGCTCCCGCACCTTTCCCACCGGCGTTGCCGCCAGCCATGCGCCGAGGGCGTCGGCAATCTCCTGGGCCGATTGCGGCCGAGCGTTGGGATGCTTCTCCAGCATCCGAAAATAGAGTTCTGCGATGGCGGTGGGCACATCGGGGCGTTGTTCAAGCAGGTTGGGAGGAGGCTGGTGCAGATGGGCGCGGATTCGCTCCGCCAACTTCCCCTGAGCGAAGGGAGCCTTGCCGACCAGCAGGTAATAGAGTGTGCAGCCGAGCGCGTAGATATCGGAGCGACTGTCGGCCTTGTGGCTATCGCGGGCCTGCTCAGGGGCGAGATAATCGGCCGTGCCAAGGACTTTTTCGTCATGCTCGCGGGTCAGCGAGGCCAGGGTGTCGTCGTCGGACAGGGCCAGCCCGAGGTCGAGAATCTTGATGGTGCCGCGTTTGTCGAGCATCAGGTTGGCTGGCTTGATGTCGCGGTGCACGAGGCCCTCCTCGTGAGCGCACTGAAGCCCCAGGGCCACCTGGCGGATCATCTCAGCGGTCTCGCGCACCGCCAGTGGCCCCTCCCGTTTGACCTTTGCATGGAGATCGATCCCCTCGACATACTCCATCACGATGAAGTGGATCGATCCTGCCGTTTCCAGATCGAATGCGCGGGCGATATTGGGGTGGCTGAGCCGGGCAGAAGCCTGCGCCTCGCGTTGGAACCGGGCCAGATAGGAACTCTGTTCGACCCGTTTGATCGGCAGAACCTTGATGGCCACTTTGTGGTGCAGAGTGGTGTGCTCCGCCACATAGACACTGCTCATGCCACCGGCGCCCAGCAATTGCAGCAGTTTGTACTTACCCAGCAGGAAACCCTTGTGCCGACCCTTTCGCAGCTGTTCGATCTGCCAGGGGGTGAGGAGGCTCGCTGCGGCCAGCGCCTCCAGGAAGTCGTCTGGCACCGGCCCGGCAAAATCGCGCCAGGAAGCCGTTGCCGCAGCAAGCCGGGACGGCTCGACGAGGCCGCTGGCCTGGAGCACCCGTAAAAAATCTGCCAGCGATTGGGTTGATTCGGCCATGGGCGGTTTGGGGTTACGGAGGCGGGCGGCCTCGTGCGGCGACAGGGAGGCCGGTTCCTATCCCCCCCGTGCCCAAGATCGACCCGCCCAGATCGCAAAAATCAACGCGCAAAAGTCAACGGCTGCGCAGTATGGTACTGCAATGAAAGACATCGTGCTCTACACCCGCCGGGGGTGCCATCTCTGCGAGCATGTCGAGGAGATGCTCGCCTTCCATGCCCCCGGTGCGGCCGTGCTCAACTGCGGCGATTCCCCCGAGTGGGAACGGGCCTACGGGCTGCGTGTGCCGGTGGTGGCCGTGGCTGGGGTCGTGGTGATCGAGGGCCGCTTTGACGAACCGGCGCTGGTGCAGGCCTTGGCGGCCAAGCCTGCGTCTACAGCCCGAGATTGATCCCCCGCCGGTCGAGGGCGTCGGCCAGCCCCACGGCCGATTCAAACAGCACTGCGTCCCAGCCTGCCTCCTGAGCCGCCTGCACATGGGCGGAAATATCGTCGCAGAAAAAAATTTTGGCCGGTTCCACCCCCGCGGCCTGGGCCGCGATCCGGTAGATCTCGGGGTGTGGTTTCATGCAGCCGGCTTCGTGGCTCAGGACGATAACTGAGCAGTTGCCGGGGATGACTGCATACCGCTTGGCCAGCAGATGCTCCCAGTGAACGGCGCAGGTGTTGGAGAGCAGGCCGATCCGCACGCCGCTCCGCTCCAGACCGGCGATGACCGGAAGCATGCCAACGTTGAGCGTGAACATGTCGCTGGCGGCATCGGCCAGTCCTGCGGGGTCGCTCGTGGAGTCCGTCAATCGCGAAAATTCGTGGTGAAATGCGGGCCAGCCGATGCGGCCGCACTCCAGTTCGACCTGCAGATTTGCGCTGGCGATGGCTGTCGCCGCAGCCTCTGGCGTGCAGCCCGCGACTGCCGCCATCTGCCGCAGGGCCCGCTCGCGGTCAAAAAACGCAAGCACGTTGCCGAGGTCGAAAAACACGAATTCGGGGCGTGTGGCTGTGGGCATGCTGGGCTCGGGTGAGGGCGGGAACGGGGGTTGGGGTGTGGGTGCGGGGGGTGCGAATGGCCAAAAAGGGAGGCGACGGATCTCAGATCGCCGGCCCGCTCGCTTTCCAATCGCCGCCGCAGATACTATTCTGCGAGGCCCGCTGGCGAAAATGCCGGATTACGACGTTTTTTCAGTGTGCCTGTTTGAGTGACACGTTCCTTCACCCCCGCCAAGGAATTTTCGCGCCATGGCCATTCTCAATCGCTACAGTTCGCGCATCACCCAGCCCCGGGCTCAGGGGGCCTCGCAGGCGATGCTGCTCGGCACCGGCCTGCAGCCAGCCGATCTCGACAAGGCTCAGGTGGGCATCGCGAGCATGTGGTACGACGGCAATACCTGCAACATGCACCTCGACAAACTGGCCCTGGCGGTTCGCGCGGGGGTCTCGCAGGCTGGCTTGGTGGGAATGCGGTTCAACACGATCGGCGTTTCCGACGGGATCTCGATGGGCACCGACGGAATGAGCTTTTCCCTTCCCTCCCGCGACGTCATCGCCGATTCGATCGAAACGGTGATGCAGGCGCAGTGGTACGACGGGCTGTTGGCCATCCCCGGGTGCGACAAGAACATGCCGGGCTGCCTCATGGCGATGGGGCGTCTCAATCGGCCGGCGCTGATGGTCTATGGCGGCACCATTCGGGCGGGCCATCTGGCCGACGGCACGCCGCTGGACATCGTGTCAGCATTTCAGTGCTACGGCGAATATGTGGCCGGCCGTATTGATGATGCAAAGCGGAGCGATATTGTCAGGAAGGCCTGCCCCGGGGCCGGTGCCTGTGGCGGCATGTACACCGCCAACACAATGGCCACCGCGATTGAGGCGCTGGGGATGTCTCTGCCCGATAGCGCGTCGATTCCCGCCGAACATCCCGCCAAGCTGGAGGAATGTGCCCGGGCCGGGGCGGCGGTGCGCCACCTGCTGGAGCTTGATCTGAAGCCGCGCGACATCATGACCCGCCGGGCATTCGATAACGCCATTGTCACGATCATGGCGTTGGGTGGCTCCACCAATGCAGTGCTCCATCTGATCGCCATGGCCCGCAGCGTGTCGGTGAGCCTCACCCCTGCCGACTTTCAGGCGGTCGCCCGCCGCGTTCCCTATCTGGCCGATCTCAAGCCGAGTGGCCGCTATGTCCAGGAGGATCTGCACTCTGTCGGCGGCACCAGCGGCCTGATGAAATACCTGCTCGACAAGGGCCTGCTCGACGGTGACTGCATGACTGTGACCGGAAAGACGTTGGGAGAGAACCTGGCCCTGAACAAAGGGCTCGCACCGGGTCAGAAGATCATTCATCCGGTCGAGTCGCCGCTGAAGGCCACAGGGCACATCACGATTCTCCATGGCAATCTGGCGCCCGGCAGCGCCGTGGCGAAGATCACCGGCAAGGAGGGCTCCAGGTTCAGCGGACCGGCCCGCGTGTTCGACAGCGAAGAGGCGATGCTCTCAGCGCTTGAGCAGGGGGGGATTCACCGTGGGGATGTCGTCATCATCCGCTACGAGGGCCCCAAGGGTGGGCCGGGCATGCCGGAGATGCTCACCCCCACCTCCGCGCTGGTGGGAGCGGGGCTGGGCAACGATGTGGCCCTGATCACCGACGGCCGGTTCTCAGGCGGATCGCACGGCTTCATCGTGGGGCATGTGGTGCCCGAAGCGCAGGATGGTGGGCCGCTGGCGCTGGTGTGCGATGGCGACAGGATCGTGATCGATGCCGATACTGCCTCGCTCGAGGCGGAGGTTTCGGCCGAGGAGTTCGCCCGCCGGCGGGCCGCGTGGAAGGCACCGGCCCTCAAGGCCACCCGTGGCGTGCTCGGGAAGTATGTGCGCTGCGTCGCTCCGGCCTCGGAGGGGTGCGTCACCGATGAGTAGGCCGGATGTCTGTTGACCGCCCCCATGCAGGTGGCGTTCCAAGGCAGGCAAGTGCATCTACCGCGGCATGGGGAGCGATTCGATCGGTACCGCCGGTCCCGGTGCGACCACGGCTCCGGGAGGCAGCTGTTCGGGCGCGATCGGCGTGCCAAAGATTGGGCCGGCCGTTGCTTGAGGCGCGGCTTGAGGGGCTGATGGGGGCAGGCTCAATGGCCCGCTGACGGAAGCTTGCGGAGCGGCCGTGGCGGCGGGCGGCAGCTGGGCTATGCCCAGCTTGCTGAGCACCTTGCCCAGCATCTTCTGCTCCAGCAACGGATCCCGCCCCAGGTCAATCCAGCCGATGTTGACCGTGGGATTGGCCACCGGGCGCGGTTGGTCTCCCACCTGCTGGCCGAGGGTCTGCAGCGGGCTGCCGTAGCGGTAGAGCGAGTCATCGTTGCGGAAGGAGGCCCCGCCGGTAGTGGCATGCATCGGACGGGGCATGTTTTCCAGCTCCTTGGTGACCACCGCTTCAATGCGCCACCCTGCAGGATCGGGAATCAGCCGCATCGAAGCGGTGCGGCGGATCGATTGGAGCGTGGCTTCCAGCCGCTCGCGGAAGCCCACCGAATCTCCCCGCCAAGGCTCCAGCAAGGTGGCGCCGGTTTGCGGATAGGTGGTGATGATCCCTTCGGCCGGAACTCCGTTGGAGAACACAACGCGCTGTTCGCGTTCGGTCTTGAAGTAGTCGTCGCACACATCAACCATCTGCATCCACACCAGCTCCGGATCGAGAGGCGGGATGACGACGGTGTTTTTGGGCACGGGGGGAGGTCCCGGCACAACCGGTCCACCCGGGCCGACCACGGCGCCCGGGGGGAGTGGGGCAAAGGGATTCAGCGGCTGGCCTGGGGCAGACTGCCCTGGGGCCGGCAGCAGTTCCTGGGCCCGGCTGCCGCCGGCGAGTGGAGCAGCCAGCAGAAATGCCGGCATAACGAGTGCTGTCAACGTGCGCCACATGTGTCGGCCGCCAGAGAACGCGGGGAACGGGAGGTGCGAATAGTCCCCGTTGGCCCCGGTCGGCTCAAGGCCAGTTCCCCCGGCTCTTTTTCAGCCTTTTCCGCAGCGAATGGCGTTCAGCTGGCGGAGAGCCGGGCCGTCATCTCGTCAAAACGGCGCGCAAACTTGGTGTGGGAAGTGTGGAGATGCTCCCCCTGTGAGATGAATCGCATCCGGTCCTGACGGGAAATGCCCTGGCTGGCAAAGATCCGTTCAAAGGGGGTGCGGACATGGGCATAGACGATCAGCAGCTTGTGTTCGTCGAGCTGCACTTCAAGCGGCCGCTCCGGGTGCATTACGGCGATACCGGTGCAGCCGTCATTGAGCAGAAGATCCTCGAAATCCCAGAGAATGCTCTCCAGCACCGTTCGATCGATCCCTTCGCGGAGAAAATCCTGGTGCCCGGTGCTTTTTGACTCGTGCGAGGTTTCGAGGACCACGTCACAGGTGTCGCCGAGCGGCTCCAGCAGCCGCAGGAAGGTCTCGAAGAGATCTTCGCTGGAAACAGCGCCGACGATGGCCGGAAGACGGGCGCCGTCCTGGGGATCGAGGTAGGAGTCGAACCGGTAGCCTGCCTGGGGAACCACATCGAGCTGCCAGCTGGGGCGAACCGCCTCGGTGAGCGTAAAGCGGCCGTAGCGGCGCCGTGCCAGATGGGCCTCCATCGCCTCGCTGTCGGGTGGGAGAAGCGTCTCGGGGGCGTTCTCCGGAGAGAACGTGCGCAGCGGGCGGGAGGCGTCGATGTATTCGTTCAGAAAACGCATGATGGTGGCTGGGGCTCGGCGGAGGATATGGTGGGGCAGATGAGATGGGTGAGGCCGGTGGTGCAGCACCGCAGCCTGTCAGCCGGCGGTCAATTCGGCCGAACACACAAACGTAGGCCACGGTTCGCCTCCGTGCGGGCGTCTGCCGCGCCTGCGGAGCGAATATTCCCCGGGAGGACCGTCCCCCCTTTGCTCTCCGGCCACCCGCCGCTCCATAATTCGCGGTTTCCCCACCGCGGGCGCTGCCGGCGCCGGACTGTTAAGGTGGTGGGCTGGGCCCCTGCCGAGCAGCGGCTGTCAGGCGAAGATTTTTGCAGTCGGGCCGGTGATCAGATACGGCATGGAATTCCGCACCACTCCCCCAGGGAAGCGCGTCATGGATGGAAAAATCGTTGCCACCGGAATCACCTTTGACGATGTGCTCCTGGTGCCCCGGCATTCGGTGTTCGTGCCGTCGGAAGTGGATGTTGCCACGATGCTCACCCGCGGTATCAGGCTGAACATCCCGATCATCAGTTCGCCGATGGACACGGTTACCGAAAGCGAGATGGCCATCGCGCTGGCGCAGGAGGGAGGCCTCGGGGTCATCCATAAGAATCTCTCCATCGAACGGCAGGCGGAAGAGGTCGACAAAGTCAAACGCAGTGCCAACGGCATCATCATGGATCCGGTCACGCTGCCCCCCACGGCCACCGTGGCCCGGGCCCGGGATGTGATGGATCAGTACAACATCTCCGGGGTGCCGATTACCGCCCAGGGGCGCCGATTGGTGGGAATCATCACGCGCCGGGATCTGCGGTTTCTCGACAGCAGCGAGACCCCCATCGCCGACATCATGACCGCCACGGGGTTGGTAACCGCCACGGGAACCGTCACGCTGGACGAGGCCGAGAAGATCCTGATGGCCAATAAGGTGGAGAAACTGCTCCTGGTCGACAGTTCCGGTGTGCTCACCGGACTCATCACGATCAAGGACATCGACATGATGAAGCGGTTTCCCAACGCCTGCAAAGACTCGCAGGGGCGGCTGCGGGTGGGGGCGGCTGTGGGGGTGTTCGACTACGAACGGGCGGAGAGCCTGATCGCCAAGGCTGTGGATGTACTGATTGTCGACAGCGCCCATGGGCATTCGGCCAATGTCATCGAGACTGTGGCCGCCATTAAGAAACGCTGGGCAATTGAGGTGGTTGCGGGAAACGTGGCAACCCGGGAAGGCTGTCGCGATTTGATTGCTGCCGGCGCAGATGGGGTCAAAGTTGGGATCGGTCCCGGGTCGATCTGTACTACACGGGTCATCTCCGGCGTTGGCGTTCCTCAGATCACGGCGGTCTGGGAGGCGGCGCAGGAGGCGGCCAGTGCCGGCGTGCCGGTGATTGCTGACGGAGGAATTCGCTACTCGGGAGACATTACCAAGGCGATCGCTGCCGGGGCCCACTGCTGCATGCTTGGCGGGCTGCTGGCGGGCGTGGCGGAGAGTCCTGGACAAACCGTCCTGTTTCAGGGGCGGACGTTCAAGGCCTACCGCGGCATGGGGTCGCTGGGGGCGATGGTGCAGGGCTCGAGCGAGCGATACCGGCAGCGGGCCACAGGGCGCGGCGGTGACAAACTGGTTCCCGAGGGCGTTGAGGGGCGTGTGCCCTTCAAGGGGCCTCTGAGCGTGTTCGTGTATCAGCTCGTCGGCGGCCTGCGGGCCGGGATGGGCTATTGCGGCACGCGGACGATCGATGAACTGCGGCACGATGCCCGGTTCATCCAGGTGTCGGCGGCCGCCGTGCGGGAAAGCCATCCACATGACATTGTCATCACGCAAGAAGCTCCCAATTACAGCGCGACACCCAAGCAGGCTGAATAAATCCGGCTGGTGGGGAGTGTGGCTGGTGGCGGGAGTGGCTCTGGCCATGCTGCCGGCAACCGCCTCCGAGCAGGAGACCACCAGTCTGCTGCTGGTCGCGGAAAAAGCGGAAGAGAAGCCTAAAAACACGTCCGCCGACAAGCGCTCGGACAGCAAGCCTTCTGCCTGTGCCGAGGCGAGCAAGGCCTGCCGCGAGGCTCTTAAAGAGTTGCGCGACGACGGCTTGGCCAATATCGAACTCGACATCCGGGTGGGGGGACGGCCGGGCAACGACTATCCCTGCGAATGCAGGTTGGAGGGGGAGGCCTACCAGCCCCGCCGCTTTGCCTCCACGACCTTCACCTGGAAGGCCGCGGGCTACTGCCACAAGCCGCTCTATTTTGAGGATTGGAATCTGGAACGTTACGGCCACTCCCGCGGTGTGCTGGCCGATCCGTGGATCTCGGCGGCCCACTTCTTTGTGTCGCTGCCGGTGCTCCCCTACAAGATGGGCGTTCAGGCTCCTTGGGAGTGTGTCTACCCGCTGGGTTATTACCGGCCCGGCAGCTGTGCACCCTGGACCTGCCCGGCGATTCCGATCAGCGCCCGCGGCTTTGCTGTGGAGGCGGCCACGATCACAGGGATCGTTTTCCTGCTGCCGTAAGCAGGCAGAACGACCGCGGGGCCCTCGACGGCGGCTTTATCCACAGCCAGCTACAGCTTGCGGAGCGTGGCGATGTAGGCGTAACGCCGGGCGACGGTATGGAAAGTGACCTCAGCTCGGCCTGACGATCCGAGGGCCACCAGCGCGTCGTGGACTTCCGGGCGGTAGTGCACGTGGAACAGTGAGAGCCACCGCTTGAGCCCCGCTGCAAAGAGACTCGGCAACTCCTTTTGGTCCCAGAAATCGACGATCACGAGTTTGCCTCCCGGCCGCAGATTGGCCAAGGCGGCATCGATCGCTCCCGGCCAGGTGGGAATCATCGATAGGCAGTAGGAAAAAAAGATCGTGTCGAAAGGCTCCTGACGGCCGAACATCCGCTGGGCGTCGAGGTCTTCCGCCAAGCCCTGCCGCAGCACGATCGGCGCGGCACTGCGGTGGGCTGCCGCCGACTTCGCCACGCACTGGGCTGCCGTCTCGAGCATCTCGTGCGAGGCATCGAGGCCATAGAGCATCCCAGGGGCCGAACGGGCCGCCAGTTTGAGGAGATTGCGGGCTGTGCCGCAGCCCACTTCCAGCGTGGCTGTGCTGGCAGATGTCTCCACCTCCTCGAGCATCCGATCCCTGCCGAGCAGGTAATAGCGGCGGGTAATGTCGTAGATGTGCCGCGTCATGCGGTACATGCGGTCCATCGCCACCGCCTGATCGGACGACTGCCGGCCAGAGTTGTTGGAGGAGGAGCGGGGAGGGGCATTGGCCCCCGGTGCGGAATGGTCGTTCATGATGCGGGGGAAGATGGACCGCGCCCCCCCTACTCTCCCACCTTGGAATAGATGTGGAACATTCCGTAGATGGCTGAGCGATCCTGCTTGTGCAGTTGGCGGGATCGATCCAAGTCGTAGCGGAAATGACGGTGAGTCTCCGGGGAGAGGGCCTCCTCGACGGGCGACATTTCACCGGCAGTGCGGAAAATGACCTTCGTGTTGGGAGCTCCCACGCGGGCGATGTGGCCCCAGAGCTCCTCGATCACCTGCGGCGGCATCCAATCTTGGCTGTCGAGCAGGACAAACCCGTTGAGGGCTCCCGGCGTCTCGTTTTGCAGGTATTCCGACAGCGAGGCGACGTGGGTTTCCACGCGATCGACCATCGAGCGGATGGTTTCGTAGTTTTCCGGCTTGAGGTAGTCGGGGAGCGCCTGCCGGTTGTGGTGGTCATACCGGCGACCGAAGGCCTGCCAGGCGAAGTAGTTGTCGTTGAGCGGAAAGCCGCAGGCCAGTCGGCGGATCCGGTCGCGGTACATATCGAACAGTTTGCTGCCGTTGTTGCCCTGTTCCTTGAGCATGACGGCGTGTTGGCTCGGCGGAATGCCGAGGCTGTAGACGGCCACCGGTTGGCGACCCATCCACCGCACAACCCGATTCTCAAACAGTGGTCCAAACGATTCGTCGAAGATTTTTTCCTGCTCGGCCACGGTGCGGGCCGTGAGCAGGCGGGCGGGATCGCGCCGCATACCGCGGGCAATGCCATGGACCACCCGGAAAAACTGCCCGAGTTTCGCCTGCTCGTACAGACCGCGCTTGAAATAGGTGATCCGCTTGGGGCCGATACGGTTCCCCGGCCAGTCGCTGCTCTCCCAGAACGAGCGCGTCACCGGATCGAGGTTGGGGAGGATGAAGCGGCGGTAGTTCTCCAGATTGCTGGCGTGCTTGCCATGCCCGAAAAAGTTGTAAAACGACTCGTAGTCGGGCAGATACTTGATCGCGGCCAGTTTCAGCCGCGTGAGGCTCATGTGGTTGGAATTGAGATCAACCGCCACAATCCGCTTGGGCTTGTGAACCAGATAGTTGAGGACATTGCAACCGCCGCTGGAGATCGTCAGGAGGCTCGATTCCGGTGAGAGTCCGAGCGCCTCGGCATCGACCCGGGGATCCTCCCAGATCTGGTTGTAGACAAAGCCCTTGAACCACATCGTGAACATGCGCTCGAGCATGCCCCGCTTGCTGGCCAAGCGATGGTGGTGGACGGCCTTCCTCAGGTGGGCCTTGGTCTTGGAGTGTGCCTGGCCGCCCTGGATTTCGCTGGACTGCTCTGCAAGACGGGCCATGTGAGTGCTGTTACCTGAAAAAGGAGGAACGGGACCAACTCCAAGCTCCAAAAGTCTACCCGAGATGTGAGCAAGCAGTCAGGGCGCACAGTCTGCCACGGCCGAGAACGGGCTAGCAGGGCCCTGCCATCCCGGCTGGCGGGGGCGGGCGGGCCAGCGAAAACCCTGCCTTGGCTTCCCGCCGCTGATCCCCTATTCGCTGGAGTGGGCGGAGGACGCCGACCGCCTCAGGGAAGGGCTGTCGGGGGGGCGGGCTGAACCGGGGCCGGAGCCGCCTGGTCGATTGCCTCGGTCAGTTGGGCCATGCTAGCGGTCAGCTCCTGTCCCAGCAGCACCACGGCCCTCTCGGTGGCTTCCAGTTCGCGGCGGGCCTGAAGGGTACGCGATTCGAAGGCATCGGCCACCCGTTTGGCATCCGCCGTGTCGGCCGCCCAGTGCGTGCGGTCGGCGGTCAGTTCGTCCTTCTCCCGTGTCCGGATCGCCTTCTCGCTCTCGACATTCTGCCGAGCCTGATTGAGCTGGGATTTGGCGGAGGCTACCGAGCGGATGTCCTCGGCAAGAATCCGCCGCAGCGCCACCAATCCGCTCACATTGAAGGGGAGCGGGGTCGTGGCAGTGGCCTGCGCCCCGGCGCCGCGGAGGGCTACGTAGGCATCGGAAAGCGGTCGTCTGTAGATCACCGACTCGATTTCCACGATGCCCTGCTGCTGGAGGGCCTTGGCGGTCTCCAGATCGAATTGCCCACGGCTGCCCACCTCACATTCGCTCGCCTCACCCCCCGGCCGCGGAAATGAATGGGCCTGCTTGAAGGTGACGTTGGCCCAGTAGAGCCCTGGCGGAATGTTCCACTCGCTGGAAAAATCAGCATTCTGCTGAGTCAATAATTCGAGTTGCTCGATCGGGAAAGAAGCCACGACCTCCCCCTTCTGAAACGTCGAGCGAGTGCCGTCAAGCCAGGTGAAATCGACTGTCTTGTTGAACGTCACGCGGGCGAAGCGAACTCCCTGCGGCGGCGTGGCAGACTTCTCGGGGTCAGCCACGATTTCGGGGCCGGGGGCTTCGCCCGCACCTGCCGCCGCTGGATCGGCTGGTGGTCCCACCGGGGTGTCGTGGAGTCGCAGTTCCTCGCGGAGGGCTTGGAGATGCTGGAGCAACGCCTCGGGATCGGTTTTTCGCTGGGTGGGCAGTTCGCCCGGAGTTCCAAGTGCCGCGTCCTCAGGTGCCGCGGCCCCGTCCGCCCCCGCCGCTGCCGGGATGGCGGTGCGGAAGAAGGCGAGGGAACTGTCGATCGGCAGGTTTTCGTAGACGCTGACCTCTGGGTGGGGAGTCGCCCAGACTTTTCTGTCGGCGTCATCCGGCTCCGCCGCCGGGGCGATCTGCAGCACGTTTTTATCGGCTGATTTCACGCGGAAGGCGCCCACGAAGGTCCCTCCCTGTTCGATGGGGAGCCGATCAAACACATACAGTTCAGAGCCGGGGTTGATCGTGGCGGAATCGATCCCCTCCAGCGTGAGGCTGCCATCGTCGAAGCTGCCCTTGGCGTCTTCACGCGGTGGCTGAAAGGAGGCGCTCTCCCACGAGCGGCCCTGCCAGGTGTCGATCCGGTTGCGGACGCGTTGCCAGCGGGCCTTTTCCGCCTCCAGTTGGGGAAGCGAGAGATGTTGACCGTCAGGTTGCAGGGCGCCGCCGCTGGTTGGCACGAGGGCATCCCGCTCCTTGGCGATCGACGCCTCGTACGAGGCGATCACGCTTCTCCATGCCCGTTCCCGCTGGCCGAGCATCCCCACGAGAAAAGTGAAGCCCAGTGCGGCCAGTAACACCAGCCAGGCGGCAGCTACGGTGCCCCAGTTCCACCCCCGGTGGCCGATGCCCAGCGTCACCGCGCCGAGCAGAAAGATGACAGCCAGCAGGATCAAAGGGATCAGCGTCATGCATCACCACAGAAGAACGAAACAACCACAGAAGAAAGACATCCGGGAACGCAATCAGGAAGGACCCCAGCCACACCGTGGAATCGCGTCTGCCGAACAACCGCCAACCCGTCCGTTGGAGTGGGGAGGTCCCGCCACCCCCCCAAGTCCTCCGACCTACAGAATCGCGCTCCGGCGAGTATAGCCCCAACCGCTGCAGCCGTCGGCCTCTCCGCTTCTGTTTCGATTGCCGGGACAGGCAATCTTGAACAAACGGTCCGGACGCGTTGCATCCGGTCGACCCGTCGCCCTTGGCCGTGTCGCCCGGCGGCAACACAGAACATTTCCTGGTCTCCTGCCGGCGCGGGCAAATCGGCGGGAAACAGCGGTGAAAGCGCTGTTTGTGAAAATATGCGGGCTGGGGCTGGGCTGTGGCATCGGGAATGCACGGGAGGAACAGGTGCCGTCTGCCATCCCCTTCCCCCTCACGTGCCAGAGGAATTCCCATGGGTCGCCTTCGCGAGGTTTCCGCCGCCCCGTCGCTCCCTTCACCGGTCAAGGCGGTGCGCCGCCTGCCCCTCAAGATGGGTGACCGAGTGGGGATCGTGCGAAAGGTCGGGGTGGTCGACGATCCAGTGCGGCTCTATCTGCTGCAAATGGGGGGCATTCCGCTTTTGACCCGTGATACGGAGGTTTCCTCGGCCCGACGGATCGAATATTGGCGGCGAAAATTCCGCGACACGATGCTCGGCAACGATCTGATCCTCGCTGGGGCTGTGCAACTGCTGGAAAAAATCTATGCAGGCACGCTGCGGCTCGACCGCACGATCGAGGTTGCCGTAACCAACACCAAGGAAAAGAAACGGGCTCTCCAGCGGTTGGGGCCAAATCTTGTCACGCTGCGGCGGATCGAGCAGGAGAAGCGGAAATTATTTCGCATCGCCATGTCGCGCAGCACGGCCATGGAGGTGCGTCGCGAAGCCTGGCGTCGCCTTGTGCGGCAGCGCAGCAAGGCGGTGCGGCTGGTGGAGGAGATGAATCTGCGCATCCAGAAGCTCTACCCTCTGTTGCGGGAGTTGCGGAGTGCCGGGCGCCGTCTGGAATCGCTTCCCTCCCGAGTGTCTGGTCATGGCGCTGCCAGCAAGGCGGCGCGGGCGGAGGCCCAACAGGAGAGCCGCCAACTGTTGCTGGCCGTGCGGGAAAGCCGCTGCACGCTGCGGAAGCGGCTGGCCAGCCTGGAAGAACTGCAGAACAACTACGATCTCGCCAAGCGTGATCTGGCGGCCGGCAATCTGCGGCTGGTGGTGTCGATCGCCAAGCGTTACCGCAACCGGGGGTTGAATTTCCTCGACCTCATTCAGGAAGGAAACTCCGGGCTGATGCGGGCCGTCGACAAATTCGAGCATGCCCGCGGATTCAAGTTTTCCACCTATGCAACCTGGTGGATTCGCCAGGCGATCACCCGAGCCATCGCCGACCAGAGCCGCACGATCCGTGTGCCGGTCCATATGATCGACACGATGACCAAACTCCGCTCCCTCTCGCGCACGCTCTGCCAGAGGCTCGGCAGGGAGGCAACCGTGGCGGAACTGGCGGAGGCAGCCGGGCTCTCGCTTGAAGAAACTACCTGCATCTGGCGCATGTCGCGGCAGCCGGTATCGCTCGACCAGCCGATGGGCGATGGCGAGGAGGCCGGGTATGCCGACTTCCTCAAGGACCAGCACCAGGAAGACCCCCTGCAGGGGATCAACCAGCAGTCGTTGAAAGACTCCATCGGCCGCGTGCTGGAAACGCTTCCCTACCGGGAGCGTGAGATCATCCGGCTGCGATTCGGCCTTGCCGACGGCTACAGCTACACGCTCGAGGAGGTGGGATCGATTTTCAGTGTGACCCGCGAACGCGTGCGGCAGATTGAGGCCAAGGCGGTGGAAAAGCTGCGGCAGCCAGGCTTCCACCACCACCTCGCCGGGTTTGTGCCCGATGGTCAGTTGGAGAAGCTGGGGCTGTCGGCCCGGCGGGGCCCGACCAGCCCGCCGCTGATGGAAGTGGACGCGGCCGGGGATGAGGAGAGGGCATTCCCTGAGGAATTGTCCTGTGCCGGGGCCCCTGCCGGTCTGCCCGCATACCGCGGAGGTGAATGCATCGAGTGCATCACCACCTGCAGTTGATGCCGACAAGCGGGCAGACCGGTAAGCCAAACTCGGGCCGGATCAGGCAGATTTCAGCTCGTCGAGGGCCTGCTGCAGCTTCACCTTCGACTGCACGCCCATGAACTGCTGCACGAGCCGGCCAGAGTTGAAGATCATGATGGTGGGAATGCTGGAAACGTTGTAGTTCATGGCAATTTTGTTGTTGTCATCGACGTTGACCTTGCCCACCCGGAACGTGCCGGCGTTTTCAGCCGAGAGTTCCTCGATCGTCGGTCCAATCATCCGGCAGGGTCCGCACCATGGGGCCCAGAAATCAACCAGCACCGGCACGGGTGAATCGAGCACCTCACGCTGAAAGTTTTCGTCGGTGAATTCGAGCGCCTTGCCCATCTAGAGTTCCTTCCATTTCCTTCCAGGGGTGCCTGAGCCACAATGGCTCCGCCATCTTCAGTGGCTGGCATATTCACCCCAAATTATAGCGGGTGCGTCCCGGCGAACGCCACTGCCCGGCGCCCCTGGGCGGCCGGAAAACGCAGAAGGACTCTTTCCAGCTATGCAGTCCCACACGATTCGGTTGAATGCCGTCTGGGAGCCACCCGATCTCGCTGCCGCCCCCACACCAACCGGTGGCGGTGCGGTATGGCGGCGCCGGTTCGGCCGCCCGACCGGGCTCGAGGGGGGCCTGCGGGTGCTGCTGGTGGTCGAGTCGCCCCCGCCGGTTCCGGGCCAGTCGCTGTTCGCTCTGGACTTGCCCGTCAGCCTGGTGCTCAACGGCACGCCGCTCTGGAGGCCAACGGATGGGTCGCGCAGTTGGATCACTGACATCACTCCGCTGTTGGCCCATCGCAACGAGTTGCTGCTGACTCCTGCTGCTGCCCGGTGTCCAGCCGACAGGAGTGCGATCGCGACCAATCTCCATGGCCGCTGCGACCTCCCTGCCGAGTGTGGACGAGTCAGTCTGCAGATCGTGACGGCGGCCTCCAGTGGCGTATCTGCCACAGCATCATCCTTGACACTGGGCCACCGCGACAGCTACCAAAGACCCACAGACGGTGCGTAGCGCCGAAGAATGATGTGGTGTGAGCGAGCGTAAGGAGATTGCGATGTCAGTGATCCGTGTGGGTACCAATCAGCAGTATGCCTCAGGCTGGGACGCCGTGTTCGGCAAGGTTGCCGGCAAGGGACAGGCCAAGAAGGGCGCGAAAAAAGGTGCGGCCAAGCCCGCTGCTCTCAAGAAGACCGCCGCGAAGAAGGCCGCTGGCAAGAAGGCCAAGCGAAAGTAGGCAGCACGCTGCCCCGTCCGGAGGTTGGCATGCCTGCGGGCGGGGCCGGTGGTTTTTGGTGAGCCGTGGCCGCCAGACGCAAGGCACGCCCTGCTTGCCTGAGGACGCATCCCGTCGCTCATCCCTGCGGTGGACGCCCCAGTTCTTTGGCTCGGGCGGCAGCCGCCACCACGGCATCGATGAGGGCCCCTCGCACCGCCTGCTGCTCCAGCACCGCCAGCCCGGCAATCGTTGTGCCCCCGGGGCTCGACACGCGATCCTTGATCTGCGCCGGGTGGTCGCCCGTCTGCTCCAACAGCGCCGCGGTGCCGGCGAGCGTTTCCACGGCGAGCGCCTGGGCGAGGGCCCGCGGCAGTCCCGCCTTCACGCCTCCATCGGCCAACGCCTCCACGACCAGCGCCACAAAGCCCGGCCCCGATCCCGACAGCCCCGTCACGGCATCGAGCAAGCCCTCGTCGACCTCATGCACATAGCCCACCGCTGCCATAAGCGCGCTGACGCGGTCGGCGGCTAAGGCGGGAACCTCCGGAGTGCGGCAGACGGCCGACACCCCCTTTCCTACAAGGCACGGCGTATTGGGCATCACGCGGATCACTCGGCGGGTGCCCAGCCAGGTGGCCAGCGTGGCCAGCGGCAGCCCCGCCACGATCGACACCACCACCCCCTCCGCTGCCACTCCCGCCGCGATCTCGGTGCAGGCTGCGTGGGCCTGCTGCGGCTTCACCGCCAGAAAAACCAGGTCTGCACCCGCCACCGCCGCTGCCCCTGAATCAGCGAACCGCACTCCGGGAACATGCGCAGCGAGTCGGTCTCGTGCCGCTGCCACCGGATCAAAGACGACGATGGCCGCGGGGGCCACGAGGCCCGCCCGGCAGAAGCCCGCCGCAAGGGCCAAGGCCATCTGGCCGCCCCCGACCATGGCGATCGTCGGAGTTTGAGCTGCGGAGGGTGTCATGGATTGAGTCATGGGTTGATTTCCTCGAGCTCTCCTTGAGCAGCAGGCACCGGCGCCAGATCCTGATCGATGCGGTTGGAGTCGGGCCGCGCCACCCAGAGCTGGCTGGAAGGGGTGCGGCCGCCGGTGGTGTCGCGACTGGCGGTCCACATCAGGAGGGTGCCGTCGGGGGAAAATGCTGGCAGCACGTCGGCGCCGGGATGGTCGGTGAGACGCAGCGGAGCACCGCAGCGAAGCACTGGTTCACCATTCGATTGCCCAGCCTCGTAGCGGGCGATCCACAGATCGTAGTTGGGCCGTTGGGCGGGATCGGAGTGGTCGGCACCGGTCCAGATCAGCCAGGGCTTGGTGGGGTGCCAGAAGGGGGCCCACCGCACACCCTGCCCGCTGGTGAGGGCTGTGTCGTGGCTGCCATCGGCCCGCATCACATGAATCTGGAGCATGTCTTTTTCCAGTCGGTCGGTCCGGTAGGCGATCCACTGGCCGTCGGGCGAGAAGAAGGGACCACCGTCATAGCCGGGCTGGTTGGTCAACTGCCGCACACCGGAGCCATCGGCATTCATCACATAGATGTCGGGATCACCGTCGCGATCGCTGACAAACAGAATCTGCCGGCCGTCGGGGGAGAAGGAGCATTCGGCATCGTAGCCAGGAGTGTGGGTGAGTTGCTCCAGGCCGCCGCCGTCGGGGCGCGTGGAAAAAATATCCATGTGGGGATCGAAGTCCCACTGATAACGCCGCCGGCGGCCGGTGCGGGCGTCTTCGGCTGCCTGCGCGCGGGCGTCGGTTTCTGTCTTCTCAAGGTTTGGATCGGTGTGGCTCGAAGCGAAGAGTAGCCGCGTGCCGTCAGGGGAGAAAAAACTGCAGGTGGTCCGGCCGCGGCCGCCGCTGATGCGGACTGGCGGCGTGATCCGCGGCGCCGTGCCCGAAAAGGGCTGGGTGTAGATTTGATAGAAGGGATAGCCCTCCGGCACGCCCTGATAGCAGATCTGCCCTGAGTCGGGGGAGAAATAGCCCTCTCCTGCCTTGAGCAGGCCAGCCGTCACCTGAATCGGTTCCGAGAGATAGGTGGCCTCGAGCGGCGACTGCGTGGCCGAAGTGGTCGCCACGGAATCTTCAGCCGCCGCCGGTTTGGCGGGCACAGGGAGCAGTCCCAAGAGCAGGAGTGCCGCCGGAAAGCGAGTTCGCCGGCGGAGTGGGTTGATGAAATTTTTCATGGGCCTCAGTATAGGGGAATTCGAAACCTCCGGGAGGAACTCTGGCCGATGAAGATCTACACCAAGACGGGCGACGCAGGGGAAACGGGACTCTTCGGCGGGCCGCGCGTGCGCAAGGATCACGCCCGCATCGAGGCCTTTGGCACCGTCGATGAACTCAACAGCCATCTGGGGGTGGTGCGCACGCTTCCCGCCGCCGTCCCGATCGATCCCCTGCTGCGCCGGATCCAGTGCGAGCTGTTTGATCTGGGGGCCCAATTGGCCACGCCGGGGGCCGCGGTGGAACGCATCGGCAACCGGCATGTCGAGGCTCTTGAGGGGGCGATCGATCAGCACGAGGCGTTGCTCGAACCGCTGGCCAACTTCATTCTGCCGACCGGCACGCCGCTGGCAGCCACCATCCATGTCGCCCGCACGGTCTGCCGGCGGGCTGAGCGGCGGGTCGTCAAGCTCGCCTCCATGCCCGACACCGTGGTTCCAGCCAATGCGATTGAATATCTCAACCGGCTGGGAGACCTGCTCTTTGTATTGGCCCGCCAAGCCAACGCCCGGGACAACGTGGCCGACGACCCCTGGCATCCGGGGCAGCCGTGAGCACACCCGCTGGCCCGGATGGTCCGCAGCGGGCAGGAGCCGGGCGGCCGATGCTCCCGTCAGGCCCGCACTTCGCACCCGCGGTGGTGCGGGCTGCGGAGAGTGTGGCTGCCCTACGGGCTGAGGTGGCCGCCGCGCGAGAATCTGGGCAGCGCGGGCCGGAAACCTGCGCGCTGGCCTCTGATCTGCTCGACCGGATTGTGAATGATGTGTGGCGGTCGCTGGTCGATGAGCTCGGCGGAGCCGATGCGCCGAAGTTCCAGCAGCAGGTGGCCCTCGTGGCCCACGGCGGCTATGGCCGTCGCGAAATGGCCCCCTTTTCCGACCTCGATCTGATGATCCTCCACGAACCGGCAGCGACCGGGATGGTGGCCCCCCTGGCCCGCCGGCTGCTGCAGGATCTCTTCGATGCCGGGATGGAGGTTGGGCAGAGTGTGCGCACCGTCAGCGAGGCAGCGAGGTTGGCCGCTGGCGATGCGACGATATTCAGTTCGCTCATCGATCTGAGAACGCTCGCGGGCAATCCTCTTCTCTCCGCTCGACTTTCTGCCGGCCTCAAGCGGTTGGCCCGCCGCATCCCGCAGCGCCTTGTGACGCAGTTGCTGGAGGCCCGGCGGGAGGAACGGGATCGCTACGGGCAGAGCGTGTCGCTCCTGGAGCCGAATGTGAAGCGATCGCCGGGGGGGCTGCGCGACATCCAGCTGGTGCACTGGCTGCAGTTTGTTCAGGCCAGCGAATCGGCGGCGGCAGCGGCGGGAGTGCCCGAGACACTCTCCAGCCAGGATGCCGAGCGGCTTCGCGAAGCGGCCGATTTCCTGATGACGCTGCGCATCGATCTCCACCTGCACGCCGGACGCTGTGCCGACGATCTCACCCGCGATGAGCAGGTGCGCGTGGCACGGCAGCGCGGGATCGCCGATCGCGGCGGAGTGCTCGGAGTCGAACGCTTCATGCGCGACTACTTCCACCACACCGGGCAGGTGGCGCATATCGTCAGGAGCATGAGCCTGCGATGGCGGCAGCCCAACTCCGTGCAGCGCTTTGTGGAGGGACTGTTTGGCCAGCGGGTGGACGGACTGTTTCTGGTGGGGCCGCAGGCCGTCGGCGTTCTCCCGGAGGCTCGCGATCGTGTGGCGGGCAGTTTGGCCCATTGCCTCCGGCTGGTGGAGCTGTCGCAGGTGTCTGGCAAGCCGATAGACCATGCCACCTGGGAGGCTGTGCGGGCAGCGGCCGGTCCTGTCGATCGCGATCGAGCAGAACTGCCTGCCGATGCCGCGAGTGCACTGGAAGACGAAACCCGGGCGCGATTTCTGGCGCTGTTTGATCGGCCGGAGCGGTTGGCCGAGGCGCTGCGACGGCTCCATGAGGTGGGGCTGTTGGAACAGATCATTCCTGAATTCTGCCATGCCAGACATCTCCTCCAATTCAATAACTATCACAAATACACGGTCGACGAGCACTGCCTTGTGGCGGTGGAACGGGGGGTGGCTCTGGGCGACGAGGAGGGCTGGCTGGCCACTGTCTGGCGCCAGATCAGACGCAAGCGGCCGCTGCTTCTGGCGCTGTTGATTCACGATCTCGGGAAGGGATTTGTAGAGGATCACAGTGAGATCGGAGCCCGCATGGCCCGGGATGTGGCAGCGCGACTGATGCTCCCGGAGGATGAGGCGAGGATTGTGGAATTTCTCGTTCACCGGCATCTGGCCATGGCCCATCTGGCTTTCCGCCGCGATGTCGATGACCCGAGCCTGCTGGTGCGGTTTGCCGTCGATGTTGGTTCGCCGGAGGTGCTGCAGATGCTGGCGGTGCTCACCGCCGCGGATGTCAGCGCCGTGGGGCCAGGCGTTTGGACGCGTTGGAAGGCCGACCTGCTCGGCGAACTTTACTTCCGGACGCTGGCCTACCTCGACGGCGAGAGCCCGTCCGCTGCCGCCGATCGCCATCGCCGGGGGCTGGATCGCTTGCTGGAGGAATGGGATCCCGACGACGAGGTGGTGCGGCTGGCCCGCCAGCTTCCCTCGGCCTACCTGCGCGATACGCAGCCGCAGCGGATGATGGAGGAATTGCTGCAGTTGGCAAAACTTCCGCCGGGAGGCGTGTTTGTGTCCACAGCCTGGCAGAGCGACACATCAACGGTGGCCATCACCGTGGGAACCAGCGAGACTGTCGCCTCGGGGATATTCCATCGGCTGACCGGCGGGCTGACGAGCCAGCGGTTGGAGATTCTGGCCGCTGACATCCACACGCTGAAGAACGGGCTGGTGATCGACCATTTTGTCGTGCGCGACCCCGACTTTGTCGGCGCGCCTCCCGCCGACAGGATGCAGGATATTGCGGCAGCCATCCGCAGTTCTCTCAAGGCGGATCAGGCCCCGACATTCGCCCGCCGCCTGAATCCGCTGGCCCCGCGCACCAATCCAGCCGCTCTCAAGCCGGTGCGGGTGCTGTGTGACAACGAAAGTTCAGAGCGCTCGACGATCATCGAGGTGTTTGCCCACGATTCCGAGGGCCTGCTCTACTGCATCGCCCGCGCGCTCTATGAGGCGGAGCTTTCGGTAAGCGCTGCCAAGATCGGCACCTATCTTGATCAGGTGGTTGATGCCTTCCATGTCACTGACCGCTCCGGGCAGAAGGTGACTGATCCAGAGCGCCTTGAGAACGTGCGCCGAGCCCTGGAAAAGGCCGTGGCCCCTGCCAAGCAGCTGTGACGGCTGC